>Ga0307515_10013790_pt1 | contig 15060 bp, 11 predicted proteins | sample 17_EM_MG_FD_194513 | JGI IMG/M metagenome (GOLD analysis project Ga0307515, IMG submission 194513) | Populus trichocarpa ectomycorrhiza microbial communities from riparian zone in the Pacific Northwest, United States - 17_EM | ecosystem: Host-associated > Plants > Roots > Unclassified | place... | reverse complement strand
ACCGTGCGGGTGAAGACCGCCGACTGGCTCTGCGGCTGCCCGTCGCCGCCCATGTTGCCGTAGACCATGGTTCGGCCGTCGTTCAGTTCGGCCAGCGCAGGGTTCAGGGTGTGGAACGGCTTCTTTCCGGGCTCGAGCGCGTTGATGTGGCGAGGGTCGAGCGAGAACGAGGCCCCGCGGTTCTGCCAGTTCACGCCGCTCTGCGGCAGCACGATGCCCGAGCCGAACTCGTGATAGATGCTCTGGATCATCGACACGGCATTGCCGTCGCCGTCGATCACACCCAGCCAGACCGTGTCCGCCGGGCCCCTGCCGCCGCCCCAGGGCGCGGCACGGTGCATGTCGATGGTGGCGGCCATCGCGTCGAGCGCCGTCGCATCCAGGAACGACGCGGGATCGACGTGCATGAAGCGCGGGTCGGTCAGGTGCCGATCGCGCACCCGGAACGCGCACTTCGCAGATTCGACGGCGGCATGCACGTACTCCGCACTCAGATGGTCGACGTTCGACACGTCGAGGCGGTCCATCAGTCCGAGAATCATCAACGAGACCAGCCCCTGTGTCGGCGGCGGCATGTTGTAGACGCGGCCACGGCGGTGCTCGAGGCACAGCGGCACGCGCTGGGTGGCCATGTGACTGTCGAAATCGGCGAGCACGAGCGGGCTTCCGACGCGCTCCAGATCGGCCGCCATGCTGCGGGCAAGATCGCCGACGTAGAAGTCCCTCAGGCCCGCGCGGACCATTTGCTCCAGGCTCGTCGCGAGCCGAGGCTGGCAAAACAATGAACCTGTTGCAGGCGCGACGCCGTCGTGCAGGAACGTGTCCGCGAAGCCGGAGACATCGCGCAACTCGGACAGCTTGGCCGTGGTGTTTCGATATTGGCTTGCTGTCACGGGCATGCCGTGTCGCGCGTAGTCGATCGCGTCGACCAGCAAGCGCGACAACGGCAAGCAGCCGCCTACTTGTTCGCGCGAGAGCTCGAGGCTCTTGTCCCAGGCGCTCACGGTCCCAGCCATCGTCACGGCCGACGATCCGCCACGGAAGGGAATCGTGTCGCGGTCGACGTAGTTCTCGCGTCGCGCGCCCGCAGCCGCTGCGCCACAGCCCTCGACGCCCACGACGTGTCGGCCGCCCGGCGCGTTCAACGACATGAGCCAGAAGCTGTCGCCGCCGATGCTGTTCATGTGCGGATAGACCACTGCGATCGTGGCCGCGGCCGCCACCATGGCCTCGATGGCATTGCCGCCATCCCTGAGCACGGAGAGCGCGGATTGGGACGCCAGCGCATGCGGTGCCACAGCGACTCCACGACGACCACGGATCGGATTGTTCATGACAGGTCGGTCAATCGATGCCCGTTACCGGGCGGGGTTCGGACAAGATCTGATCGCACACTCGTCACGAGTTCTATTTGCATAGACAATGTCAATGCAACAAGAGTGCCTGTTTACAGTGGTTTTCCATTAATTCAGAGGGAGAATGATTGGCCATAGTTCTATATCCATAACGGATGTTTATGCCAATGCTTGATGTCAAACAAATGGAGGCGTTTCGCACCGTGATGGAGCGCGGCTCCGTGACCACCGCGGCGCTCGTCCTGGGCGTGAGCCAGCCCGCCGTGAGCGCGTTGGTGGCCAGGCTGGAAGAGGCGGTCGGCTACGCGCTGTTCACGCGAGAACATCGCCGCCTGGTCCCGACCGCGGAAGCGATCACGCTCGTTGGCGAAGTGGCCGCCGTGCTCGAGCGGCACGCGCAGCTGTCACGTACCGCCCAGGACATCCACGCGACGCGCGCCGGCTCGTTGTCGATCGCAAGTCACCCGAGTCCGAGCATCTCGTGGCTGCCCGCGCTGATCGCCGAGTTCCTCGTCGAGAGGCCGGGTGTCACGGTCAAGCTCATCTCGCGCCAGTCGCAAGGCGTGCGCGACCTCATCCCTTCACGCGCGTTCGATCTGGCCGTTGCCGAGTTGCCGGTCGAGCATCCGCTCGTCGCCGTCCAGCGATATCGAATGCCGTTCGTGGCCGTGCTTTCTCGCACCAGCCCCTTGGCGAAGCACTCCGCTCTGACCCCGCGGTTGCTGAGCGGGCAGCCCTTTGTCGCGATGTTTCGAGGGCACGCGTCGCAACTGGGCGCCGCCCGCGCCTTCGACGAGGCCAACGCACACCTGCACGTGGTCGCCGAGTGCGACTATTTTGCGAGCGCGATCGCGCTCGCGGCCAAGGGCGTCGGGGTCGCGCTCGTCGATCCGATCAGCGCAGAGGACTTTCGGGCAAGAGGTCTGGTGATCCGGCCGTTTGTGCCGACGATCGCATACGACTTCGCTGTTTTCCATCCGGCCGATCGGCCCATGTCGCGTCTTTCGCGAAGCTTTGCCGACGCATTCGAATCGTTCGTCCGTCCCTATCTGATCGACCGATGATTCGGTTCTCTTCGCTCAGAGCCGGCCGATGCAGCCCACCGCGCCGCAACGGCAACGCAGCCGACCCTCGTGGTGCGTCTCACCATAGTTGACGGTGATCTCCTCGCCCGGCGCCACGTCACGCATCGCGTAGAACTCGACACGCCCCTGGCGGATGCGCAGCACCGCATTGGGCCGGCACGAGTGGTTGGTAAAGCGCAGCGAGTCGCTTGAGTTCGAGGCGTCGATCGCGCGGCGATCGCTCACCTCGACGATCATGATGCGCTGCTGTCCGCGCGCGCGTTGCCGCGCCACGCGCACGCTGACCGACTCGCCGCGGATCTCTCCGATCTTGCGCCGTGCCGGAATCGCCTCGGCAGCGAAGGCACCTTGCCCGTCGATGGCGCTGGGCTTCACGTCGACTACAAACTTCTGCGGATCGCTGCGCCGGCCTTTGATGCGCGGCTGCGCGGTGACGGGCTCAGGGGCGGACAAGGGGACGGGTTGAAGGCGCGGCATGGTCGACGCATTGTCGCGCTGTATCCACCCAGGGATGTCGATCTTGGTTTGTCTCGAACGTCGAGTAAATGAGCAGCCCCCAACGACCATCCAGCAGAGGAGAAATGTCCAATGACCGTCACCGTCACCGCCTTTGAACGGTCGCCTGATCGCGGCAAGGGGCTCGCGCGTGACATGCGCGTTCGCTGGGCGCTTGAAGAAGCCGGTCAACCTTACGAGGTTCGCCTTGTTTCATTCGGTGCGATGAAAGAACCTGCGCATCGCGCGCTTCACCCCTTCGGGCAGATTCCGACATATGAAGAAGGCGATCTTGTCCTGTTCGAGTCGGCGGCCATCGTGTTCCATATCGCAGAGCGCCATGCAGGCCTTCTGCCTGACGATGCGAATGCCCGGGCGTCTTGCTTGCCGTCCCGTCCTGGGATGCGGATCGTTGGAACTTCGACGATCTCAAGCTGCCGCGCGATGTTGCCAAGAAGCTCGCCCCAATACCGCAGCTTTTCTTCTATCACTGCCGTGATGACGATGTTGTCCCGTTCGCGCACCTTGCGCTTCACCACGCGCGACTCCCGCGGGCGGTGACGCGCGCAATCGACAGTGGGGGCCATCAGTTTGACAACGCCCTCGCAGGCGTTGCCACGGACATTCGAGGCGATGATGCGGCGTAGCCGCTCCGTCGGGTGCGCTGCCACTTTCACGCTCATGGCTGCAGGCTACGATTCCGCAGCGATCAGCACGGTCGCAAAGAGCGTGGAATGTCATCTTCAAGCTTGGTCCAGCCGTCGCGTGTCACACTGTTTGCGTCCGAGAAGAACGGGCGACTGGAGCAGCCATGACACAGACGACGAATCTCCAGCAAGACATCGCTCGCATCGCAGAGCAGGAACGGCACTTGCGTTTCGCGAGCTTCAACGAAGACACCGCATGGGCGCTGGGCTCGCGCTTGCGGGCGCTCGCCGGCGAGCGCGGTGTCGCGGTCGCGATCGAAGTGCGGCTGGCGCGCGAGACCGTCTTCTTCTGCGCGATGCCCGGCACCGCGCCGGCCAATGCCGACTGGGCCCGGCGCAAGCGCAACACGGTGGAACTGCTGGCGCACAGCTCGTACGGCGTCGGGCGTTCGCTGGCGCTCGAGGGCAACTCGCTCGAAGCCAGCATGGGACTGCCGCCCCGCGACTACGCGAGCCACGGCGGCAGCATGCCGATCTTTACGTCGACCGGCGCGTGCATCGGCGCGGTCACGGTCTCCGGCCTGCCGCAGCGCGTCGACCATGCGCTGGTGGTCGAAGCCCTGGCCGAACTGTGCGGCGTGCCGCTCGCCGAGATCGCACTGGAGCGCGAATGACGATGCCCGACTAGGGGTCGCTTCGCCTGCCCTGCCCTCGGCTGCTGCGGGCTGAAGCCTCGACAAGCTTTCGATCTTGCTCACTGCGCCGGGACCACCGCATCCAGCTTCTCGCTCGTGGGCGAACGAGACGTTCCATCGAGCAAGAAGTGCCCAAGTGCGGGCAGGAGAATCAACGCACCCAGCATGTTCAGCACGAACATGAATGCCAGGAGGATCCCCATGTCGGCCTGGAACTTGATCGGCGAGAACGCCCAAGTCGCGACAGCGACGCCCAGCGTGACCCCCGTCAGCACGACGACCCGGCCGGTGAACAGCAGCGCCGTGTAGTACGCGCGGGACAGACTGTGCCCTCGCCGCAATTGGGCCATCGTCACGGACAGGACGTACAGCGAATAGTCCACACCGATGCCCACCCCGAGCGCGACGACGGGCAGCATCGCCACCTTCATCCCGATCCCCAGCACGACCATCAACGATTCGGCCAGCACGGTGGTCAACATCAGCGGCAGGACCGCGCAGATCACGGCGCGCCACGAGCGGAAGGCGATGAAGGCCAGCACGATGACGGCGACGTAGACCAGCAGCAGCATCTCCGAATTGGCCTGCTTGACAACGATGTTGGTGGCTGCCTCGATGCCCGCATTGCCAGCGGCCGAGAGAAAGCTGGCGTTGTCGGAGTTGTGGCGCTGCGCGAACCCTTCGACCACGTTGACGACGCTGGTGAGCGTGTCGGCCTCATGCCCTTTCAGGTACACGTAGATCGTCAACAGGTCGCAGTTCGGGTTGAAGAGCTCGCGCGGCGCCCGAGAGGTGATGACATTGAGCAGCCCCTGCGTGCGCGGCAACCCGTACCACTTCAAGCTGCCCTCGCTCATGCCCACGGCCGTGTTCGTCGCCAGATCGGCGAGCGAGTTGGTGGACACGACGCCCGGGAGTTGCAACAACTCGACTTCGAGCGCCTCTACTTTGGCCAGGGTCTCGTAGTTCGAACACTGGAACTGCGGCGTCTTCACCATCACGACGTAGGTGTCGTTGCTGGCCGCGTAGTGGGCGACCATGAAAGCAGCGTCACGGTTGTAGCGCGAGTCGGCTCGGAGTTCGGGGGCGCCCGGCTCGAGATCGCCGATCTTCAGCCGCTGGCTGGCATGGAAGCCCGCGGCGCCGAGCACACCAGCGACGACAAGCGCGAGGGTCGCCCATCGGCGCTGAGTGAACAGGTCCAGGAACGCCCAGACGCTGCCCGGCCGGTTCGTGCCTTCAGGCATTCCAGCGCCCTCCTCGCGCACGCTGCGCGCCGCAGCCTCGGGGCTGACGCCGACATAAGACAACAAGATCGGCAGGAGCACGAGATTGGTGAAGATCAGCACGGCCATGCCGAGGCTGGCGGCGATCGCAAGCTCGCGTATGACAGGCACATCGATGATCATCAGCACCGCAAAGCCGACGACATCGGCCAGCAGCGCCGTGAGGCCGGCGAGAAACAGGCGGCGGAAGGTGTAGCGGGCCGCAACCCATCGATGGGTCCCTCGCCCAACGTCTTGCATGATGCCGTTCATCTTCTGCGCACCGTGGCTCATGCCGATCGCAAACACGAGGAACGGCACCAGGATCGAATAGGGGTCCAGCTCGTAGCCCAGCATCGGCAGCAGGCCGAGCAGCCAAACGACCGCGATCGACGAGCAGGCGAGCAGCAGCAGCGTGCTGCGAATGCAGCGCGTGTAGCCGTACAGCACGATCGCGCAGATGCCGATCGTCAGACCGAGGAACAGCAGGACTTGCCGAAGCCCCTCGATCAGGTCGCCGACGATCTTCGCGAATCCCGTGACGTGAATCTTGATCGTCGGCGAGGTGTATTTGTTTCGCAGCTTTTCGAGCTCGGCCGAAAACGCGCCGTAGTCCAGGCGTTTGCCGGTCGAATCCTTGTCCAGCAAGGGCACACGGATCAACGAAGAGCGGAAGTCGGCGGCCACCAGCAGGCCGATCTGACCCGACCGGTCCACGTTGGCACGCAGCAGTTGCAGGCTGGCCGCCGAACCGTCGTAGTCGTCCGGTATGACCGGCCCGCCTTCGAGGCCCTCTTCGGTGACGCCCAGCCATCTCGTCGACGGTGTCCACAGCGACTTCATGTAGGGGCGATCGACCCCCGGGAGCAAGAACAGCTCGTCGTTGAGCTTGCGCAAGACCTCGAGGTACTTGGCGTCGAAGACATCGCCCTGCGTGGTCTCCACTGCAATCTGCAGCGTGTTGCCCAACCCGGAAAGGTCGGCCCGGTTGGCGAGATAGTTGACGATGAAGGGATGCCGCGTCGGCACCATCTTCTCGAAATTGGCGTTGAGCGTGATCCTCGCCGCCTGCATGCCGAGAAAGAGGGTCAGCAGCGCGCACAGCACAACCACCACGATGCGGTGGTTGAAGAGCATCTGCTCGATGAGCGAGCCGGAGCGCCGGTCGAAGTCCGCCGGGTCGCGGACGACCGGATGGTCGGTGGGAGAGGAGTCGTTGGTTCTCATGGGGCGTTGGTGCGCTGTCCGGCTAGTTCGCGATCGTGGGTGGCGCAGCGACGCGTCGCACGCCATGCAGTGACGCCGCGACGAAGCTGCCGTCTGCGGCTTGCACCAGGGAGCTGACGGGAACGCTGAAGCTCAGCGCGGAACGCTCGAAACTGCCGGGCCGCTGCGCGCTCGCGCTGACGAACGTCTGCCCTTGCTGGTCCACCAGCAGCAGACGCCCGTCGGCGAGCAGCACGCGGTCGACCAAGGTGTTGGACGTGTGCACATCGATCTTCGCCCACTGCCTCGTGGTATCCGCTGAAGCGTACGCGTTGCCGCGCAACCCGAAGGCCAACAGACCGCCATCGGCATACGCATGCAAGCCGAAATAAGTACCGGCATACGGCGTCTCGATCGCGGTGAAGGTCTCACCATCGTCGTCGGAGCGCAAGAGCAGGCCTTGCTCGCCGATGATGAAGAAGCGCTTGCCGGCCGCGCCGATCCGATAGAGGTGCTTCCCTCGCGGGTTGGGCAATCGCGCTATCCACGACTGCCAGTGCTGGCCGCCGTCCTGGGTCCTGAATGCCAACCCGTAGGCGCCGACGATGAAGCCGTTGCGCGCGTCGGAGAAGTGCAGGTCGAGGAAGGGCTTGTCGGGGCCATCCGCGACCAGGCGCTCGGCCTCGTCGAGACGTTTGCCGCTGCCTTCGCTGTTCGACGCACCCGGCCTGTTCGTCGGCGCCGCCCGCACCGCTTCCAGCGCGATGCGTGCCGCCTGGACGCCGTCGAGTTGCGACGCCCATGACGTGCCGCCATCAGTGCTGACAAGCACCGTGCCGCCGTGCCCGACGGCCCAGCCTCGCTGGGCATCGACGAACTGCACTGCCGTCAGCGAGACGCTCACCGGGACTTTTGCCTGGCGCCAATTGGCCCCGTGGTCGTCCGAGAGCAGCACGATCCCGCGCTCACCCACGGCGACCAGGCGGTCGCCGGCGCGGGCGATCGCGAGCATCGCACTGCTCTGTGCCCTGGCACTGAGGGTGGCCGGCCGCCGCAATACGTCGACCACGTTTTGCGCCGCTGCCGCCCACGCGAGCGGAGCACCTGCCGATGCCGCGAACGACCAGGCCAGCACGCGACGCCGCGACAGTGCAGCCCCCATCTTCATTTCGCTCACCGCACCGCTTCGCCAGCCAAGGCGTCGGGCGTGAACGCGCTCTCGGGGAGCATCTTGTCCGCCACCTTCAGGTAGGGGCCCTTGGAGAAGTCCGGCCCGGCGGCCGTGACCCGCGTGCCGGTGAGCAGGTTGAACACCGTCCAGAACAGCTTCGGGTGAACGAACGGGCCCTCCGGCACGACGAAGGGCATGGACATGCCCACGTGCCACAGCGCGTCATGCGCGTCGTACCCTTCCGTGAGCACGGCGCCCCACGTGTCTTCGTCGAGATAGAAGCGGCGCTTGGGCATGTTGTGCCGCTTGCCCGGCAGCAGATTGGCCTCCACCACCCAGACCCGATGCAGTTCCCAGCGCACGAGGTCCGGGTTCAGCGACACCGGCCCGGCCTGCTTGTCGACCGGAGCGGTCATGACCTTGGCCGTGTTGTACGGGATGTAGATCTCCTTCTTGCCGACCAGCTTCCATTCGTATCGGTCGAGCGGCCCCCAGAAGTTGAAGGCTTCGTCGAAACCCATCTGGCCGCCGGTCACGTCGTCGGGCGTGTCGTAGCCGATGGTCGGCCCCTTGCGGACGCGGCGTTGGCCCGAGATGTACTGCCAGGCCTGCCGCGGCGCGTTCACCGAGTCGACCGCCAGGACTTGTTCACCAGCCTTGTACGGCGGCTCTGTCTGAGCGACGCGCAGCAACTGGTATTCGCTCTTGAACTTCTCGAGCGAACCCGCGGGGTCGTAGTACGGGTACTGCACGAGGTTGAAGCCCTTGGCAGCGAGCGAGCGCCTGCCATCGGCGAGGCCGACCCAGTTCTGATACGTGATCAGTGTCGAACTGCCCACCCATGCCAGCGAATGGTTCCACATCGCCTCGGCGCCGTTCTTCGGGATCGGGAACGGGATGCCGCCGTAGGCCCCTTCGATCCACTCGCCACCTTCTTTGAGCTTGGCGCGGGTCGCATTCTTGAACGTGTTGTCGTACACCCATTGCGGCGCTGCAGCGGTCCGGTGGGTCGGATAGACGTCCAGCCGGAATTGCTCTGGATACTTCTTGAGCAGCGCCTTGGTGCCTTCGGAGAGCTTGGCTTCAAAGCTGTCGAGGTTCTTCGCCGACACCGACACCAGCGGCTTCTCGGCGGCATACGGGTCCGGGCGCGGATCGCCGGACTTGTAGCCCGCAGGGACCTTCGTCTCGCCACCCTCCCAGGCGGGAATCGTGCCTTCCTTGTTCGCGGCTCGTTCCGCACCCAAGGGCGTCAGAACGGTCTTGAGCTTGGCGGCTTCTTCGGCGCTGACACCGGCGTGGGCCGGGCAGGCCAGCAGGCTGCCCAAAGCGCAGACAGCGAGGATGCGTGCGTGAATCATGTTTCGTGTCTCCATTTGATTTGTTCAGAACGTGCGCTGCAGCGTGAACGCGATGTAGTCGCGGTCGGCGAGGCCTTGCGCGTAAGAGAAGTGCTGCTGGCCAGTGACCGGCGGCAGATTCGCGGGCGAGACGACGCCGCCATCGGCCTGCTTGCCGATGAACTTCGTGTAGGTCAGGCCGACCTTCCATTCGCGCAGGTAGTCGCCCTTGAGCCCGATGCTCAAGTCGCCCCCGTGGTAGATGCTGAAGCCGGGGTTGATGACCGGCGAGCGCCCGAAGAGCCCGTAGCCGAGCCCGATGGGAACGCTCAGGTCCAGGCCACTCACGACCTGAAAGTACTGGGGCTCGAAGATGAAGCGGATCGCCGCCGCCTGTCTCGTGGCGTTCTCGTCGAGCTTGGACACGCCGTTGAGCGGCCCGCCGCCGAGCGCCGGCGCTGCATGGAGAACCTCGCCATTGGCATAGGTCCCGTTTGCGGTCACCTTCTGCAGCCGGTGCCAGGCGATCTCGCCGATGAAACTGCCGCCGTCCCACAGCGGGCCGGGCGACAGCAGTGCAATCCACGAGACCTGCGCGTGCAAGGTCTGGCCCAGCGGGGCGAACTGGTTGTTGCTGGACGGTGTCACGCCGTCCGGCAGGATGACGCGCCCAGCCTGCGGAACGAGCGCCTGGTCCCAGCGATAGGAGAGTTCGCCCGCGACGTTGACGTCTCCAAGACTGGTCGAGAAGCTGGCACCCAGCACCTTGGTGCCTTCCGGAAACACGAGCTGGTACTGCCCGACGACCCCGGTGCTGAAATTCAGCGCCGGCGGCGCGCCGTACTGCGAGACGTAGGCAATCGGATCCTTCGAATTGAAGCGCGCTGCGTAGAGGCCGTATTCGACGTTCTGACCCTCGGGCCGCCAGCGCAGCGACGTTCCGCCCTGGCCCGACTTCTTCGCCTCCAGATCGGAGCCGCGCAGCAGGGTCGGGAACACGCCCGCTGCGAACGGCGGCGACGCCGGGCTGCAGGGGAGCGCCAGCCCCGCGGGGCAGCCCACGATGGCCTGCTCGCCGCCGGCGTCGAAGGCATCGATCTGCGAGAAGTAGCTGCCGGCGCCCGGCAAGCGATTGCGCTTCCAGTCGAACTGGTAGTAGGCGCTGAGGGTGACATTGCGCTGGATCTGCAGCTGGCCCGAGACCTGCGCGACCGGCATCATGACTTCCTTGAAGGTCCAGTTCGGCACCGACAGCAGCTTCACCACATCGATCGGCGTCTGGGCACCGGCGATGCCGTTCATCCCGAAGAACAGGCTCTCACCGTACAGAACCGTGTGCTTGCCGAGGCGGCCCGTGAGGGGCATGTCGCCGACCTCGGTCTTGCCGAAAACGAACGCATCGAGTAACTCGGCCTTGCGGCCGTGCAGCCGCTTCGTCGCCTCAGTAAATTCGTTCGCCGGGACCGAGAGCTGGTTCGGGTGCGGCGTGGCGTCCGGCGGATTGGCCCCGGGGTTCGAGTTGCCGCGGTTGTAGACCGCGTCGTACCAGGCCGCGCCGCTCACGCGCAGGCCCACGGACTTGTAGCGAGCGTCGAACTCCGAGAGCAGGTCCAGCCGATTGAGGATCAGGCTGCCCTTCTTGAAATTGAAATCGCCGTCGTCGGTGTTGACGTCGGAGGTGAGCACCGTCGAGGGCGCTTTCAGACGCGTCGCGACGCTGTACTTGAAGGTGTTGTCCCAGCGCAGCTGCAGGTCGGTATTGCCGGTGTCGATCTCGACGGCGCGGGCTGATGTCGCAGCCAACGACGCAACGGCGAGGGCGACAAGGGTTGGTTCGTATCGCAATTTGGTGTCTCCAATGTGTGAAGTGATGGCTCTTGCTCTGCGGCAAGGCTCTGGTTCATGCAACGATCGATCAGCCGAACAGCTTCGACGCGATCGTCGACACGTGCTCGCCCTGAAAGCGCGCCATGCCGAGCTCCGCATCGCTGGGCATGCGTTCGCCCTTCATGCCGGAAATGGTGGTCGCGCCGTATGGGCTGCCGCCCCGGATCTCTTCGAGGCCGACCTGCCGCTGCTCCGAGTACGGGAGCCCCACGACGAGCATCCCGTGATGCAGCAAGGTCGGATGGAACGAGAGCAGGGTCGACTCCTGCCCGCCATGCTGAGTGGCCGAGGACGCGAAGACCGACCCGACCTTGCCGACCAGCGCGCCCGCGTACCAAAGCGGCCCCGTCTGATCGAGAAAGTTGCGCATCTGCGCGCACATGTTGCCGAACCGGGTCGGCGTGCCGAACACGATCGCGTCGTAGTTCGCCAGTTCGGACAGCTGCACAACCGGCGCAATCTGGTCGGTCTTGCCGCCGGCTTTGGCGAACGCCTCCGGGTCCATGGTTTCCGGCACGCGGCGCAGATCGACGGAGGCACCGGGCACGCTGCCCGCGCCCCGGACGACCTCCTGGGCCATCGCTTCGATGTGCCCGTACATGCTGTAGTAGAGGACCAAGATTTTCGCCATGAAAGTCTCCTTCAAAAGTTGAGAGGCAAAGCGCTGCCCGACTTGGCCGCAAGGACCAAGCTGCTTGGATCAGAACGCTGCTAGGTGGGCAGGAGAGCGGTGGCGCCGGACGTCGTTCGTCGTCGCGTATCCGCCAAGTACCCGGAACGGCGCCACTCGTCCGTGATGCGCCGGTACTCAAGCGGGCCGCCTCCGAAGGCGCCGCCGATGAAGGTCGGCTTGTCCTTGAAGTGGCCCTCGTTGTTCAGGAAGCCCGGCGTGCACTCTTCGTAGAAGTGGGTCATGTCGTGGTGGTACTGCTGCATCAGCGTCGCCCACGTCGCTTCGGCCTCTTCGGTGACCTCGTACGTGGTGACTCCGTTGTCCAGACAGCGAGCAATCTGCTCCACGGCGTGCTTCGATTGAATCTCGAGCACGTGGGTGAAGTTGAAGGCCACGGTGCCTTGCGCAGTGCCCCCCACGATGTGCAGATTGGGGAAGCCCGCCACCTGCGTGCCGTGCACCGTGCGCACACCGTCGGCCCACTTGGCGTCCAGGGTCAGACCTCCTCGGCCCAGCAACTCGTACTCGCCGACTTTGTGCGGCGCGGCGCCCACTTCGAAACCGGTGGCGAAGACGATGGCGTCGAGTTCATATTCGCGGCCGTTGGCCACGAGGCCCCGTTCCGTGATCTTCTCGACGCCGCGGCCATCGGTGTCCACCAACGCCACGTTCGCGCGGTTGAAGGACTGCAGATAGTCATCGCTGAAGAGCGGCCGCTTGCACAGAAAGTTGTACCAGGGCTTTGACGCTTCAGCGGTGGCCGGGTCGTTGATGACGGCGGCCACGTGCGAGCGGACATCCTCCATCTTCGCGTAATCCACCGCCTGCATCACTGCGTGCATATCGACCGGTGCGCCGGCCTCTTGCGCCGCTTTCATGCGACGACCGAACCGCACGAAGAAGTCGGTCCAGCAGTCGTTCACGAGGTCCTCGGCGGGGACCTGGAAGTTGATCATCGCCAGGAAGTTGTCCATCCGTTGGCTCTGCCAGCCGGTGGGCAGGCCCTTGAACCACTGCGGGTCGGTCGGCCGGTTGTGGCGCGGCGCAACGGACGACGGCGTGCGCTGGACGACGACGACCTGCTTCGCATGCTCAGCCAGTTTGGGCACGACCTGGATGGCTGTCGCGCCCGTCCCGATCACGCCGATACGCTGGTCGCCGAGTCGGGTCATGCCGCCCTCGGAATTTCCGCCGGTGTATTGGTAGTCCCAACGCGCCGAGTGAAACACCTTGCCCTTGAAATCGAGGATGCCCTTGATGCCGGGCAGCTTGACCTTCGCCAGCGGTCCTTGGCTGACCGTCACGAAGCGAGCGCGAAACTCGTCGCCGCGGTCGGTGGTCACCACATAGCGTTCGGCATCGTCGTCCCATTCGATGCGCTGCACCTTGGTCCGGAAGACGGCCCGCTCGTACAGCTTGAAATGGCGCGCGAAGCGCTGTGAGTGTTCGAAGATCTCGCGCCCGGTCGAGTAGCGTTCGGCAGGGATCGTTCCCACCTCTTCGAGCCGAGGAAGGTAGAGGTAGGACTCGATGTCGCAGCGCACGCCGGGGTAGCGGTTCCAGTACCAGGTGCCGCCGAAATCGCCGGCGATGTCCACGAGGCGGAATGATGTGACACCCGCTTTGCGAAGCTCAGCGGCCGTGAGCATCCCGCCGAAGCCTGCGCCGATGACCAGCACGTCGAGCTCTTCGCGGATCTCGGTCCGCGGGAGGGGTTCGTCGAGCGCCTGGTCTTTGGTGAACTCTGCAAAGACGCCCTTCGCCTCGATGAACTGCGCATCACCGTCGGCGCGCAGGCGCTTGTCGCGCTCTTCGAGGTATTTGCGATGAATGCTTTCAGCGTCCAGTGGTGTCGGCGGCTTGTGCATGTGAATGCTCCTGTGTTTGGCATTGGGTCCGCGGGGTGGGGCTCAACGCTTGTCTCCACCCAATAGCGACGGTCGCGCCTCAATCGAGCTCGTAGTTCTGGCCGAAGTCAGGTGGCGGCTTGCCGTCAGCGGACCAGAGAAACATGCCGTTCTGCTTGGTCCAATCCTGTGGCTCCCATGCCGCCTTCTCCGGGATGTAGTCCATGTCGTGGAAGTACTCGGCCATGCCGTTCCAGGGGTCGCGGAAGTAATGGAAGTAGTTGGACCCGACGCCGTGTCGACCCGGTCCCCACGCATGCTTGTAGCCCTTGGACATCAGGCGTGCACCTGCGACTTCGGCCTCGTCGATGCCGGGCATCTCGAAGCTCGCATGATGGAAACCGGGGGCAGTGGACTTCAACATGGCAAGCACGTGATGGTCACTGTCGCCGGCCGTGCGCATGAAGGCCGCGTAGCCATCGGCGATGCGATCGCTCAGCCGGAGCCCCAAGGTCTCGCAATAGAAGTTCGACTGCGCGACCACATCCTTCGCGAACATGATGAAGTGCCCCATCCGGCGCGGCTGCGGCTGCATGTCGAACGGGGGGCAGCCTCGCGTGGCGACGCGCGTGATCAACCCGGGCCGATTGATGATGGGGGCAGCCTCGTCCTTGAGGTGCGGTGCGGCGTCGGCGATCTGCACGTTGACCAAGCTGCCTTCCGGGTCGCGGAACCAGAGGCCACCGGGAGCCGTCTTGTACGGAGGGGCTAGCCTCGGGATACCCAGGTTCTCCAGCCTGCGTTCGATCTCAAACAGGTGCGTCTCGGTGGTGCCCAGCGAGAAGTGATGCAGCTTGCGTTTAGCGCCGGTTTCGATCAGGACGATCTGGTCCTGGTCGCGGCCGAAACACCGCATGGCGACGTGGTCCGCACGCTCCAGCTTCTCGAGCCCAAAGGTCTCGTAGAAGTCGACCCCGGGCTTCAAGTCGGGAACGCCGAGTGCGACGTATTGCAGGGACGTGATCATGTTGTCTCCGTTCTTTGACGTTGAGTGGTGCGAACGCTCGGTTCAGTCCATCAAGACGGCCTGCGGCACTGCCCGAGAAGCCGTGCGCCCACTGGCCTTGGCCAGCGTGATGGCGGTGTCTTCGACCATGTCCTCCTGGCCTCCCACCATGCCGCGTCGACCGAGTTCGACCAGGATGTCCCGCGCCGGCACGCCACGCATTGCGCTGGCCCGCTTCGCGAACAGCAGGAAGCTGCCGTACACACCGGCGTAGCCGAGCGTCAGTGCGTCGCGATCGAGCCGGATGGGGAAGTCCATGATCGGCACGACGCGATCCTCGGCCACGTCCTGGATCTTCCAGAGATCCACGCCGGTGGCTATGCCCATT
>Ga0307515_10013789_pt1 | contig 15060 bp, 7 predicted proteins | sample 17_EM_MG_FD_194513 | JGI IMG/M metagenome (GOLD analysis project Ga0307515, IMG submission 194513) | Populus trichocarpa ectomycorrhiza microbial communities from riparian zone in the Pacific Northwest, United States - 17_EM | ecosystem: Host-associated > Plants > Roots > Unclassified | place... | reverse complement strand
TATATATATATATATATATATATATATATAAAAAAACAAACTCTATGTCATCCAATTTTTCCCCTTTATAAGGAGTTTTATGGGCCATACTACAAACTCTATCCTATGACAGTACGTCTAATGTATTTAATAATATTCTAGTCCAATACTATTTGGATTGGGTTATTGCATATTATTATTATTATTATTATTATTTGGACCTGGTAGAATATGGTTTGTTTAAGGATAACATTTAGGTATCGACGTGGATTTGATTAAAATAAAAATGTATTTGATTGAAAAAATAAAAATAAAGATATATAAATAAGTATGTCTCTCAAATAATTTTGAAATTAATTTCTATATTTTTAAAACATGAGATACATGGGTAAAGCCCGGGTCACATATTAGAAGGGTCAACTCGAAGCAAGACTTGGGTCATGGATCAGAAATGTTAATTAGGGTTGACCCGAATCAATATAAGGATAAAAATTGTTATTTTTATAGTTTTAAAACTCAGCTTGAGGGTCGACCTGGGCCTTGGGTTGAAATGGTCAACACGGGTTGATTCAGGTCAATGTATGAATAAAAGTGGTTATTATCATAGTTTTAAAACCCGACTCGAGAGTTGACCCGATTCAAGACTCAGGTCATGGGTCGTGAGAGTCAACCCTGCTGACCTAATTTTTTTTAAAAAAATAATAATAATCAAAGCAACTTTGTTTTGATCACCTTTTTTATATAAAAAAAAAAGTTAATAATTTTTTTATCCATTTTTTATCTTGGGTTGACCTAAGTTTTTGACTGGATGAGATCGAGTCAATCCTTCCTCTATTTTTTTAAAACCGGACCAGTCTATGCCACGGGTCAACTTATCAAGTCAGTCCTGATTTTATGATAATGTTATTATAATATTATTAACTTCAACACTCAATATAAATTAAAATTAAAGTAAAAACAATATATATCTAATTATTTTTTTAATATATAAGTTTGAATATATTAAGGGTAAAATATATTTTTTATATTTTATTTTGTCTTATTCATTATAATCAAATATAATATAGAAACAATCACTTTATTTTATATATTATTATCAAACATATTCATGTTTCTGTTTTTTTTATATATATTTTTATTATTATTTTCATTTTTTTATTGTTATGAGACAGTAACAATAACTATTTTAAATATACATTCAGCACTCGGTAGATGTTATTAGAATTTTCGGAAACTTAACTTTCATTCATGCTTACATTTCAGCATGGTGCGTGTCACTTTAAAATTTGAAATTATAAAATGAAAGGTCCACCATTTGTTTTTTTGATTGGTACATTAATATATAAAAAAACGATAAAAAGATGTATATTTAGATATTATTTTAATGAGATGAGCGGGAAGAAAGGTATAATGTATTGAAAAATTCTATCAAATATATATATATATATATATATATATATATATATATATATAGAGAGAGAGAGAGAGAGAGATATTTTTGTGTGAAAAAATACAGCAAGGGGTTTTTGTTCCTTATTCTACCCTAATTTCAGATTTTCAAATGATATTATTTTTTCTTACACTACCAAGCATCAATCATTACTTTCCTTCTATTAAGCAGGGGTCTGCTCTTGAGTTTAATTGACACTAGCCAGTGGCCACATCAACATATAAACACCTTGATATAATCCAAGCACTTGATCAAAACAACTTCAGAAGTTTGTATACTTAAATAGCAAAATAAAAAATATATACAAGAAATAAATATGTAATAAAACTCATAAATAGGTTCAAAATTAATTAAAGTTTAGAATTTTAAACATTTTCTGATAGATCAGTATGTTTTATTTTTACCTGAGTCCTCATTTAAAGGAACCATAAGCGGAGTAATAACCTAACATCCTTGGACTCAACCAAGTGTTGAGTCCAAATATATAAGGGTTTGGTGAACTGTCAGAACTAATATCCTTAGGCTCAGCTAAGCATTGAAACCAAAAATATAAGGGTCTGACGACTTACCAGATCCAGCATTCTTGGGCTCAGCTAAATGCTAAGCTCAAGCATACGTGGGTATGGCAAGCTACCAGACTCAGCATCATTGGGCTCAGCCAAGCGTTGAGCCCACACACAAATGAGTCTAGCGAGTTGTCATGCCCATGTTGACCTATGAGTCACATATTAATATTTATAATATCTTGTATTTTGATTATAATAATTAAGTAGAAAATAGAATAATGATATGCTTAAATAAGATTAAGTTTAAACAGGTTTTATATGAAGATCATACCAATAAGCGTATGGAATTGAATGAAGAAATCCATCAACAAGTCTAAGATGCAAAGCAAGTGAAGACTTAGTTATTAAGGATTCATTTTAGAGCTTATTGTTAAATCTTTATATCTTACTCAATAGCAAACTAATATTAACTCACACACTTCACATTGCATGCATAAGTAGGATTAATATACATTTAATCGGTTCAAGTTTCACCAGGTTTGAAACTATCAAAATTGGTTTTTAAACTGCACTGGTTGACCGTTGTTCATCTATGATGAACACCTAGGAATTTTATAGAAACCAATTGACCGTTTTAGCCTTTAGAAGCATTCCAATAGCCATAAATGACTATTTTCTTTTATATATATATATATATATATATATATATATATATATATATCTCACACTCATTACACTTACACACAATCATCCTAAGTGTTATTGAGTGAGCTATAAAGATTATAGTTTTCAATTGTATAATTTACTTTTTGAGAGAATGAATCTTGTTGTAAACAAATCATAATTGTAAATACCTGAGAGTTTGGGTAAACTCTTTGCATTAGTGAGGTATTGCACCAAGGAAAAAATCTTGAAGATGGGACATTTTCAAGTGGTGTAATTGTTTGGTGTGGATTCATCAAAGGCATTGTATATTTCACATGGATTAGCAAAAGAGTACAATACTCAAGTACAGTTGGTACTTAAGGTGTGGATGTAGGCTTGTCAAACCACGTTAAAAACCGAGTTTGCAATCTTTCTTTTCTTATTTCTTTACTTTAAACACTTTAATTATATTGTTGGCTTAGTGTGACTGTTTGCATTATTACCAACTAGAAATCATCAATCCTAACATACTCTAAGTTGTGTTAAATTTAATCTTTATATTCTAGCACAGGAGTATAAAATCTCACACTCATTACACTTACACACCTTCAATCATCCTAAGTGTTATTGAGTGAGCTATAAAGATTATAGTTTTCAATTGTATAATTTGAGAGAATGAATCTTGTTGTAAACAAATCATAATTGTAAACACCTCAGAGTTTGGATAAACTCTTTGCATTAGTGAGGTATTGTCACCAAGGAAAAAATCTTAAAGAGGGGACATTTTCAAATGGTGTAATTGTTTGGTGTGGATTCATCAAAGGCGTTGTATATTTCACATGGATTAGCAAAAAAGTACAATACTCAAGTACGGTTGGTACTTAAGGTGTGGATGTAGGCTTGCCGAACCACGTTAAAAACCGAGTTTGCAATCTTTCTTTTCTTATCTCTTTACTATAAGCACTTTAATTATATTGTTGGCTTAGTGTGACTATTTGCATTATTTGACATAATTAGTGGAACACCTAATTCACTTCCTTAGGTGTTGTTGTTGCTCTAATTCTAGAACAACAATTGGTTTTCGAGCTTAGTTCTCATATACATAAGTTTGCTTAAACTTGAGTAGAATGACAACCACTAGCTATAATGTTCAAAATGAAGGAGCATCTACCTCTAGGCCACCCTTCTTTGATGGTAATGATTATGTCTATTGGAAAGCTATGATGATTATATATCTTCAATCTATTGATTATGATTTATAGCTATCTATTGAAAATGAACCACACAGGCCTATTATGATTAAAAATGATATAACGATACCTAAACCTAGAAGTGAGTATACCGACGGTGATAAAAAGTTGTTTTTTATGGATGTTATAGCTATAAACACTTTGTATTGTGCTTTGAGTAGAAGTAAAATTAATAGAATATCATCTTGTAAAGATGCTAAGGATATATGGCATGCTTTAGAAGTAACTCATGAAGGTATTAATCAAGTTGAAGAGTCCAAAATTGATACGCTTGTACATTAATATAAGTAATTCAAGATGCTTCTAAATAAACCCATAAATAATATGTTTACTAGAATGACAACAATCACTAATAGTTTGGATGCTCATGGTAGGACTTATACTAATATCGATATTGTGAGCAAAATTCTTGGTTCCTTGCCAAAGTGTTAGGAAGCAAAGGTGATGACAATACAAGAAGCTAAGAATCTCATTAAACTTCCATTGGAAAAACTTATCGGTTCACTAATTACTCATGAAATCACCATGGAAAAGCAAGAACTAAATGAGAAGCCAAAGAAGAATTTGTCATTAAAAATCATACACCATGTTGATAGTGATGATGATGATATGAAGTAGAGGAGGACATTGCACTCATAAAAAGACAATTCTGAAATTTCCTAAGAAATAAGCAAAGGAATAAAAAGTTCTTAAACTTTAAAAAGGATGGAAATATGGAAGAATCTAGTAAGGAGGTACCTAGATGCTACAAGTGCAACAAGACAAGACAAGACACATTAAGGTCGATTTCCATCTTCTTCAAAACAAGAAGAAAAACTGTCGTCACAAACAAGCAATGAAAGAAACATGGAGTGATGACTCGGACTTTAGCTCAAGTGATGATAAAGATCATGTTGCAGACATGTGTTTAATGGCAATTAAAAGCGATAATGATGTACTTTTTTTGGATGATGAGTCTGGCCTCTCTTATGATGAACCACATGATGCATTTGAATCATTGTATGATGAATTTAAAAAGTTAGATCATAAATATAGTTCATTGAAAAAACAATTATGCATGTTTACTTGTTGAAAAAGATGCATTGGAAAAGAAAACATGCATTAGTATTGACAGGAACAAGGTTAACCAACTTGGTGAGAAAAATAAGGCTTTAAAAGAAAAGGTGGGACAAGTTGAATAACATACAAGTAAAGTTCACACAAGGTTCTAAGATTTTAGATACTATGCTTGCTAGTCAAAAATGTGTCTTCAACAAAAAAGGTCTAGGGTATCAACCCAAAAAGAACTAAAAATGTTTGAAGAACTACTTTATTAAAGTTAAACAATCATATAATCAAAACCAAACATGTCATTATTATAGAAGCAATGGTCATTTTATTTACGCATGTTATATAAAGAAGGACAAAGTTGGTAACATGACTTGGGTTCCAAAAGAAACCACCACTAGCCAAAAAAGACCCAAGAAGGTATGGATACCAAAAACTTCATCTTGACTTTATGTATGTAGGAATCAAGGGAATATAAGAAATGGTTCTTAGAAAATGCTTACTCAAAACACATGACTGGAGATGATTCATTATTTTCAAGCATAACCAAGATTAATGATGGAAAAGTCACGTTTGGAAACAACTCAAAAGGAAAGATCATTGGAGTTGGAAATATTAGAAGTAAGTCTTCTCTCTCAATAAAAAAGGTGTTTCTTGTTAATAATCTAAAACATAATTTGTTAAGAATTATTCAATTGTGTGATAAAGGGTACAAGATCATGTTTGACTATGCATGTTGTTTAATCCTTGAAAATGATAAAGTTTTGTGTATTGGTAATAGAAAAGGAAATGTTTACAAGATTAATATTGATGCATGTATGAGGATAGAAAATTGTCTTGTTGCTAGCATTAATGATAGTTTTCTTTGGCATAGAAGATTAGATCATATAAGTATGTACATTCTTTCTAAACTTGTCAAAAATGAGCTTATTAAAGGACTCTCTCATATTGCTTTTAAAAAGCAGAAGTTATGTGATGCTTGACAGATGAGTAAACAAGTGAAAACATCTTTTAAGAGCAAAAACCACATTACTACCAAAAGACCTTTAGAATTGGTACACATATATCTATTTGGACTAACTAGAGCTAGAAGCATAAGTGGTAATAGATATGTGTTTGTGATTATGGATGACTTTACAAGATATATATGGGTTTTGTTTTGAAAATTAAAAGATAAAACTATTTATGAATTTATAAAGTTTTCAAAGAAAGCTGAAAATAAAAAGGGTTTTTCAATCATAAACATAAGGAGTAATCATGGTGGTGACTTTATAAATGATTTGTTTGGAACATTTTATGAAGAAAAAGGATACCACTATAATTTTTCAACTCCTAAAACTCCCCAATAAAATGAGAATGTGAAAAGGAAAAATCGATCTCTTCAAGAAATGACAAGAACATGTTAAATGAATTTAATACCCCTAAATATATTTGGGCGGAAGTCGTAAACACTTCTTGCTATGTTTTAAATCGTGTTATCTAGATACCGGAGTTGAAAATGACTTTTTATAAGCTTCGGAGAGGAAAGAAACTCAACATCTCATATTTCAAAGTTTTTGGTTCAAAACGTTTTATTCTTAACACCAAGGATAAATTGGACAAGTTTGATTCAAAATCCAATGTTGGTATTTTTCTCGGATTCCTCCTCTAGCAAAGCTTATAGAGTTTATAGCAATAGAACACTTTATCTTGAAGAATTCATGCATGTACATCAACCAAGGCAAGTACATCAAGAATCTACTAAAAATATTTAGAATGGAACTTGTCAAGGAATTTAACACACCCATGGGAACATCAACAAAGCTTGATATGGATGAAAATGGTAAGAATATAGACATCATCAAATATCAAGGTATGATCGGTTCACCTTTATATTTAACCACTAGTATACCTAATATTATGTTTAGTGTTTGTCTATATGCACGTTTTCAAGCATGTCCAAAAGAATCTCATGTTGGTGTTGTAAAATGTATTTTTTTATATTTGCATGGTACAATCAACTTAGGGTTGTGGTATCATGAAGCAGGATATATTAGCTATTTAGATGCGGATTTTATGAGATATAAAGTAGATAGAAAAAAAAACTAGTGGAACATGTCACTTTCTAAGATCATCACTAGTATCTTGGGCTAGTAAGAAATAAAACTTTGTAGCCCTTTCAACAATTGAAGCAGGATATATTGCAACAAGTAGTTTGCTCTTCCTCGCCAATTACTTGTCATCTTCGAGAATCACAAGTGAATTGCTCAAGCTTTTGAACGGTTGCTTAGAATAAATTTTACAGACTTTACTCTTAATGCTACTGTCGAGTGAATTAAAATTGTTTTTCAATATTAAATTCGTTTGATGGTAAGAGATTGATTAGAAAACTTTATCTAATTAATTTACTTATAATCTCTTCTATTTCCCTTAGCTTTAAGGGACATTGAATTTTTTTGCTTGAATTGAAAGGATATTTATTTTACTTAGATGATCAGCAAATTTATAGGAATGGATGTCTAGACCTTTGAATAAAATTTCCTTTGGGTTTGACCTGGTTTTCACTATCATACTATGAATTTATTTTGTCTGTGATAGTAAAGTCGAAATTATATTTTGGAGGTTCTTATGACCAACCAATGATTAAGGGGGACGTATATATTTATAGATTACAGATTATTGTTTAAATCTCCAAAGGACTATATTGCAAAATTTAAAAGATGATACATATCTTTATATCTATAAATATACATTAATTGTCATCATAAAAAAGAGAAAGATTGTTGACCTATGGGTCACATAGTAATATTTATAATACCTTGTATTTTGATGATAATAATTAAATTGATAATGGAATAATGATATGCTTAAATGAGATTAAGTTTAAACAAGTTTTATATGAAGATCACATCAACAAACATATGAAACTGAATGAAGAAATCTATCATTATGAGAAATTAAAGTCAAATGGCAGTTATAGCTCCCATTAGACATCATTGTGATGTCTAATGGGATGGTGAGGATCTCTTTAATAGTCTCACCACCTTAAGGTCAGTCTCATCAATGCCAAAGTTTCCACCAACAACAGCCTCCATAAGTTGCCTCTCATTTTCAGTTAGGGTAAGGAAAACAAAGGGAGCTTAACCAAGAGCGAGGTTGGTGAAAGCATTTTTGAACTCATCCTTCTTAAGAACAGCCCGAGTAGAGGGTCCAACTGTTATAGTCTCTATCAGCAAAGCTGGAAGTTAAGGCAAAGGAAATGCCATCATAAGAGCCTCTACACTCGAGACTGAAACACTGAATTCCACAAGGGTGGAGATCTTTATCCTCTTAAAGCAGGTAGAACGAACCACAATCACTTTAGGAGAAGTCCTCCATCAGCTTGACCCCTAGTTGGGTAAGTATGACTGCCCCTAACTTTTTTTCTTGTGACATTTCTAACTTCTACCATTGTTTCCTTAGAAACAAAGCCCTTAGGAATAGAGAGTTCATTAACAATGATAGGGTAGTCCTCAATCACTTCTTCAACCATGCCTCCACTCATGACTAGAGACAAAGACTTCCTTTAAGAACTCTCTTCTACAGACTTTGTTGAAGTTTCTCCTTCTCCTTCAGTTGTTAATCATGCAACAAAAATTGTCAACAATAAACTTAGCTACAAATAAAAAAAGAATAAGAAATTTGCATACTTTGCAATATAGCCCAAGGTTGTCAAAAATGTTTTTTTAACACGACACGGAATATATAATATAAACTCGGATCGTAAACTCGAATCGTAAAATTGTAAAATCATAAGTAAAATATTTTAACTAATTATATATTGACAATTCCAATCAAGTAGTAAATAATAATATAACATAATTAAAATAAAAGTGAAATAAACAATACAAATATTCAAATATCTTAAAATACATGATTCAAATAAAAATTCATACATGGTTTAAATAACTTAACAATACAATATAATACAATTATGTCCATAGAATTTCATTAATAAACCTAAAACAAACAATCTGTTGGTGTGTCATGTAACTAAACACAGTCTCATTGCCTTTATTTTCCTCGTTATTCCTAAAATATTCATTAAAATCATTACCATCTAAAAAATTATTATTACTACTACTAATATCAATATCGATATTGTGAACATTAATGTTACTACTACTAATATAAAAAACTGATGATGATTTATCTCTCCTTTTATTTTCTCTAAAACACCTATTTATATTTAAATTCAACTTAATTTCACCGGTCAATCCAATAACTTATTTATTTATATCATAATTTATATCAAGTCTTATATCAAATCAGGTGGGAGTTAATTATATATTAGCCAAAATGAAAAACATTTAGTACACCGAATGTTGAAATGACATTTAAAGAATTAAATTAAATGATCATAATTAATAATTATTTTTTTAAAATAAAACTATACAAATTGAAGGCCAAATGGCCTTGGTATAAAAGGAAAGCAAAACGTAAGGCCTCACTGTTTTCAGCTTTTTTCTTACCAAAATATCCTCTTCTTCATTTCCTCTCTCTCTCTCTCTCTCTCTCTCTCTCTCTCTCTCTCTCTCTCTCTCATTTGGGATCCAAATAATAAGAATTGGCTCCTCCCAGAAGGTGAATGGTACAACGGGGAAAGCCTGCCTAGCAAAGCCAAGCTTGGAAAAACCACCTAAAGCTAAGACTACTTTTTGGGTGTTGCTCTTGAGAGAGAGATTAACATAGTGTGGAAGACTGGAAGTTGTGGTGTTGCTACGGCAAAAGAGGAAGGGGAAAGGGGAGTGGGGACTCGGGAGGGACTCAAGGAGAGTACAGTGTAGTTAGTGTATTTTGTAAATTGTAACTTTTGTTAAACTCGTAAACTTGGTCCGAGTTAACCGAGTTTGACCGAGTTTAATCAAGTTTGACCGAGTTAGCTTATTTTTTAGTTTTGAACCCGATTCTACACGTTATATATGAGTTGACTCGTAAAATCGTACGATTTTACGAGTCAACTCGCAAGTTTAATAACATTGATATGGCCTAATAATATCTTTTGGTCATCATATTGAATTTATACTCAATCAAAATCGAGGTCAGGGCAGCACATGTTTTCTCCTCGTTCAAGCTCAGACGAAGCTTGCTATTTACATCAAAGGGAGAAACCCTCAAGTAATGGGAATAGCCCCAGAATTGTTGCATTCCACCTATGTGATTGATTGGCTTGTTATACCTTACTATCATCTATCTCCCCTTCCATTTCTTGACTTGCGTAGGCTTCCCACACAAAGCTCCCTTCATAGCTCTTATAGGCTAGTTGATGAAGGTGAAAAATCAATGCACATCATTGCCACCATCGATGCCAGCATCCAGATGGTAATAATATTTTAAGACATTAATTATAAGTTTGATTCCGACAAGCCTACAAAACTTATCAAAGGCGAACAAAGTGATCCACCTATTATGATGCAACTGGTTTGGACCCAACTAAAAGTATCTAAACACTTTCCTCATGAATCCTTAAAGAGGGGAGGAATACCCCATCGCATACATGCAAAAGGGGGTCATATTCTTAAAATGACTTTGGGTAGAGCCCAAGGTCTCCCGACTGATATGTTCAACCTAATTAGGCATCTAAGTTGGTTAATCTCCTAGTTAAAAGCGAGAAACAAACTTTATGTCCTCCACACCTAAAGTGCTAGGAATGTCATCCTCAAGGGTCTAAGGTAACCTCCCTCTCTTTTAGGATTCTCTAGTAATGGAAGGAGAAGGAATCTTGCAAATAGGGTTACTTTCCATTCTGCCAAAGATGGACGCCAAGGTGTCACCCATTCTAGTTTTGTGGCCTAATCTGATGGACTCATGCCCCCTACTTTTTCTTTTAGTCTTAGGTTGGAACCCGAACTCCTCTTTAGAGAAAGCGACATCCCTCTTATTAGAGATAGATCTGACTCTTTTTTAGTCCATATTTCTATTTAAAGTATAAAAGGAAAAAATCTAGTGGTGAAAAGAACTTGAAATGAGTTTTTCTCCTTAGATTAGAACAAAAATAATTCATGGTTTTCAACAAGGTAGTTTTTCAAAAATTATAGAAAGTAAACAAAAAGATAAAAGCAAGAAAGGCTAGGGTTACAAAGGAAACATATTTCTGCCCTCATCATTGGATAAATGACTTTTCATTGCATATCAGGTCTCCAAAGATCCACTCAATCAATGCATTAAATGTAAGTCGCCATTTTTTTTTCCAAGAAACACCTCCCTCAATAAAGACGAGCCACCTGGCCATGAGAATTTTAATGGTTCTATATGGGATAACCAAATCTTATAGGGAAGGTAAAAAGGTTCTTATTTACTACTACTAACCTTTCAAAATATTTGTTTAATAAATACACAAAGACTTACCTAGGTCTTCATTTAAAGGCACCAAAGGCAGGGTAATAACCCAACATTCTTGGGCTCATCCAAGCACTGAGCTCAAGCATATACAGGTCTGGCAAATTATCAGACTTAGCATCATTTGGCTCAACTAACCATTGAGCTCAAGCATAAACGGGTATGGTGACCTACCATAACATCATTGGGCTCAATTAAACGTTGAGCCCAAGTATATATGGGTCTGAAAAACTATCAAACCTAGCATCCTTGGGGTCAACTAATCACCGAGCCCAAGTATAAATAGGCCTAGCAAGCTGCCTAGCTCAACATCTTTGGGCTTAACCAAACATTAAGCCCAAGAATACGTAGGTCTGTTGGGCTGCTAGACTCAGCATCTTTGGGCTCAACCAAGTACTGAGCCCACATACAAATGGGTCTGGTGAGCTGCCACACTCATTACTCTTGGGCTCAACTAAGCATTGAACCTAATATATGTGGTTCTGGAAATCTTGTCAGGCTCTATTTTAACCACGAGATATTTTTCCTCCAATGAGTTAGAGATATTTTCCCTCTTATGAGTTAGAGATAGTTTCTCTCTTTTATACATAAAGGGTTTTTAATGTTATGAGAGGAAGATGACTTCTTAAGCCTCCTCTCCATCAAAGGGTAAAAATGATGCGCTATAAAGACCCATTGGATTCTTGAAAAGGAAAAGGTTCTCAATCTCTATTCACAACTACATATTTATTGTAAAAACCCCGGTTAAAATTTCTTGAATATTAACCCCGAGATAGAATGGGTTAAATTAAATCAATGATATAGAGTTAAATAACAAGGGATGAAATTAAAAGAAATAAAAGAATATATATATTATATACACACCACAAGTTGCTAGAAAAAAAATTGGGACAAAAATAAAATAACTAAACTAATAGTGCTAACATGTAATTACCTAGAGTTAAGACTACAGGAACCCCTAATCTTTCTCTTTTAGAGCCAACTGCATAAGGAAGAAAAGAGGGGGGAAGGTTTCAAATCTTTTCACCAAGAATTAAGAGAAAATGCATCAAAATTAAAGGGATTAGAGTGAGATTAGTCTAGGTAGTTGGGAAACAACATCAAGGTATGAATCAAAGAAGAATAAGTGAAAGAATTTAGAAAATAAAAGGGGTTCAGAACTGGCCAAGAGGGAGAAAAGAAGGAGTGCCAAAAAAAATTGACCGGTTAAGGATTGAAATTCACTTTATCACTAGGTAAAGGGTTTAAGCTTGATTTCATAATTTATATTAAATTCGATTTAGAATTGATACTTTAATTAAGAATTCTAGGTTAGCGTTCATGAGAGAAATTAGGGGAAATGAAGAATTTGCCTTGTTTGATGAAATTGGGATGGAAAATGATGAAAAAAACTTAAAATAATTAGTAATTGAAAAACAATCCTTGTGTTGTAAAGGGTTTGGTGTCGGCTATAAAGAGAGAAAATTGGGAAAAAATTAAAAAAATGCATGAATATTTTTTTTGTTATGATTATTATAGCTTGAGTTGAAACATGGAGAATGAATTGAAAAGAAATAGGAATTTTATGTTTAATGGTAATGGAAAGACTTGATTAACATGAATTATGAATATTTAAGTTATGGGAATTATGGAATTTTAAAGGGGAAAAACTTGCGATATTATGATGAAAAAGTACTATGAAATTTTGGTAGGAAAAATAATTGCATTGAATGGTGAGGGAAATGAAAAAAAATAATAAAAAATAAAAATACTTCACTATAAGCTAAAAGAAATTAGAAAATTGGACAGCTTCATTCTCCAACTTCCAATGGAACTTTGGACTCGATGGTGATTAAAAACTAGAATAAGTTCTATATGAAAGTCAAAGTAAGGAGGCATCTTTCCAATGAAATTGACCTCACTTAAATCAGAGTTATAAAACTCCAAATATAAATTAAAAACCAAAGTAAAGTCATACTAAAATTGGCTAAACAGTTTTGATGTTGCAATTAAAAATAGTCTTGCACATGTCGATGAAAAGAATTGAGTTCCTTCCTTTTTATAGAGTTGTAGCCTGTAACTCATTTTTCGAAAGAAACAAACTATACATGAAACTAAAATGTTAGTCTTAGTTATATTTTAAGTAAGGATTAGCTTGAAGATATAGAATATTACTGAATTATATTAAATCAAGAAATAAAATGATAGTCTATTAAGGTAGAATGAGAAGTAACCGAGGATGGAATAATAAATGATATTATTCTTGTTGGTACTAGAGACATTGCAGGATCCACTTAACATCAGAGGATTGGTTCACATGCTCAGACTTCAGGTAGATGCTCGACATCTTACAACTAGAGCTTTATTTAATTGTGTTTGTAATTCTTCCTTAAATGAATAGCAATCCTAGTTGATAAACGATAATTTGTTCAAGAAACTAGCTACCCTGGTAAATGAAACTAGTGTCCTGATTAATGGACAATAAAAACATAATTACCCTAGTAAATGGAACTAGTGCCCTGATTAATGGGCAAATGAGAAACTAATTACCATGATAAATGAGATTAGTTTCCTAATTAATTGGCAATTAAGAAACTAGCATCCTAGTTAATTGGACTTGTGCCCTGGTTAATAGGTATATAAAGATAATGATTTCCTGGTTAATGGGATTGGTGCCCTTGTTAATAGGCTGATGAGAATTTGGTTCTCTAATTAATGGGATGATTCCATGATTAATGAGTTATTGGAGAAATCAGTCCCTAGGATTACTGGGACTAGCACCCTGGTTAACGGTCAATTGAAGAAAATTATTAATGTAGAATTTGAGTAAATGCTAGTTTGGTAAGAGAAGATATTGTGTTCTTAAAATATGAAAGTTGTGTAAGTTGGGATAAGTACACATATAGAAATGGTGGTGATAATAATGATGATAATAACAATAAATAATCTTTGTGCATAAACTAATTACGCTAAGTATCTTATAAGATTTTAGGTACTTTATAGTGTCATAATGGGTAGTAGATATTGCATTAGTATTTGTGTAATTAATACATATTTTTATTATGTAATATAATTTTGTAACTAAAAGGGTGTATAAATCTAAGTTAACCATGGATGATGCATTTTATTAGTTTCTTTTGAAAACATATGATTGTAATATGTAGACTAAATTTCATATTTGATTTTCAGAATATGTGTTTGGAACTATGTTGTAAATGTGTTAAGTGTTAATTGTTAATTGTTTTATTACTTGAGATATTCTTAGTCAATATAATGATAGATTTTGTTGAGAGAATATGGGAGGGAAAAAAAGTTTTTTTGTGTGTAAATGAAATTAAATGTGTGTGTGTGTTAAGTCCCGGATGATGAGAATATGGGGAAATTATATTTGTAAGTTATGAAATATGATTGAGTCGATAACTTGGTATTGAAAAATATAAAGGAAACTCTACTGAAAATTCAGTAGAAATAAATATATAAAAAAAATTCTTGTACTTTCAATAAATAATAATAATATAATATATAAATGAAATATCATGTATTTGAATTTCTGGGATATTACATTTATTTTTAAAACCTCTTTTTAAAATATCATTATTTTTTCTCTTAAAAATATACTTACTTAAATATCAGAGAATCCCTAAATCCATAAAAAAAAAATTTACAGGTATCAAGCACCAACTATTAGCCACATTGGCTAGGAAGAATTGATCAAAATAGCAGAATTAAGAGATTAACTGATTATTCAAGACATAAACCTTCCCCAAGCTACTTTGATTTTTAGTACATCATCATTTTTATTTTTCAATAATAATTAGTTTTCTTTTGGTAAGAAAAATTATTCATG
>Ga0307515_10013788_pt1 | contig 15060 bp, 12 predicted proteins | sample 17_EM_MG_FD_194513 | JGI IMG/M metagenome (GOLD analysis project Ga0307515, IMG submission 194513) | Populus trichocarpa ectomycorrhiza microbial communities from riparian zone in the Pacific Northwest, United States - 17_EM | ecosystem: Host-associated > Plants > Roots > Unclassified | place... | reverse complement strand
GTTGAGCGCGTCAGAGACGCGTCAACTATCCCAAATTGCGTTTGCATACCGGTATGACTTGAAGTCGCAGAGCTCGAGCCGCGTGAGAGGCATTTGCCACCCGAAAGAACAGAGGAAGGACCAAGTTCGAGGACAAAGCAAAGTTAGAATGGGATAATAAAGCTCCTTGCCAATGTATACGTACACCGTTCGTACAAGGCTCTTCAGACTGCTCTGTCTCATGAGGGCAGCGCTTATGGTTGAAAAGAAACGGTAGACCGGGGATCGAACCGGAGGCCCTTTCCCTCTAGGAGAGAGCGTTGGCGCTACGCTACCCAAGTGGAGGAACCACCAACTCCAACAAACATCCGTATTCTCATGGGAATATGCATTACTGTGATTTCACGTATAGTCCTACGGCTGTTGTCTCGGATAATTAAGCTTTAGCTGCATTTCGTGTGTGGGTGGTAGCCCCGAAAAGGTGCGCTGGAGGCTTGTAGAATGTAACCCCTCACTTCTATCACCTGATGGGCTACTCCCTATGAGGTCTAAAAGTGTACACAATCTTATTGAATACTGGTCGCGAAAAGTAATCAAAGTGGAGTGGCGTCAACACTTAGAGGAACATTCAGGCATGATTGAGATGCGCTGGAATTATTTGGCGGAGTGAACCACTGCCCTCTCTCCACATGCCACCCGGCCACGTCTGGCAGCTCGATCTATGGCGACCTCATCAGGACGGCCTGTGAGGTACACTTCTTAGGTGATAGAATAGAATGCGTACCGGTTTTTTGAATCCATCGACCAAACGCAGGGTCAATCAAGAAGAACTTTGGTTAGCGAAAACTAAGAGATTACTTTTTCACCAACGGGGTACTGACGCCCAATTCCATTGATTAGGGGCAGTTTATTAGTCACTCCTTGGACCAACAAAACACAAAGGGTATAAAGACCACGCGAGTGCTTGGTATGCAGGGCACAAGCTTATTCCATCTTTGAATGAACAACAGCTTAAAACCCAGTCGTAGGGAGGATGGAGTACAATGGCAAAGGGTCACACCAGTGCCCGCATTGATAAACGCAATCAGCAAATTATTGATAATGTACTGCCTCATACCTGGGGCCTCGTTAACGTTTGTCGACTTCGACTTCGACTTCAACCACTCTCCGTTGTCTGTCGCAAGGCGGTTTTGCTTGCATCACCAACAAGCGACATGACTCGCTCCCCAAACGGTTCTGAAGTCGCTGCGATTATTGAGTGACAAGGACGTAAGAATTTGTGTTCGGTGACCAATATAGCGATAGCCGGTCTCGACACCCTTGATTGCGGAAACCAGTTGACATTAGATAATGGAGAGAACATCAGAGTAGCGTGTCCTCCGAGGTGCGCTGTATGAGCGTCGTAATGCCAATACTGGCGTGCTAGGAATGTCCTCGATTTGAACCATCATCAAAATGGTACGTCTCACGCACCGTCTTCAAAACGTCGATATGATGGTGCAGGTATTCCGTTTCGTTTCGTTGCATTGCACGCATATGTAATATGATTCATTGTATATCTGATCTGCACACTATCAATGAGAATATTTAAATTGGCAGGCGCCGCACTGTTTGTCCAGCCTCACTCCACCTTGGGCGCTATGTCGACTGCCTCACACGCAGGCTGTTCGATGAGGCATGAACCACCACAAACCATCAAACTTGAAGAAGAAACAGAGACAGTCAGTGCTACAACGCCCAAAGCAGATGGACCAGCTCGGCAGGTGCTGTTCGCGAGTTACGGGGAAGACTTTCAAAGCGCAATCGGCAGCCTCAATGAACGAGATTTGTTACGTGTCACTGAAGGAACCAGAATTGCACTGCGGCAGGATGCAGAAGGACGGTGGGTGTGGGCCTTTGTACCACCAGCGCCTGAGCCTGAGGCCCAACTCGAGGATGGGCTAGATCCGGTACGGTTGGCAGCAATCGAAGAGTACAAGCGAAAACTTGCCGAATTGGAAAAAGCCCGACCAATATGGGAAACCGCGGAGGTTAAGCACAAACTCGCGGAGACGCAGCGCCGGTTGCGAGAGGATATAGAACGGGCCGAGCGGCTCGAGAAGATTCGTCGCGAGGAGCAGGCGGAGGAAGAGGTGCAACGCAGGAAGTGGGCCGAGGATGCGGCTCAAGCCCAAAAGAGGACGAATGAACTCGCGGAGCTCAAGACGCTCTTGACCGACCTCTCCAAGGAGGTGTGTGACAACCTTTACGCGCTTCTATGTGCATGTGCTGGTCACCTTGTGCTGACGCCGCCACTTCTGGAACACCTTGATGTAGATTCGGTCGAAGCAGGCTGGGAAGAAGTCAAAAGGCAGAAAGAAGCGCTCGGGGAAGAAAGGGAAGACCGCACAAACCGGACAGAAAAAGGCTGGAAAGGAAAAAGCCGCCATCAACGCGGCAAAGTCCAAGAAGGCCGGAGGCCCCTCGATGAATGCAAAGTCGAAAGGCAACAAGAAGAAGGGTGGCAAGAAGTAAGTGCCTCCTTTGGACTGTCGTTTGAGACGGACTCTGCTTCGGTGGATCTGGTTTCTTGGTATGGTCAGTTTGAGTTCTCGGACTTGTATTGTCTCGACTGGGATTTGCTTATGACCTCATGTCGCTTCCTCTGTTTGTCCTCTCCCCCCTCCATCTTGTTGAATCGTCGTCTGGTGCCTCTAGTTCAATTGTGTTGCCTTGTAGTTTCATTTTCGACTGCCATTCCAAATATTGATATTTTTGACTACACAACATATCCAGACTTAGTAATGTTAATAGAGTAAGACTTACTATTCCTGTGTTAAGTCAGTTCACTCCCAAGTGGCTCCTTGGAAGTCATAGGTTCACAAACTGGGGATACAGAACACCAGCGGCAGCTATGGTGGGGGTACCTGTGGCAGAAGGGTAGATTGATGGTCCAAGTATGAAGCATATGGACAATGTAGATGTCGATGTTGGATGATAAGGGAGTGATTGGAGGGAGTGATAGATGATCAGCGAGGGATAAACAGGGCGCATCAGCATGGTCTCAGCAACACCACCACAGACCATTATCTTATTGACTCACCTGCAGGGGGCACTACCAAGATGTGGAGCATGTCATTGGGAAAGCCACCCTTAACCGGGTACCAATGGCATGCAGGGTGGTGTGGCACATTGCCTGGTGAGGCACTGTACAACCAACTTGCAGTGGAATTTGACTTGCTCTGTGTGTCCGAGTCTGCCCCGCTCGATATGACCAAGGTCCCTTGGCCAGTACAGTATTACATGCCCCTGGGTACAAACTCGTGCAGGTGGACTGGACCGCCATCAAGGCATTTTTCTCTCAAGCTGAGATACTATTAGTGGGAAGAAATGATGGAAAATGAAACTCTCTTCTCTCTCTTGTTCTATCTACTATACTTCCACGGTAGGATTACTTATATAGTATCAATAGTGCAGCCGAGCCACACATGACACCAGTGTCAGAATCTACGGAAACGGGACTGCAAAATCCTAGGACGTCGGGCGTTGGATTAGGAGGAAGTCATGTACTGTTACAATTCGTGACATCATTTCGAGACCGCAGAGCTTGCAGGGTGGAGGCAAGCCGACGATGGGCCAATCGGATTGGAATATAATAAAGACTCTGCAGACCCTGCAGACCCTGCGTACGAACAATGCAGTGAATATGGAGGTGGAGCATGATACCGAGCCTACATCGCTTACGATCGCGTCCTTGACAATCTTCACGGAGTGATCACGCCCGCCTCTTTCGTTACCTCCGCGGCTTTGAATCCTTTCCTACCAGGGGAGCACCAGTCCCTTAGCCTCGTTACGGCACAAATAACCGCAAAAAGGACGCAGTATCCAGCTATCATCCCTCCCAAATACGTAGCAACTTTACCCCCACCTATGGTCACAGGATCAAGGAAAGGATACGCTATCAAAGCTGGTCAGCGAGAATGTACAGGACATACGGACAGAGTGAGCGTACGATAGCGCCCGTGAAGGTAGTGTGCAAGGTATGCGAGGCTCAAATATAGCCCAAGCGTAAACAGGGATAATGGGAGATAACCCCAATATAGCCTCATCCGGGATATCAAGATTTCTATTGTGATCAGGACGGCATTCAAGGTATGCATGCTAACATTTTTCCACGCTATATGATTTAAGAATCAGATGTCAGTAGTCAACGACTGGAAGAGCGCAACACACCGCTCGGCCGAGTTGCGAAGGAACGTTTATCCTTGAGAAGGCTCCACCAAACGACAGTGGTTAGGATTGCTAGACAAAAGGTTCAATACAGAGGCAAAATAGAACTGTGGGTTGAACGTACGAAATGTAGCAGCGGTTGTAAATAGCCAGAGATGCAGTCCCTGTAGGGCTCGGCCCCATTTCTGCAGTGGATACCATAGTACCTCATCAACGGCTTGTCGTTTGAGTCGTCGGAGGGATAGGACAAAGAATAGGGTGTGGAATGATGCCGCACTAAAGTACGACGTCAACCCGATGAAGGAGAGGTTGGTGAAGGTGACCAGATACCTGCGAAGAAGTGCGTCAGGGGACGTATTATATTACTGCGATCGAAGTGTCTTCTCAGGTGAGAGTATGGGGTGGATATCATGTTATGCATGGCTTGAAGAGGGTGGCACTTACCCCGATAGTGGGGCTCCGGCCTTTGCTTGGTGAACAGTGTCCACGATACAAGTTACAATGCAGAAGATTGCGAAGGAAACCCGCACACCAAGGAGGATGTGTGGATGCAAATAATCCGAGGTAACAATTCGATATTTCGGATCGAAAGGTTGGTGCAAGCCAAACCAGGAGCGTGATCGCCCTCTGTCCTGATCGGAATTCGCAAAGATATTCATTTTTGGTGGACTAATGAGTCCAGGTGGCTAATGTAAGAAGTGGGGTACGTGAAGCAGAGGATATATAAGGCTCGTCCATATTATAATAAACCGAATTGACAAGCTTGACAAGCACATGACACTTGACTGTTTAGGGTGACCGAGAGGCCGGTTGTGGGGTTTAGACGTATGAAGGTCGATAGGCCGAGCACGTACGCCCGACATGCCCGCCAGGATGGGCCAAGCGGAGGGAGCACACTCCCATCTTGCATAGACATTTCATTCGGGCATCCTCCGAGATTTACAGTGCTCTACCAGCATGGCGGTACTAGTGGCACATCCAAATCGACGATATTGAGAAAATAGTCGTAAATGAAAACCACGTGTCTAGACAAGCATTATTGTCTGCTGCGCAGCTTAGGATCAATTGTTCTCAGTGAATTGGTGTTCGCATTCCTGTGTACGTATGTGCCACCCGAGTTTGTATTCGGTGGCAGGGTGTGAACGATGAAATCATGGGACGTTATATGGCCGAGAGGTGGTTGTTGCCACCCACGGCCTCATATAGTCCTCTGATCATCGGAGAACTGATTTCGACGCTAGTAGTAATATAATAATACTGGAAAGCCAAAATCTATTTTATAAGTTGGTGCGATGATATTTTCAGGTTCGCACGACCTACCGGCTGCCATTACCTGACCTCTACGTAACGCATCACGGCAGTCAGAGGCTGGAAAATATGATAACGTGTATTGGATAGTCTCTGGATTGCATACACGCATTAAGGCTGGCGTAGCCCAGAGTCGGCCGTGATGATATCTCGAAGCAAATCGATGAAGCCATCGTCTGAGCTCCTCTGGCAGCATGAGCGACAATAGAAACGTCAGGAGCCTCGAGCGTAAAAGCATATTTTGGATAGGAGACGCGCTTTATTACTGCGTTGTGGCTCAACTACCGACCCGTCTCCTCACGCACAAGGAGGGCCGTAGCCCTACATTGAGCTGTCTACTCAGTGGAAGCGTTGGTTCATCCTGAAAGGTTCAGCGCACCACTGTCAAGGTCCATACTACGAACCCCGGTCGCAGCCGGTCCTAGCTGTCGGAACATCAGTGCTCCCATCACATAAGGTATACGGCTCGAATGTTGGCTCAATTTGAACGACCTGATTGTTATTGCTCGATTGTTGCGGCCGGGTTGGTACGACGTCTGTCATATATCCATTGTACATGAACCTCCTGTTCCCGTCTGAATCGACAGAGGTTTCTTGGGGGGTCTTTCGACTCATGGACTCATCCTTCGACACTGGCGTCGAGGGTCAATAGTCCGTCCACTCTCTCGTGCTCAACACTGTATCTCCTCGCGGTACCATCTATTCCATTTAGACTCATCCCTCTCGCGAAACCTGGGCGCAATAGCAATAGCCATTCTTATTGACTTTGTTTAACACCACCCTAGTAGTCCTTGTTGAGGTTTCCGCGAGAGCAATAAGGTGAGCAAAGTATCGTGCTTTGTTGGGGCCCGCTACGAAAGAAACAAAATATACGGATCGAGACCTTATATACGAGGTGACCACCGTGACACGTGAAAAGTATGAAGATCACAAGACACGGAATCGCGGACCCAAATGGAAGATCACCATATTTCCAACAGTCTTCTGATTTAATCTCGTTTCGTCAAAAAACCAATACCCCTGACTCCCTTACCCATCGCGGCTTCCTTGTTGTCTTGGAAGGTGCATTGAATGAAGGTGGTTTCCGCGTTTATGGCGTGTTGCGCACACTTAGGCAACCTCTTATTAATAGCCTTTAGTATGGGTGTTAAACGCGAGACGAGAAAGAATAGTTGCGCGAAGGTCCTGTGCTGCGTTCTGCGTTGAGTGGCTAATTGTCCAATTTCGGGTGGCCAGTTTCCTAATACGAGCAGATATAGTGTTGGTTAGGATCCGCTGCGAACACTTAGAGTACAGGACGAGCGAAGCGTAGAACGATGCTGCGTACATAGCCTTGCCCTCTGCTGGCAAGCACTGAGAGCTTGCGCCCCGCAAGTCCTAACCTACCGCACTACCATGCCCCTCGTACTCGGACCTCGTTCCATGAAGCGCAGGAATCCTGTGGAGCTGCATATCCATATATGCGAGCTTTACACGAAAGCGGGTAGGAATTTGAGTTGCCAGCGCGAGACCGGGCTCCGATGGCTACAGGATCATACACCCCGCGTGGGGGGGTTTACACTTGGGGTATCAGCTCTCGATCCCCTGTGTTTGTAGCGGGCCCCAATTTTTGGGTCGGATTTTTGGTCTCGCAGAAATAAGGGACAAGATGCGAGCTCGTGGTGATATCTGTCAATCAGACAGACAGAGTTGCGTCGATACATGGTGTATCTGTCCCGCAAGGCCTGTCCAAGGTGGTCTCCAGAAATGGTGCAAACAGCCGGGCGCCATGCTGCGACCTTAGCTCCCTCCCTGTCGGCGAATTCTAAGTCGTAGCAAGAAACTGAAAGACGAGAACGTATGGCTAAAGGAGCTGAATTGTTTGGGTTGACTCAACCATTTGACGCCCAATACCGGCTTGTCACGTCTGGATTCCTTCCGCCGTTTTGGCTTTTTCTCATCAGATTGATCTTCGCGGTTTACTCTTTGGTCTCCAATATCGTCTACCTAATCTTGGATCTACAGGTTAACCATGCGCCCGCAGAGCGGTGAGTTTGTCCCAATTATGGCGGCTACAACGATATTAACCGAGTCTAAACTTTCTGCCGCAGGTACTATGTATACTTTACACACCTCTCATACATCGGTCTCACTGCCTACTTCTGTTCCTCGGCCTTCCATACGGGTGTCTTCACGGTGAACCTTCGGCATCTTCGTAAAGGGGATACCTCTCAAGGTTTGTGGTACCCTCTTCAAAAGTGGGGCAAGTTTCTTCAAATCATGCACCTTTACCTTTATTGCACTGTTGTCACGTTCGGTATGTTCCCAACTTCGAATTAGCAGCGTTCTACTGAAAAACCCCATCTAGCTATCATCGTCACGGTTGTTTACTGGGCAATCCTCGCAGACAGCGATTCATTTCGTGACGTGCTGAATTGTTCGTATCTCCTCCTGGATTAGTGGCCACTCGACTGATCCTCACGGTAGCTTGGAACAACATTAGCTTTCATGCCTTGAATACAGTATTTGCGGTGACTGAAGTGGTCATGGGTCGTGTACCCATGCCATGGGGTTACCTCCTACTTTGCGTGATCACACTCGGGCTTTATCTGGGTCTCGCATATATGGTTCACAGCATCCAGAACTGGTATGGTACGTCAGGAACCACACTTCAATCCTTTGTAAAATTGTCGGCCTCATGATTCACACCACAGTATATGGTTTTCTGGATCCCATCAACGGACAGGGCCGCCTCGCGGCATACATCGTTGGGATCGCTGTTGGAGGAATCGTTCTGTTCCTTATCATGTGGGGTGTGACGAAGCTCAGAGATTGGATATTCCGACAGGGACGAGGTGTGAAAGTCATCGACCTCTCCGAACTCCAGAATGAAAAAACGCAAACCATTCGTGTTTAGGAGAGATGGACATACTCTAGGTGAATGTTTCAACTTTAATTCGTCTCATTAATTTACATTTTTGTTTTGATTCCGTGATCACAGTGAGAAGAGGACCGACTATCACAATTTCATAGCGATTGTGAAGGGCGATTTTAAAAACAGTCACACTTGGATATGCCTCAAATTGAGTCGCCAGGTATAGTCGACCAAACAAGAGCGGGATGCTAGATAGATCCATAGAATTACTCTCCAGAAATGGATTATTCTCCTTCGGCCCTCAAAACCACAACCAGATGAATCACCCACCACGTTAACTTCCTTCAATCTGGACAAACTTAATGTTTCGTTAACTTGTGTGTACAGCCGGCCCCCCGTTCGGTTCCTACAGCTAGCGGAGACCAAATAGTCGACCACATCTGACGCGTCCGGCGTGCTGGACTGCTGTACCTTGACATGTTACGGCCAGTGAGGCTACTTGAGCAAATTCAAGTATTCCCTCGAAAAGCGCTCTGCCAGTGAAGCGTGGTCATTTTCGTCTACTGAAACCGCCGTCGACGAAGGGGGGGAGGCACCATGTGATATGCATGCGCATTCGTATAAACAGCCTACTACGCCTGTTCGCGGTTGGAAGTTCCCTACGGCTAATCTTTTATCGCCCACGACGTACGCCCTCGTTATCCACTATAGCGCGAAAGTGGCGAATTGGTAGGAGACCCTGAGTCGTGGATTATGGAGTAAACATGTTCTTCGCTGATGTGCGCTCATCCGGCTGGGTGTCCGCGCTGCATTCAGAATGAAGACCTAAGAATCAGAGGGTAGCGGGGCTCCAGGGTGCTGGGATCGTACACGGAACCCCTCGGTACTCATCTCTACATTTTAAGTCTTATTGCTACCAGAGGTCCTCAGTCGACAACTCATATCAGACCGATCTCTTCTCCACGATGTCCGTCTGCATCCCAAGCAGCTCCTGGAAAGATTAACAAAAATTCTATCACCTCAAGAAGTAGCCCCCTGCGGTTCCTAATGACCACTTTGTGTGCCGATGGAGGGTTGGGGGTCGGTGCTCAGCACACCGCGCACTGCAGAGGAAGGATATCTGGCAGGGAACTCGGTACCAGGTACAAGAGAGACAAGAGAAATGAATGGTTGGATAAACGAGATGGACAAGTTTTGTTCGTGGATTGTATTGGAAGCCGGATCGCGGAGAGGTGGTTAGCCACGCGCCGTTGCTCAGGGTGCATGCGCAAGTCACTCTAAGCAGGTATTTGATATCTAGTAAACGTGCATTGGGGTATTCATTGTTCGGATGTCGGAGACAGGTGGACGGATGGGGGCCCTTGATGTTGGAGTGCTATGGCTCATCACACTATCATGTAGTTTGTTTGTTTGGCCTCTGTTCTGTATATATTTTGTCAGGTGTTTGCCTCATATATAGCTCAGGTTGAGCCTCTTCTCTTCTTCACATATGCTTTTTTCTTACAGATTATGAGCCTTGCGCTCATGATTATCCAAGCTAAACAATTTAACAATCACAAAATGGCCACTACTCCTGGGTAGCGAGGAGCCCCGGGAGGCGATTGGCTTGGCTACTGTGGTACGGACTGATTTCATCCTTAACATTGCTATGGGGGGAGTCTCAGATACATTCCTTGCACTTTATTTCTCTTTTTGTATATATGCAAAGAGTTGAGTTAGGTTCGATACAGTAATCCGGACCTTACAAACTGTTGTTCATGGCGAAGTCCATAAGTGGGGTCGTATTTAAAGCAGCTGGTAGAACACCACGAGTAAGAGAGACTCGAGTAAATCTAACGTTAGATCCTTAGAGCGGCGATCTCAGCCTCGATACTGCTATCCAGGTCTACCTATGCGTGATGGAGACAAAAGTTGTTGACTACAATCACAGAGTCCCACTAAACTGGCATGCAGCATACTACACAGTACTGTACTCTCATGGGACGCTGGATCGTGATATTTGATCGTTAATACCGCGGCATGCACACTCGCATACGAGGTGCAACCATCCCGTACACTGCGTGAACATTACTGTCTCGTGGTGCCCTCGAAACCTACTATTGTAGAATGGTTGTTCACAGGGGTGAGTATCGCTCTCGACCAAGATCAAAGTAAACCAAGAGTGTGTAACAATTTTACAAGCACATCCCGCCGTACCTGCTATATATTTTCGTTCACTCTCAAGTACCCATCACTTTAGCATTTTACCTGTGTTCCTGATCTTCTCCCTCGGCCAGAAACACTAAAATGGTCGTTTCAATAAAAGGGTTGGAGACTGAATGGACTGAAACATATATGAACCGAGTTCTAGCGTCATTCACATTTCCTCGCTTAACATTCTCTGCCAATATCAGCGACTTGTGTCGCTCCGGTACGAGAAGGTCTCCTTTCCGCCACAGTTGTCTTCCCAAAATACCTTCCATTATATTGGACAGTGTGAGGAGTACAATTGCTAAAAACAGGCTTATATGTGGTTCACTCGGTGGCGGGCATTGCTGCGCCCACATACCCACATGCATCAGGATTAAACGCGTTGCTTCTTCCTTTTGGGAATACTACGGCGCACGACCCCCGCTCGGCTTCGCATCGGCCACGTGACGCGACCGGATCCACACCAACCGGTTCGGTTCGGCTCCAATCCCAACGTTTCATTCATTACGTCCAATCAATACCTTTTTGGGCTCATCTTTCTGTCGTTATCCCATCATGGCGGTGCCTTAGATCATATTCTTGATCCAGCGAACGGACCGATGAGGCCGATACCAACACCCCAATGGACCGAATTCTCGGGTTTGGTTGTTCTATTCCTGGTATGGAATATAAGTTGCGGATCAGTCCGGTGAAACAACCGAGTATCGCTGGCGATTGCCCTGTCTCTCCCGTGATACTGGAAGCTTTCAATATATATGTATGCAGCCACCGGATCTTGAGGGCTTTTTGGCGTCCCCGATTGGCCTATTCACCCATTTGAAACTAATCCGAACATGAGGGGAGATTACGCCTCCTCTTGTATTATATTTTGACGCAGTTGGGGGGCGGCGATGTGCGAATAACGTAATGTGATTGAATGAGATCGACGGTCATGGAGGTTGGCGCCCGCTGCGGCCAGCAATGAATAGTTCCTGGAACGACGGGCTGATCGTGTGCTCGATACGTAGAGTATAGAGAAGACGCAAGTGTGGGTTCAACCTACCGCGTAACTGGAGAACCCACAAGCTCATGTGGTGCAATAAAGAGCACTGAATCCCCCTTGCCCTTGCGCATCCAGAAGCTACGAATCGAGTGACGGGTGTCAGTCCAGGGAGTTGCGCTGCGCTTCAGTTTCTAGTGGTGGCATTATACACCAAATACATTCCATGATCCGCTGGCGTCAAGATAGGGTCATTGATACCCCTAGCATTGAATTGCATCTCATCTCATTCCCATGCAGATACGGTTGGTGGTGATCAAATGGCCAATGAAGAGTGAGCGAGCACGAACATGGCCTTCAGGCGAACATGGGGTTGATAGAAAAGCTTCCCCGGGCTTGTATCTCAATGAAGGCCCATTGGGGTACTTGCCATTGGGGTACTTGAGTTGAATGGGTATTGAGTCATCGGCCACATTCCGGCGAGGGCCCCGAAAATATCACTGCAGGAAGACTAGCACGCGGCGTGCGAGACTGGCTATTCACGACAAGGATCCTTTGTAGGAGTAACTACTATTGTATGGTTGGTCAGCAAAGGGACGTAGGTGTCGTTCTAGTCGAATTAGCACTGAAATCACCAACCATTCAGAACAGACAAGACACGTTGTTGAGGTTGAAACCAACTGGGTGCATCTGGATCACTCATCCCGTTTAATATGTTTCCTTGATCCGCGGAGGAGCACGGAAGGGCAGTAATGCCAACGAAATAAGGATGTCGGGTTTCCGAGCTGCCGCCGGACCACCTCAACAGCTATGTCCGGTTTAAATTCAGTAGTATACCCGTTGCCCATGATAATCGGTGGTTTGCGGCGCCCGACTCAGGTTCCGTAAAGAAGCAAACCATTGTCCATCAAAATAACCTTACTTGGGTGCCATGCTGTCGACCGTCAGTATTACGCTCGGGTGGCCATATGTCTCCTCGATGAGAGGACAGTTGTATTCAAGGGTCTCTTGTAATAATGATCGGCGGAAGTAAGTGGTTCGTGCGGGCTACCCCGTACAAATGGACACTCCAATACAAAAAGTGCTCGGTGGAACTAAGTGATTTGTGTTCATCCTTTGGACTGCCTGCCTCAAGCGGCCCACATTGAAACATGCCACCCGCGATACCATGAATTATAAGATGTCATCCTCGCTGCAGGAATGCACACCACTTGTTGTGGCAGTTTCTCGTGTTGAAGAGGAGAATGGAGTACCAAATCAACGGAGTGAATAATATGTGCTAAGGTTTCGACTTCTCGACTTTTCCGATGAGCACACCATGCCCACATTGGTGTTGTTGACAAACTATCAACAGACGCGAGGTGAGACGTGAATCGCACCGTATCGCAACTAGCTTGCTATATTGGGGCAGCCCAAATGCCAATCCGCTTGCCCTGCCCCACCCTCCTCGGGAAGTCCCATGGACAAGAGGAGACCGCCGTGGATGTACAGTGCAATGTACAGTGCTAAAGCTGTGCAATCCAGGAGACAATCACAAAGAAACGAAATTCTCAACGCACCCAAAAACGGTCAAGTGAGCTAAAACGGCACCCGTCGTTTCGTTCGTCACTTTCCATTTTCAAACATCGTTTACCCTTTCTTTCTCACCGCACTTCGCCTCTTTTACGCTCTTCGTTCGTCCTGCCCTCCTCATGCTTGCACGGTGGGATTGGGTTCTACTTCGTGCACACGACGACAGGTGGGGTCAGGATGAATGAATGGGTGAACATGGATGAATACGAGAGTGAGCAAAATGCCCCACGAATGCTGATCTTCTTCTCCGTCGGATGTCGAGTCCGACCCGCGTACTTGGCTCGCGCTCGCCGACCACGTTGCATCGTGCGGCGAGATGGGCAATGCGGCGGGGCCAAGGAAGTATGGATAGCATGGGTAGCAAGGCAGGACCCTTAGCATCAGGAGCACTCGGGAGCGCCAGGAGAGAGAGCAGGCAGCTGGATACCAAATCACGTCCTGGAGACGCGAGGCAACCGCGAGGTGAGACGAACGAACGGTGGTGGTGGAGGAGCAGCCATTACGCCGCCGCGATCGATCTATACCAAATTAGGATCCGCGTACACACGTACACACGCATACACCCCACGTGCGTCGCGTGAATCATCCACGACAAAAAAAAGGGGTGGGCCACAGAATGTAAATGTATACATGTAAATGTATATCAATATATTTCCTAGAGCCGTAATTGGGCGGTTTCAAAGGGTTTCTATCTGTGCCGATCCTTTTGATGCGCATGCCGGTGCCTCGTGTGTACATATCCAAACACGCACACAGGGAGATTGGCAGCAGTTCCGAACTCCCTTGGATTTGCAGTGTTTATAACTTGGGGCAATCATGTCGGAGTTCCACACAGACAAATTGGGCGGAAACAAAGTTGATTAATATGGTCCGAGAGAGGACAGGACAGTCGTCACCCAAAACAACTATGTGAAATTTTTTTTTTTTGACTGTGTGCGAATGGTCCCTTTGCCGTAATTTGGCGCAAAAACTTGACGGGCGAGCGGGGTAGAACAAGGGTAAGTGTGTGGGTTCGTCAAAAGCACGTTCACATCGTGTTGCCTTGATTCTCCTGAATTTTGTTGCCTGTCATGACAGATTTTTCGACGCGACGTTAGTTTGCAATAGCGGTCGTTATCTCCTCGTTGTGCGCTGCACGCGAGATAAGACGACATAAGACGACATGCAGAAAAAAAAAACCCACCAACACCACGATCACCCACCGACTCGGGTGTTTCTCTTTTTACTTGAACACCCGATCTCCACCGTCTTTGCACCTCCGGCGCTCAAACTAGGCGTGGGTGAAATGTGAAATAAAAACTAAATTGGTCATCCCACCTGCGCCGAACCCGGGGTCGAACGCGGGCTGAAAAAGAACAGCCCGGATTCGGCGCGGTCGCGTATCCCTTGTGGAAATTGTAAATTCGTGGCGCAGGGAAAGGTTGGGAAAGTCCTCCACTAAAACGACAAAAGTTAGCCGCAGTCGGGTTCGGTGTATCGATACGGATGAGAATTTCGGATTTATTTCAACAAAGGAGTGGTAAGCATCATCATCTCCTCGCTTGTTCTCCCACCTTACGGCAGAGCACAGAGTACACATGGGTCCGTGGCGTGGAGGGTGAGCACGAAGCATGAGGGTTCTGATAGGGAGGCCTCTCCGCACTTGTTCGCACCGTTTCATGCATGCCTTTGTGGATCGTCCTGGTACCGCTCGAGCCTGTGCAGATCCACGGCCCCCCACGACTACCACGCGAGGAGAAGGAAAGGGTGCAAATCCGGTGCAGACTGGTTCACGTTGGTGACCGAATCAGGTGGGTTGGAGTGAGTTGGGTTAGGTTTGGGCTGGTGGGCTGGGCTGTGGGGTGAGCAGTGGTGTCACCCAAGGCGAAGATCGGACAACGGCGTAATTGTCGTGAGAGGAAATATATGCGTAAATCGTAAATGTATCGCTGACAGCTCGAGCACCTCCGACGGAATTCGGCCCCTGGTG
>Ga0307515_10013787_pt1 | contig 15060 bp, 13 predicted proteins | sample 17_EM_MG_FD_194513 | JGI IMG/M metagenome (GOLD analysis project Ga0307515, IMG submission 194513) | Populus trichocarpa ectomycorrhiza microbial communities from riparian zone in the Pacific Northwest, United States - 17_EM | ecosystem: Host-associated > Plants > Roots > Unclassified | place... | reverse complement strand
TCCCCGCATGCTATAACAATTCCAGGGTTGCTACGCCCGAAACACGACTGTTCAACGAGTCGATGCATCTGAAGGCCACTTCTCACTCCCCCCTGGTCTCAGCGTGGACCTAAGTCCCTAGGTCAGATGTGCCCTCGCCCCTCCACCACATCACCGCTTCTAGAGTCCTGCTTCTAGGCCTGTCTTTTCCCCTCATCTCAGTACTATTGCCGTTGCCTTCGGCCTTTTACTATAATGCCACTCCGTCAACCCTTGTCCTTTCCAGCCTCGAACAGGCGATGTGCGGGGGAATTGTCGAAAGGCACGCCTATGTTCCGCAAATCGCTTATAATGAGTACTCAATCACGTTTAGCACTGTAAACGGAAAATACCCTACCTGTTTCACCACCGCTTGTAGCACATCGTCCATCATACGGTGTCTAACCCGAAACTGGGCCCTAATCCGCGCAGTCAGACACCCTGTCGCGCGGTTCAATTCTGATGAAGTGTTGCTCCATTGTATCATATTCTCCCAAAGGCCTGAGTATCTGAGCTGATGGGTAGGCCCTGGGGAGTGTGACTCTAGTGGCGTGATAACAACCATGGAGAGGTCTCCCAGGTGCCAGTACCTAGTACGAACTCAGTTGGTCACCAAACGACGATTGAGCTGCCAGGCGCATTGACATAGATGGGTGCGTGATGGACATAGGTTGTGAGGAAGGAATAGAATCAAACTGATATAGATTAATGGTCAACCCAAGGCGGAAAATACAAATTTGTAAACCAAATTCGCGAAAACGTAGCGATACATATGCGTTCAGCTAGTTCAGCGAATCCATTCCTTGCGAACATCCGTGAGGCACCTCTTGATTGAGCATAGCACAACTTTCCATTGTCAGACTTTGGATCCTGTGCATCAGATTATGAACCTGAACTCTTCCTTCAATGGCAAAGAAATCCGTCAATGGAAACTGGTAATCCTGTCATCAAATAAGGGGGGTTTTAGGGGGTAGGACACAGGGCACTCCCGTCCAAAGGCTTTAGGCCAACTTGGCGAGCCCTGGTGGAGTCCTCCACATCCGCGCTCAGGCGCGATGGTGCATGACGCATTCCCTCCCTTTCCCACAAAAAAAAATCCTGTCATCAAACTGGTCCAGAATCATTACTTTTGGTACCCTTCTGGCGTGATGGCAGGTAGAACGTTCAGAATATGCACCACCTATAGTTCCACCTTGTGGGTGGAGCTGTTGTACTGAAGGTAGGTTGTCAGAATTATTGTTTGTGGTTTCAGTCGCTGAATCTGCAACCATGGGGGGATCGAAAGCGCTCACTTCGTCCACTCCGAGGACAAACATTCTCTCATTCAATGTTTCCGGTGTACAACGACTTAGAGAACTTAGGGCGATCAACATCCAATGATCCAATGACAATAATGTTCTACTGCTTAACAACACTGATGGTCTAGTGGGAGTAGCTGCCCGTTACAGCTATATTACAACAAGTAACTGGGATGGGTACGTGCACCAACTCGGATTGATTGGTCCAGAGTCTTCAAATCGTTACCTAAGGGTGAGTAGTAAGTGAGAGGATATCTTAGCAAGATGTACTGATGACGGACCTAGGTGGACGAGGAGGGGAGGGGAGAGGAACTGAATGTCAGGGATGGTGGCGGGCTGGATGTCCCACTAGGAGGGGGGGTGGGAGAGTCGGAATCTTCGAACGGAGGTCTAGGGTGATGCCTCCCATGCCCGAACTGACAGTCGCCTTCAGGAGGCGGGGGTCTGAACGTCTCACTTGGCGGCAGCGGTGGGGAAGGTGTTGAAGGTGTACTCTGAGTCCCACTTGGCTCCCTATCGTCAACCTAGAGAAGTTGTTAGTGCTACGCTATTCGGCCGTTCAGCCAACCAGTGGGTGGTCAACTTACTGGAGCGCTAGCGACGGCCACAGCAGAGACAATGGTGAGAAAGATAGTAAAACGCATGGTTGGTATCACTCTTTTAAGCGATGATACTCTACGGTGGTGTGACGAATGTTTGATCTGGGTCCTAATTGGCGCCTTCAGTCTTTGCTTTTATACATGAGGGGCTCCAAAGACAATATTACACGTCATAAAAGTGCAGTGCCGCCGAGATCATCGCGAAAAGTGACGACTGTGCTACCGCGGTGAGGTCGGTTTCATCCATGTAAGCAAGCGATTTACACCGATAATTCCTAAAAATGGATGGGGTGACGGCAGGCCCAATTGCAGCGCGGCTGCGGCAACTGCGGCAACGGTAGGCATGAAATGCCGTCATCGGCAAATCGAATGGATACGATGATCTCGGTGATACCTGATTTTTTAAGGTTTATCCCAAGGTACCTATATTCCTAAGAGCTTGAGAAGCCTAGCCATGCCCATTATCGAGACTGGAAAATCCATGGAAATTGCCTAAAGTGATTACATTATACCTGCGTAGTGACATTGGTGGACAGTATCGACCTGGAGTGTGACGCAATATACATTGGCCATTCCAAACACATAGAACGGACAAGGGAAACCTACCGGGAGACATGCGACAATGGATTCGGGCCACTATTATTCGTCAATTCGGCATAACCTAATGAAAATTATGCTACCTACCTTGAATGCTCAAGGTGAGCTGGTCGTATCATGTGGATCTTTGTAAGGTCGACCAGCCTAGTCCACTCCGCGACGCCCGCCTTAGCTTCTCGGATCAGTGCAATTAAGCCTTGTCCGGGAATTGATTTAGAGGATGTCTGAAATAACACCCAAGCCGGGTAGTCATTGGAAAGGGCTACTCTGGCTAATTTTATAACCACCGCCGATTTTATCACACCCCGCGGGGGTGATTCATATGGTGGATATTGACAACACCGTCCCACCGTAATGAAGACAGCAGGTATATATATACATCAGCAGTCAACAATACAATCGAAACAGGCCCCAAAAAGGAGAAATTGACATCACATTTGTTAATGACTATTACAAGCAGTTTTCATTGTTCCCTGCAGAGCCGTGGTTCTCAATGGTTCAGGAGAGAAAAATATGTAGAAAACATATATACCTGGACTTTTTAATGAAGGGAATACCGTTAGAAACCCATTTACCATCCAATCACACTCAGCGAGAAACCCCATTCAGCAGGACATGCACTTGTTGGTCAGAAAAACGACACCCTGCCAGCATTACTTGTATACTACACGAGTATATAAGCCTCACACCGTCGATCGACTTTCAGACTAAATTTGCTGTGCTACACACGACCGTTCATTATTATCGTACATAGATAGATTATTTTCTCAAGTACCATAGAACGACTTACTGTAATACATATCAGTTTGCTGTCCGGCGCTGAGTCTAACGACCTTGTGGTATTCAACACCGTTATATAAAGGCCTCAGGATTCAACTTATATCCTTACGTGTTTGTAGCGGACCCCAACAAATATATATATATGGCTGTACTCGTTGTACACACCGAAATTTCTGACATGAATCATCGGGACACCAAAAAATGTAAAATACATAACAAACACAAACACAGAGACCAAACAAGAAAGCAGAAAGCAAAGCGCCAGCATGGTACTCGCGTGGTTGCACGGTTCATTCTCACAAGCAGCATCTGGTGGGCGCAAATCCTGTCCTTTCAGCGCGAGGTCGGCGAACGGTGCCTCACCTACTGTTAACAAGATGCCCCCCATTCACATTTCTCGCGCATCTAGCTTGTTCAACTAACCAACGGGCCTGTGTCCATATCTGGTCTTGATTTGAGTCGTATAAGCTGCTCCAGAGCCCTATTCGGCGTCTCTGGAAGAACTTCCCGTGATAAGCAACTCACAGATCTCATATAAGGATGGTTTTAACTTCCATAACCAGAGCAGCAACTATTACCAAACTACATGAGCAGATTGAAGCGGAAAAATGGCTAGGAAGGTGCGCTTTTAAAAATTTCAGTCCATGAAGTTCCAAAGGCAAAGTCGTCAAACTCAAGAGAAACTGATCGATTACGAGATGAAGGGGGTATTGTCAGAAGAGCAGGCGAATGCACGGTCTTACGACAATCGTGGGGTACCCAGTATAGTAAGCCGTCCTCGGAGTCCCTGACCCAACCATCGGTGTCAGGCTTTGCATAAAAGGCAGCATGGGTTGGGTTACAAGAGGAAGGGCGGATAGAAACATGTGGAAGTGTGTCCCACGTACGGGTAGTGTTGTCAGATGACCCAGAGGCGATGTGCTGCCTGTCCGAAAAGTAAGCAATGGACCGGAGCGGGTAAGTATTCCCCTCGAGAGGCTTGCCGGATGCAGTACCAGTCTCAGCATCCCAGACTCGAATGGTCCTGTCGTAGCACCCGGAGATGATGTGCCGCCCATCGGGAGAGTATGCAACGGAGCGCACCGGGCCAGTGTGCCACTCGAGAGGATTTCCGATTGCAGCACCAGTCTCGGCATCCCAGATCCGTATGGTCTCGTCGAAGGATCCGGAGATGATGTGCTGCCCATTGGGAGAGTAGGCAACGGACGTCACCCGGGAAGCGTGCCCCTTGAGAGGATTCCCGACTGCAGCACCAGTCTCGGCATCCCAGATTCGAATGGTGGAGTCGTAGGATCCGGAGATGATGTGCCGCCCATCGGGAGAGTAGGCAACGGACGACAGCGGGCGATTGTGCCTCTTGAGATGATTTCCGACCGGAGCACCAGTCTCAGCATCCCATATTCGAATGGTCCAGGCGAGGCAACCGGCGATGATATGCCGCCCATCGGGAGAGTAGGCAACAGACACCACGTGGCCAGCGCGCCCCTCGAGAGGATTCCCGACTGCAGCACCAGTCTCGGCATCCCAGATTCGAATGGTGCAGTCGAGGGAACCGGAGATGATATGCCGCCCATCGGGAGAGTAGGCAACGGATAACACCGAGCGAGTGTGCCCCTCGAGGGGATTTCCGACCACAGCACCAGTCTCGGCATCCCAGATCCGTATGGTGGAGTCGAGGGAACCGGAGATGATATGCCGCCCATCGGGAGAGTAGGCAACAGACGACACCGAGTGAGTGTGCCCTTCGAGGGGACCTCCGACCGCAGCACCAGTCCCAGCATCCCAGATTCGAATGGCCTGGTCGTCAGATCCGGAGATGATGTGCCGCCCATCGGGAGAGTAGGCAACGGACGACACCGAGCGAGTGCGTCCCTCGAGAGGATTTCCGACCGCAGCACCAGTCTCAGCATCCCAGATTCGAATGATCCAGTCGTAGGATCCGGAGATGATGTGCTGCCCATCGGGAGAGTAGGCAACGGATAAAACCCCGCGAGTGTGCCCCTCGAGGGGATTTCCGACCGCAGCACCAGTCTCGGCATCCCAGATCCGTATGGTCCGGTCGTATGATCCTGAGATGATGTGCTGCCCATCGGGAGAGTAGGCAACGGACCACACGGCGCCAGTGTGCCCTTCGAGAGGATCTCCGACCGCAGCACCAGTCCCGGCATCCCAGATTCGAATGGACTTGTCTTCAGATCCGGAGATGATGTGCCGCCCATCGGGAGAGTAGGCAACGGACAACACCGAGCGAGTGTGATCTTCGAGAGGATCTCCAACCGCAGCACCAGTCCCGGCATCCCAGATCCGAACGGTGTGGTCGGAGGATCCGGAGATGATGTGCTGCCCATCGGGAGAGTAGGCAACGGACAACACCGGGCGAGTGTGCCCCTCGAGAGGATTTCCGACCGCAGCACCAGTCTCGGCATCCCAGATCCGTATGGTATCGTCGCAGGATCCGGAGATGATGTGCTGCCCATTGGGAGAGTAGGCAACGGACGTCACCCGGGAAGCGTGCCCCTTGAGAGGATTCCCGACTGCAGCACCAGTCTCGGCATCCCAGATTCGAATGGTGCGGTCGACGGATCCGGAGATGATATACCGCCCATCGGGAGAGTAAGCAACAGAGTCCACAGTCCCGTCGTGCCCTGTCAGAGGCTCGCCTACTACAACACCAGACTCGGCATCCCATATTCGAATCATTTTGTCATAGGATCCAGAGACAACACGGATCCCATTCGGGGAATAACTCACGCTGGTGACGCTGTCAGCGTGCCCAGTCCATTCCAATGGCGGCGCTGGCCATGACAACAGGCGTCCCACTCGTATCCTGATGGTTTTGGTGAATTCTCTGCTGAACATCCTCGATAAAGGTGACTGCGTGGGCAGGAATGGTGCCGTTGAAATATAGATGTGTGGAGCGCTGGTGGAGACCGGGGTGTGGAAAGTGATTAGGAAATGACAAATATCCTGAATTCTCTCGAGAAGCGTTGAATCCGTGTCCTACGGCCAATCCGAATCATATTAGAATACAACCTAGCAGCTAGCTCGGCATGTACTCACCCTGACCCAGGATAGCAACCCCCGAAGGCCTGCCACGCCAATTGGGACCACTCCCATGATGCTCAGCACCTCAACCCAAAATAATGGGTACAATCCTTCAAAGTATTTCTTCAGGCTTCCCAAGACCAACACGCGCTTATCGTGGTTGTCTGGAGGAAGGCAAAGATGGCTCAACCAATGGAGGCAACTATACTGCAGGGGGTCCGAAACATTCTGCTTCAGTCGGGATGGAAGATCTTGAATGTCTGCATTAGCGAGCCGCGAATCTTCGAGCTTGCAGATGTTGAAACGGAGTTGGGTAATCATTGTCTTGAGACAAGCAATCCCCAGCTGCACGTTTTCGTCTCGGACGTTCACCTGATAGTCGCAGTGATTGCTGACAAAGAAATCGTAAACCGACAAATGCCGGACACGAATCCCTCTATTGGCTGCTTCATCTCGATAGAGTAAAGAGCTGAGAGCATCCACCCACCTCTTCACGAGATTGGGTTTCACTCCTGCTAGCTCTGCCATCGTCTCATCGCACAGTGCACGGTAGGGAGACGCAGTAAGCAGCACTCCAATCACCCGCTGAAACTGGGCCTTGTTGTGCATAATTTGTGCCTTGAGGATACTGGAGTAAAGTCCATATAGAGATTCTAAGCCAGTCGTCGCCGAGTCTTGCAGCGCTGCCTTCAAAGACTCTTCAGGGTCCTCACAACATTCAAGGGCAAGGGAAAGAGTCTTGATAAAGATGAAAAGTCCGTTCGCCCGAGAGATCAGTCTGTTGAAATCTGATTCACCGGGCCATGGGGTATTGAGATGCCAAACCGAAGCCACCACATCGAACTGGCTTCGGGCAAAGGTTCGCAAATCAGCACTGGCATTTTGATCTGTGGACAGGTCGTATAGCAAATACGTTGACTGTGTGAGAGTATTAAAGAAATGTTGGATATCGACTTCAGTTCTGCTCGTGATGATAATCTTGAGCCACGGGGCTTGTGCGGCTGCATTGGTCAGGACCCTCAGGAGAGCTGCGCGACTTCGAGGGTCACCACACTCGTCAAGCGCGTCAATAACAAAGACGAGCGTCTGATCCGGGTGGCAAGGAAGGGAGCGGATGAAATCAAGGAAGAGAGAGCCGTTCATGGACTCTGGAGTAAGGTTTGGGTCTTCGCGAAGGTGTTTTGCTACAATAGTTCGGAAAGGGGGGAAGAGTATGGCGAGTTTGTGCATGAAAGTGGGAAGGACGTTTCTGGGCTCGCTCAAATTCGGGTCGTCCCTCCGGCAGAAAAAGGCTCCAGCAAGTTGTTTTCGCTCATGAAGGCTTGCACAGATCGAATGGGCTAAGGACGTTTTTCCGATTCCGGGTGAGCCGTAGACCCAGCACGCATTCCTCGAGGGAACATTCTCTTGCCCTGATATATTGGCTACCCATTCCACGATTTGACTGAGAAGGGATTGGCGGGTGCCGTCCATACAGAGGAGGTCGCGATGATAGCCGGTCTTGACGGGCTCAAGACGCCTAAACAAGAATTCTTGTTCTACTCGCTCTTGCTCTACTCGCTCTTGCTCTGCTCTTTCATGCTCTGCTCGTTCTCGTTCTGCTCGTTCTCGCTCTCGCTCTATCCACTCCACCCGCTTTCGTTCCACCCTCTCTCGCTCTGCTTGCCCTACACCAAAGCTCTGAGGATCAATTATCGACAGGCGGAGACATGTGAGCTTACTGGTCTCGTTGGCTAGGCGGAGAGCCTCCACGTTCACGGCACGGTCGAAATCGTCGATGACCTCGTTTAACTCTCTTTCCATTTCTTCGATCATCTCCGTGTACGTGGGACCACTGATCGTTCTCGCTGCGATCATCAGCAATTCGTCAAACCAAGGGGATGACGACCACCTACCACGTTTGACATAATCGCATGACAATCTTGCAACCCTGTGCATTACTTCAAACATTCGTGGGATGAGCTCTTTCAAGATTTCTGTCTCCTCGGAGACGATTTCATCAGAGACCTTCTTCGCCAAAGGCAGAATCCGCTGCACACGATGGCAAAGTCCCGAGGGTATCTGGTCATACTTGTTTTGTTCCTTCAAGAGCTAAACCATCATGCGTTACTTCTACCTCCGGATGGCTGTAGCGAGAACAAACCTCAAACGTAACTCTGGCAACACCGAAGATAGCCTTTGCAATTGGGTTCAACTATCAGGTGTCAATTTCCTGTTCATTCTATGTGGATGTGGGAGAACTGACCTCTGCGAAGACAACGCCATACTTAATCGCCCTGTCCACGGACTTCTCTATCGATCTGCCCATCAGTGGGCGGTATTCATTAAGCAATACTTCGAGTTCATGGAGCGATGAGCGTAGGGCTTCTGCCTACACGGATATTATTAGTCGGCGGTAATGGGCAAGTGCCCAAGGTACGAACGGTATTGTCGGCAGAGAATCGTAATTTTAGAGATCCACCATGCTTCCCAACGACAATATCCTCTGTCCTTTTGTATCAGAACAACTTCGCTAGCTAGTTGGTGATAATGACTGACTCAATACGGTGAACTCGTGGTTGGTAGAGCTCCAGTAATCACTGAAGAGTCCATCAAGGCCGATGATTTCGTTCGCCTCTCGGTACTTTGTCCAAACGGAATGACCGATCTTCATTCGGACCTCAGCCCGGATCTGGGTGGTTGGAGAAACACCTCTATGCATGCACATCCACTGATGAGTGTACGTATTGAGAAAATAAAGGACATACTGGCGTTGTGCCGGTGTCCATGTGTGGTTGTCACTCTTCTGTAATTCTTTCTCCACATTTTCTACAAACAATCTCAGTGTATACTCCCGATTTGGAACGTCTTGCAGTGTGATATCTGTATGTTAGCCAAAATGAGCGGTATGGATGTAAATTGAGGTGAAGCGCCGCACGTTCTAGGTACAAGCTTGGATCCCTCATCAGCGAGAATGCACGCACAGCTATGCTATCTAGTCGTTGAGGGTGCTTACAGGATCTCTTTCTTAGGGTCTTGAGTTGCCATGTTCATTCGACCACTTTGAGGTTCCAACGTGTGGCGGGTGCAAGCTGCTTGTGGCCCATAAAGAAATCTGCTTTTGCTCTCTGCCTGCTATCGCCGAAAATCAAATGGAAACAAGAATAGGTTGAAAGTATTCTTTATATTGGTTATGTGCAAACGTTGTGTCTCTGAGCACTTGATGCCGGGTTTTTGCCTGGTGGCGTTGGAAGAGGTTGAGCGTCACCATCACCAGGACGATTGAGACGCCGAAGAACACGCAGAAGCAGACCTGGGTCTAGGACTTGCCATCTCCATCCTTCCGCGAGTTCGGTGGTTCGGTGAATGGAGCGGAGAAGCACCCAAACTGTCGGGAAGCCACTAAAGGCGTTCTTTGACGATGTAAACGTGGACGGTGTTGCACCGCTGTTTGTTTGGGAGCTGAAAATGGCCGAACGGATGGCTAGTTCAAGTAGAACAGGGAGAGAAAGTCAAGGTGCAGAACTGGGAAGGATGTGAGTAGACAAGTGAAAATTCGTTCAGCACTAAAAGCCATTTTAGGGTCATCCTGACCATCTGGACGATGACCCCGTACATCTGGGGTTGTTTCCTCTCTTCATGGCGAGAGGGGCCTTACTAGTTACTACCGTCAAAAGCCCCACATCAAGGTCAACTGACATGAAAACGATCAATTCTACATACAAATGAGAGATGAGACAGGTGATCGGAGAGCTGTACTGCGTTCCTACCTGCCGAATTATGAATCTGAGGACATTGAAACGGCGGTAGTGAGGAATCAAGGCGCAATAACGGTGGTTGTGAGCTGTAAGGGAGTTGATAAACTATTGGGCATTCGTCACCAGTAGAGAACACACTACGTGATGAAAGGATCCATATCTAACTCCAGGTATCATACGAACTCCGTAGTCGCCTCGGCCACCTAATTATCTCGGGAAAGACTGCAGAGCGTTATGGGGGGGTCGTCCAACATAGGCGCGAACGGGTAGCCTGGGCGAGGTGGACAAGAGTAATGAGGGAGTGGAGGACGACGAAGAGGATTCGGGCCCAGGTGGTCCGAGTATATACACCCGTACGGAGAGTGTAATTGTGAAGCAGCAGTGTCCTCTTGTTCGACTGAAGATATATGTAGTGCCATTGTTGCGAAATTCGATCCACTTCGGCTTCTACTCGTACTCCACGACTTCTGCTCCTGGTACCCTTTTATACAAGTGCCCTCGATAAGTGAGGAGACGACTAACGTGTATAAGGTCCCGAACGTCCTTCGAGCCAGTCAGCCAGGAGTTAGGTGCACTGGAAGTGAGTCATGAACCGGGTCAGGATTCTGCGCTTATAAGTGAGCAGAAGCCACATGGGCCACCATTCGAGCAGTTGGCGATGACACAATTCGGTTTATTATAGTCCGCGAGCGCAATGACCACACGGAAACCGACAGAAACCTCCTTTGGAATACGAGCAGGCATTCTTTCTGCAAGTCAAGTCAACACTTGTCTAAAGCACACCCAACGCTGTGGGCAGACTCTCCGAATACTCAATTCGGCATAGCAGACTCCGAGTTCGGAGGTCGTCTATGGTGCGAAGCAGGTCGTAACTCAACTCACATGCTATTCAAAACCATTCGTACCCAACATCGATAAAAGCTACTTGTTTTGTCACATCGACATCAGATCAGAATCAAGACACGAGCTCGTCGATGAGCCGTACAAACCATGGGTCAAACTCTCCAAGAAACGTCCATCAATTACTTGTTCGATTTCTCCAAGAAATCTAATTCCGGAACCGGGATCTTCCAAGCCGTTGAGATACGGATGCGATTCGAAAGCCGTCGACAGAGGATCGATACCGAGACTTGGAACGACGCTCGAAGGTAGTTGTGGCTGGGGATGACCATTCGTCAAGTTCAACTGGCTGACGAGCGTAGTTGGGTCGGGGATGACCGAATCCTGTGGAGACGTGACGTGAATCACAGGCTCTGGGCTTGAAAGTGTCGGTCCATGCACAGTCGACGTCTCTCTAACACAGGATATCGGAGAGGCGCGACATGGACCATTATCTGTGCTAGAACTATTCTCCCGCGTGGGCTGTTTGGGTAGTTCGCCATCGTCATCTGGAGTTGTAGCCGACCCCTCTGCATCCATGTATCCAGCCCTCGGACCGACGACTCCCTTGCTGCCCCTCCCATTTCCACGCCCTCTCCCCTTTCCTACTGGCTGTACTCCTTCGCGCCCGCGCAAGGGGGGTCGCCCATGTCGCGCCTTCGCCTGTGGAGACGGCGATGGAGAGCACAAGGATTGCGACGAGCTGAATTGAGGCGGCCTTTTGGCAGCGTGCCTGGGCCTTAGTGTTTTCAACGAATCTAAGGACGTTAGGACTGGTTGAAGGCGATCGGCGGGGGGGCCCAACTTGGGGTGTATAGCCGTAGGTAATTCTGGCGCTTTCAGGTTGACCAAAGGGGCGTCGGGTGATGAGGACCTAATGAGGAATTAGTCAGAGACGGTTTGATAACAGCGAAGCGGGACTCTATGTCACTCACTCGTCAGAATGTTCGCTTGACAGTACATATTTCCTTGCAACCACTCGCGACCGGCGCCTTCTATTGATCCTCTTCTCTTCCTCACTGTCATCGCGTCCACTTTGTTCAGAGCTACTCCCACCTCCGGGAGGCTTGAACACCTTTCCGCTTCGAGTGGACCTCTGCGGGAGCAGCGTAGGCGGCGCATCCAAGAGGATCAGTTTTCCTTTGCTTGTTGGAGGACTACCTCCGGCCAGAACGTACCCCTTCCATTCTCCCTTAGCACCCTGACCGCGTCCAGACCGTAGGGCACTACTATTGGCAGGGGACTTCGTCGCTGCTGGTGGGACATTGGTACGGGTCTGTGGAATAGGGAGAGTCGCCGCAGGACCACTTGTACAAGGCTGCCCCAGATTGTGCGTTTCCGCTGGCCGAAGTCTATTAGCGGCGAGGTTTTCAGGAACATCGACTGCTTGTACAGAGGACTTGTCTGAGACACGGTGCCTGGAGAGTTTCGTAGCATTGGGATCTACGGTATCGTCTTTGGGCCGAGCCACTTTGAGTCCGCTCGGTATCAGTCGGCCTCCACCCCACTTTTCGCTCTCGTAGACTTCCGCGCCCATCACCCTAAGCCCATCAGCAACCCTCACACTATCTTGGATCAGATCGTCGCCAGAGGTGGCACCCCCAGTCCGAGTCGATGGTTCATGAGAGTGAGGACCATTTGTGAGATTCCGTCCAGAGCATGAGGCATCTGGGGAACTTTTGACCGTGGTGCACGATCCAGTGACGGTCGATCGTTTCTCTGCGGTGGTGGGTTGAGACGATTTGTGAATACCTGCCTGAGGTGGTCGCAGCGTCTTCTTTTGTGAGCCATTATTCTCCTCGTAACCCTTCTCCCTTATCGTACCCGGCCGTTGCTTGGTGGTAACCAGAAGCACCGGCGATGCTCTTGAATCGTCGGCGGCGGTCTGCCTGGCCTGAATCACATTCATCCTTCTCGCCGCATCGCGCGCCTCGATCTTCCGAAATGTTGCGTCCAATACATATTCGGCTGGAGGCTGAGAAAGTAACGAAGGAGTAAAGTCGAGTTGGCGATTGTATAGGCTGTTGTTGTTTGGGGCGGTCGAGGGATCTACGTTCGACAGGCGAGGGGCATCCGGTCGTTGTTGAAGCACCATTACGCGATCGATAGGCTGCTGTCCTGGCTGGGGTTTCAATGAGGTGGAGAGGGCTGCTCCGGCGCTTGCGGAGAGACGATTCAATGAGGGATGTGATTCCGCGGATGATGTATCTTTGGGCGTGGTATGCTTGACTTGTGGCCTCACGGCTTGAAGTTGGGTTCCGATGTTTTTGTTGTGGTGGGGGAGACCTCCAGGGTTTGGGTTTGATTGTCCAGGATCGAAATCCATATAGTCAAGATGAACATCGTCTTCGTACAGGTTGTCGAGATCAGGCCGCCGAGTAGGTAATTCGAAACGAGAAAGGTCCCTCCCAGTATCAACAGGAAATGGAATATGCGGATACGGGAGGGCGTCGACTTGAGGGAATGATTGGGAGTAGCGTTCGCGACTGAATAGATGATAGGGTCCATTCAACGCCTCCCATTCAAAACCCTGCCACGGTGTCCCAGAGTTTTGATTTTGGTTCGCTGGAGGAGAAGGCGCGGAGAAGTTTTGATTGTAAAGATGACGTGCTTGAGGAAGGTGGCCATACCCTTGCTGGTATGGCGGGTTATAGAATATAGGAGGATTGACTGGTGGATGCGGATGTGGGTTCTGTGGCGGACCGGGGTACACCAAAGGGTTCTGTGAATAGAACTGGGGTTCAGGAGCTGGGTGCCGGTGAGGTCCATAACCATTTGGATATTTTCGATCCTGAGCCCGGTGGCCAAACCCGCCCCTTCCTCTAGCCCCACGGTGGTTACCTAGCAAAGGATATGATCAGCACCGATAGAGGGGAGGTTGCTTCAAACACACACCATTATAAGGTCTTTTCATGTTAGGATGAGACAGAGGGTGACCCGCAGGACGATCGGTACCAGCGGGAGTGGAGCCAGCGGGAGTGGAGCCAGCAGGTGCTTTGGCCTGATCTTCAGGCAGCCCGTTATCCATTACTTGCTCTACTTCAACCCTCTGGCGCTTCTTCGGCGGTCCGTTTGACCCAGCCGTGGTCCGCTTCTCGTGGCCACCTTCCTTGAGCTGCGACGACTTGCGTTTCTCTGCAGGGCGCTGGGTGATTGGAGATGGCGAGTCGACCCACGGAGAGACTCTAAGTTGCAATTCCTCTGCTCCAACATCCTCTACTTGATGCTGTCCCTGTGGAGAACCTGCGTGCACCGCTAGCAAGCTCTCTAGAGACACACTCGACGATCGGGACGGGGCCGAAGCTGGATCATTGATGACGCATAATTGTACCCCAAGTTGCTCTCCAACAGGTCTAGAAGAGGTGGACACGTCCTCCTCTCGACTCGCCACCGCAGGCATCCCCCCAAGGCGTTGCTTCGGCACTACTTTAGAGGTCGTGACATCAGGAGAGGTCTCAAAGGCGGGGGTCGAGCTTGAATCGCTGTTATTGCCTCCCCTCAGGTGCTCCGCAAGGCTGGAGGTTGGTGTCGGAGGAAGGGTCGCTTCACGCCCAGGTAGTGACGCAGGAGCATGGGGAGTGGTTGCAGTCGCGTTTACAGGGGCGTCTCGGGGAACTTTCTGCGTAACATTTGCTTGAGCCCTCAAATTTGTGAGTTCATCCCAGATCGCGTTGCAAAAGCCTCTGTGCTCTCGAAGCGCAGCAAGTGTCCCAATGAAGCGACATCCTTGGGGCTGTTGTCGGCATCTAGAACGGACGCATTGGAAGGAATACGTGGTTAGACGAGGAGTGTGATCATTTGCAGGAAGGAATACTCTTACCTGTATCTATTACAGGTAAGTCGGTGCGACTCATGCTTAGCGAGTGGCCCTTTGAAGGTGCAGCCGGGCGCATTTGGGCATGGAGTGAATCGCATCGGACATTCAGCTAGATGAGCCTCGAGGGACGACAGCGGAACGATCTCCTTGCATGCCTTGGAGCTCACAAGTTGAGATTTGGTGCTCCAGAGAAGCTCGTAGGAAAGACGCACACCTCATGTGGACATGGAGCCGATTGGAATGTACACTTTCGAAGGAAAGGAAAAGACGTTAGCAGCGTATAGGAGAGT
>Ga0307515_10013786_pt1 | contig 15061 bp, 17 predicted proteins | sample 17_EM_MG_FD_194513 | JGI IMG/M metagenome (GOLD analysis project Ga0307515, IMG submission 194513) | Populus trichocarpa ectomycorrhiza microbial communities from riparian zone in the Pacific Northwest, United States - 17_EM | ecosystem: Host-associated > Plants > Roots > Unclassified | place... | reverse complement strand
ACGGTCCGCTGTATCCCGTTTTCTCACGCTCCTGTTGGGCGCATTGATTCACCAAATGATTTAAATCATGGCGTAAAATCACGGGATCATGGCCTCAATTGATATATCAATGACTCGCACAACACTGGAATGAGCACCTCCAACCGCTGCTGCAAGTCGTTGAACAAGATCCTCGTATCTGAAGGAGAGGTAACCAACAGCGATTTACATACGATGGCACCTCAACGAGGACATCGTATTGTCCCATATGCCGGGAAACGAAACATATTCTTCGCCGACCTCCACCACAAATCTCCCCCATCCAGAACAGCCGGCGTCCCTATGGCGCGACCGCGGTGGGGAAGAGTGACAAAAAACAACCTCAGTAAAACAACGAAAACGACGAGAGAAACCTTGACTCACGTGTAGAAGCTACAACTCAAGCCCATACCAATCTTGACGGCGGACGTTGAGTCGTTTTCCGGGAAAGTGATATCAATGCACACTCCCTCTTGGAAGCCGATTGATGGACAAATCTCATCTGTCGCGCCGAAGGTAACGTCGTCGTGGCAGAGAAGAATTTTGTCCGGATCTCGCTTCTCGAGCTCGATGGGGGATCCATTGACACCGACTGCCACGACGGCGAGGAGAGCTGTGAAGAACTTTTTGGAGAACAACATCGTTGTCGTCGAGGAGCGAAGAGCGAAGTGAGAGGCAGTCAGTAGAATGTGTGGGATTGCCGGGGAAATCCCTTGTACAGGTCCCTAGACCTTTTATATGCATGCGGTCTGTTTGTTAAAGTTGACGGTTGGGTCCGCTCTAGGGACAAAAAATTCCCAAGGGTCGCCCTCTACCGGGCCGAACCATGGACAAAGGAAAAGAGACCCGCTTGAACCTAACCCTGCGGAGGAGAAAACACAAGGTGACCACCGCTTGAACTAGGAAAAATCGCGATCGCTCACGAGCGCCGGGCGCTTATAAGCTTTTTTGACTTAGCTTACAGCAGGTTGCAATTCGATAAATAGACCGTTTCCTGAAGGATACCCCAATAAGTTGTTTATATTTTGATGGTATTGGGGCTCGGCATCCCAGCATGATGCAGATGCCGGGGCCAAGTCCCCTGGCCGTAACTGATCCCCGCCGTCGCGCCGCTCGCAAAAATCAACGATATATCCCTGACACGAACCACGGGTCACCGAAGACCCTGTAGACCAGAAAGTGAGCAGGAGAACCAGGTTGCCGGCCTGCTGAGGTCAATGTACGAGCTGGCCAACGCCGCTATGCCGGGGTGCCGGGCCCCAATACCATCAAAATATAAACAACTTATTGGGGCCATATCCTACAGGAAACGGTCTATCGAATTGCAACCTGCTGTATGTTTTTTTCGAATACGCACTGCCCCCACATCCATCACTTTCAAAATTGAAAAGGTGATCGGACTGTTCCCTGATGTGATACTGTGGGAAAAAACCAAGGATGCAAAACTGATTCGGCCTCGCGGAGATCACGACCCTCAGTTAATGTGCGCCCAATTGTACTGCAGTAAATCACCACCCGTGACCACAAACTAACTCCCGGTGGCATCAGTGAGTGTGTCACCTAACCAATTCAAATCATTGCGCGTGACCAAAACTAGCTCTCGGCGCATCAGCATCACCTCCTATCCCCCCACGTAAGGCCGCCGAAGATGCTGTCTCGATTTTCTTTTCCCGGTAAATCGGTGCGCGCACGTAGCTGACACCAGAGACACTTGACGATGCCTCGGGAGCAGCAGATGAGCCTTTCATCACTCGCCTCCCCCTCTTCATGATACTGGGAAGGGCGCGAAAGGGGATTATCTGAATGCATCCACCGGTATCGTGAAGCCCGATCTGTTCAAGAGGAGTGACACCCCCTCCTCGTAGCCTCGAGAGTGTCTAGTCGGAGCGAAAGGCAGTTTGTCGACCAGTCGACGACCAACGGCGTGAATGCCTCCTTGGTTCACGGTGAGCGACACCCAAAAGTACGCTCCGGCCGATTGCAAGGGAGAAAGAAAAAATCCGGCAGCTGCGGATGATCAAGCGCAATCATGCATCATGCCCTCCGATCGACTTGGCGTTGGTGAGACTGCTCGCTGATCGGAAATGGAGAAAGGGGAGAGAAACGGCGAGCACTGCGAGAATCAAAGGGTGAACCTCGGCGCAATGGAACCATATTGGAACGCCAGATTGTACCCATCGAAGGCAAACATCATTCTTCAAGCTTGTCGTGGTGTGGGTCCTTTACCACTACTCTGGCGACCAAAGCATCCAATCAATTCCGTTTTGGCTGGGGTGGATGACGGATGACCGCCGGAGTAGTCGCGCGCGTACATTATTCCCGTCAACTGGTGTTGTCCCAATCTCGAGGAACTGGGGATCGTCCGGCCAGTGGATCCTTGATATCTGGCAACACCGTTCGCGTGCGCTCGGGCCCCATGCGGGCTTTCAGCTTCCCGGTTCCGGATTGGACAACTGCGGCTCAGGGTTTCAGGAAACTCCGGCTACTCGAGGTCGTCCTTCCCTGCAGGTTCGACTTTTACTCCCCAGGCCCGTGACGCGTTTGTGGATCGCGGACGGAGGGGCACGTCACAGTAGTCCCAGGAAATGTCCGTAAACACACCAAGGTACTCAAAATGGTCTCCATAGGTGATTTCCCCAGGTGGGAAGATATCCGCGACCTCGGACTCAGATCGTAGCGCTTCCATGACGCCCACACCGAAATGAACAGACTGTGTCTTCAAGAGGCCAGAACTGTTTGTTGTTGTACACTGGAACGAAGGAGGCAGCTGAACGATGAGTAATAAAATCTGTGTAATTGTCCCGAAAGCAATGCACAGTAAGAGCGAAAGAAGTGGAGGAGACGCGACAGTTAGATATGGTGGAACCCTGGGTGGAGAGGAAAAAATGGTGAAGATCATCATCAGTCGGTGTTCGCCAAGTCCGGAGGATTTGCTCATCCCACCTTCGGCCGGAGAGTCGATTCTAGTCAGACCATTGGATCCGAGTCGACAACGTGGAAGAGCGTCGGCCGAATTCTTCGCGATATCTAGTAGCATCTTTGTCCCATCGATGAGCCGTTGTGTCTTTGCTGTGGGAAGTCGTTAGGTGTGGACAGCGATAATTGCCAGGATTCGTACATGAATTCTGTCCGCTCCCCGTCCCATTGGCCTCTGGGCGTCGTTTCCGAAGGATCGAGGACATGGTTTAGAGTCGTCGGTGGGATGTGGAACCCAGGTAGTTCGTTGTCGTTCTCCGCAAGGTGGAGGTCCGTATAAGCCACGAGGACACTTCAATTGGAATATCATCGCCACGGCGTCAAATATGTCAGATGCGATTATCGACATCGATGGTGGGAAGGAAGCCTCACTCTGCTGGACGCGTGCCACCAGTGGGTCTCTACCTGGGTTACCCGCGGGTCTGAGCTGATGGTGAACAGGACTCACCACCCCCTGAACTCAACCTATCGCGACTCAAAGTCTCTCGACCTCTACAAGTCGAGGTACAGTTTTCCCAGGCTCTCGACTATCACATCCATGGGATACCTTGGTTTCACGTTGCTTGCGTGCGACGAATGAGGTACTTTTTTACAACTTGGTGTTTTTGTTCGCGGTTTCGGATTTTTTTCCAGGGGAGGCGCAACGGGAGTTGACGAGGCTTTAGCCTCGATGACCATAAAAACCCTCCTCGATTTCCTCGACTCCCCGGCCATCCGTCGTAAAAGTTGGCGCCCCGTGGTTTGATTGTGTGTGTTCACGACGAGGTTCAGCACACACCGATAGCCCTGCCACTCGTCCTCTCTTACGTGTATACCGGGTTTGACCCATCTTGCCTGGACCCCGTTCACAATGGGCATCCCGGCCTTGGTCCTTCATGATGTACGATGAAGCACAGTGGAAAGGCGCGTCCTCGCCGCGAGACCACATTACAGCAATACTATATTTCAAACTTTCTGGGACAGTTCGTACAACCCATTCTCACCGGGGTACTACGCTCTCTTTGTCTTTGCGGGTCAAATGGAGTCCTATGTAGCGTTCAACCGTGAGGTTAAGGTTACCTCGGTGTCACACGTGAAACAGAATTCGAGACCAATCCTTGCAGGTTATCCACAATTAAGATAAAACTAGGCGATGCTCGCTCGAAATATATCGTTCTCGTGTCTTGGGCGCTGGGGGAAGATGCCCCGGTGATAAACACCATTCGCAAAGACCCTCCATTCGTCAATCAGAGAAGACATACGTTCCCCAAATCGATCACTGCCACAACTATACGAGCCCTTCGCGCCGAACGGTTCATCGCAGTCGAGTGTACCTATCCCCAAATATAGAGTGACAACCAGTTGTCCTGGTACACCCCTTAATGTTCGCGGGTTTTTAATCGGTGATCCAGAGGGTCGGGGGGATCCAGCTCGATATCCTCGCGAACGGCGGACACGTGCGCACCGGACGGAAGACCACTAGCGAAGTCGACCGTACTGAAATGCCTCAACTGCCACTTTTGGCCGCCATCCGAATCCGCGGATCGTTTCAACGAGACCGCGAACCTCAAGGTCAATATGGGATTGATGCTGTGAATGAAGTGAGTATAGCTACTCGTGGCAACGGATCGGCACAGGACAAACGTACATTCCGTATGCACTTCAGGCGCAGGCGGAAACGGTTAACTCCGAACCGTTATCGTTCAAGTTGAGAACACACTCACATGAACGAGACCTGAGTAGGAATACCCTGCAGTGGTTATATTCAACCCTCAAAAAATAGCGCGGGAAACGAGCAAAAGACCGTACATCCATTAAAACGCAAGCCGTTTGGATATATACCTGCGCAGCGACCACAGCGAGGAAATATACAGTGGCATCTGCAGCGATCGTGCGAATCAACCCCGAAAACTTGTTGCGATACGTGCACCAAATGACGACGAGGAATGCGGACAAGTCTAGGTATTCCCCATGATCAACAATCCTCGGATTTTTACGCCAGCGATTAGAATGAGCGCAGCTACGTACCAAACGCGGTGCTGATCGAGTGGGGAACCAACCAAAACTTGGGGTGCAAAGAGATCGCGCACTGGTTGAAAACGTCGACCGGGATCCGAGGAAGGTCCACGACCACCAGAGGCGTGGAAACAGCAGATGCGAGCCAGACACCTATTCTCGCCAACACCATACTTCCAAAGTACGCCAGGAGTATCTTGTTTCTCAGAGTAATAGCATATATCCTGAGACAAAATCGTGTCAGCCGGTCAAACGATACGGGAAAACATCACCTGCCTCAGCGTGATAAAGACTTCCGAGGAAACTATGAAAAATTTGAATGTGAATGCTCCGAGATAGAACCTTACAAGACAGCTGGACCACAAAACCGTCATCCTTCATCCAGACAAACATCAACAGGATCCCTTACAGAGTCTGAGAAAATTCGGTCAACAACAAGCTCAAAAAGGTTTGCCGGACGGTATGGGTTTCTTTCTTTTGAACTGACCTTGGAATTGCTCGGGCTACTGAGATAATAGATATTGTAGAGCTGGCTCAAAACGAGAACGATCCGATTCTGTCGATCACACGGCAAATTCTGTCAGTGGTCCTCCGAAACAGCAAATGTGGAGGGACGACGCACAATGATGTAAAGGTAGGAGACTGTCGCATGGTTTGTTCATCAGCTCTCTCTCTCTACACTCTGTATGAATACGAACTCCACGTCTTGCGACCTCTCCAAACATATCGAATCTTCGAAAGAGACATGTTAGAAGACGGAAGCAAATGGACTGGAACCACGCCGCCTCACCTCGTCACTAAAAATCAGAAAATAGTCGTAAAGGGTCAAGGCGATCCCGCCGACCATCAGATACTGACCGAAGGTTCAGCCCTCAACGCGGTCTATAAGATCGCCGCTGAACACACCTTCGCTGCCTTGCTGACAACAAAGGAAACCGCTCGCGTCTTGAGCACGTCAAAAAAACGGGAGAAACTAGAAACACGTAGAGCGCCTGGGCAAGTTGTAACACCTTCTCAACAGAATCCATCCTGACTGACTTCTGCTAGCCTAGGCCAGGGTTCTCGGTTCGGTATCTGGGTTTGTGTGAAGTGAGTGGGGGAGAAGAGAGACGCAACAGAAAGTGAAGGACAGGTGATGGGGACCCTTAAGATAACTTGTAGCTTGGTCCTGTCAAGCCCCACTTCGGGCAACGCTCCTCGCTCGATCCGAACTCTCCGAGTCTGAGGGCGGACATTAGTCTCGGCGGTGCCTGACCCACCTCGCGCGGCGCGTTCAGATCTAGCAAACCCACTTTTCAAGCGCTACAGCGGACGTCCTTTCGATTGTGGAATGACCTGGGCGCCTCATCGGGGTCTAATCTGAGCGTTGAACGGGCTGTTGCCAAACGCGCAACCAAACAAATTCGAGATAGCTCGCGTGAGGAGACAGAGCGAAGCGTTCCGCTGGCCGAAGGTTCAGGCTTCCTTCCTCGTGTATTGGCTAGATACTCATCCAGGTAGACTACACCGCCATATAATCTCAAATTCGCCTCTACGGTTGCGGCGTTCGCTTTCAATGTTTGGCGATCATTGAGTCCGAGCGGAAGCAATTTTACCCACAACGGTGATGCCTCCACCAAACAGAAATATGGGCCGCTCGAAGAGACCTATGTCCTCTGTATCAGGTACGATGCCCGCCAGTGCACATGAAATTTGTTGACCTCTGCACCATTCGCACCGCAGGGGTGACCCTCTTGACCCGCATGATTTGGTATCGAGGCAAAGCCAAGCTCAGAACTCTGCTCGCCAACGCACCCCCAGAGACGCATACCACACCCAAACCGGCCATCCCCATCCCACTTGAAATCGTGGAAATGATCATCGCCCATCTCATCTACGACCTTCGCGCTCTCAAGGCATGTTCGTTGACTTGCTACTCCTGGTATATCGCCGCAGTCCCACACCTCCACCACACTATCATCTTCAGAGAGACCAATATCGGCATAGCTCATGTCGAGCTGAAACCACTATCCAAGTTGCATGAGCTAGGTATATTACCTCTCGTGAGGGAAATCCGAGTACGACAGTCGAACAGGCCACGTCCTTGGTTCACACCTCAGGCGTTCAGCCGTCGGGACTTGCGTTACTTTTCCGCCTTCACGAACGTTCGGAAGCTGAAACTCGAGAGACTGGATATCTCCAGCTTTATACCAGAGGTTGAACGATATTTCGGACAGTTCTCCACGACGTTACGATCCATCGCGTTGTTCGCGCCACTTTGTACCCCCCGACAACTATCTTATTTCCTCACCCTTTTTTCAAACCTGGACGACGTCGAGATCCGAGGATTTTACCCTCCCCCTTTCCCGCCCCGCGATACCACCCCCGATACCGAGCTCGTTCCAATCTCCGCGCCGAAATTGCGAGGGATGCTGATAGTTTCTTCGTTTCGCGAGGTGGAAACTTGGAAGGATCTCATCGCCTCATGCAATGGTCTGCGGTTCTATTATATGGACCTGCGCAGCGTTGCAGGTTGTGCACCGATCCTTTTGAAGGCGTGTTCCGAAACCTTGGATACGCTACGGTTCTCTCCAGTTGAAGCGATTGGTAAGTGGTTCTGCGTGAGTTTATTCGCGGAGTCGAGCTGATGGCAAACAGCGCGCGATCCCCGGTCATTACTCCCCAACCTCGATCTTTCAAGACTCAAGGCCCTTCGGTCTCTACAAGTTAAGATTCGGGACATCCTTCCAGGGCACAGCGTCAGTACTGGAGACGTCCTCGTGGAAGTCTTCTCAACCATCACATCCCCTTTGTTCTCCGAGATTGTCATCATCCTCGGGAGCAGGGACATACCCGGTTTACTCTCGCGTGTCGTGTTGTTCGAGACATTGCGTGCGATGAATCGCATCCGGCCCTTCAAATTGGTGTTTTCGATCCCGGTTTCGGATTTTTTCCAGGGGGAGATGCGACGGATTTTCCTGGGGGAGGTGCGGCGGAAGTTGACGGAGGCTTTGGACTCGGTGGCTGCAGATGGCCTCCTCGATTTTCTTGACTCCCCACCGACCATCCGCAGCACAAACTAGCGTCCCGTGATTTGATTATGCGTGTGCACGGAAAGGGTTAGCGCACATCGCTTCAACTTCCCTCTATGCGTACCGCGTGGACAAGGGCTCTTGAGCGGAGTCCGAACCACCTCGATACGCTCCACTTGGAATGCGGATCTTTTATAGTATTTGGTCACCAAAGCTACCCTTGGCTGACTGGATTAGGGCTCTAAACCCGACAACCAATCATCCGGGTGCCGACTTTGCCTACCGACAAACATATCGACAATAAGCGTTGGCTCATCCTGGCAGCTCTCATTTGGCTTCCGTTCAGGTCCAGGGAGCATGGATTAGTAGGAGCGCGTCGTTTCTGAAGAACACACCTAGTGTTTTTGACTGTAACACGGTGAAAGTGGTATGTGCGGTTTGATATTTATCAAGAGTTGCGAGGGCCCTCCGTTACTGCGAGCTTTCGTCGGTATTGCAACCGTATTAACTTTTCGGTCTATTATTCGTGGATGAGGAAATAAATGCCTTCGCGAACCGACGGTACTCCCCATACAAGTCGAGTTTTCACCAAAACGAATCGTTCTCTGTTTGGAAACAATCTTTTGTAGGCAGATCTGTACACAACTTTCAGCCAAGGTTTCTTAGTACTCTTCGAGTTCGTAGTCGTCAAGATTATCCTCAGGCTCCTCTGTGGTTGGACCGTAACTGTTTGGTTCTTCGTAGTCCGGGCCCACTACCGTCACATCTTCCCACTCAACCTCCTCTACCAGTATCCTGAGCTCCGACTCGTACCCAACCTCGTGCACCCGACACGACTGAACAACCAACTTTTTGAAGTAGGTACTCGAATACCTTTTCTTCAAGATATCTATAAGTTTCCGGTCCTTACCGAAGAGGATGTCAAGGTGAGATAGGGTCAATGACTCCAAGTTGGGGAGGGGGAGGGTTCGTAGATGTGGTTTGTCTATACGCCTGTGGGTAAATCAACGTGGTTTTGGTAGCTACCCTTGAACGCACCTCGATCGCCCAAAGACAATGCGCCCAAAACCTCCTTGGCGTCTAGCCTGTCAAGTCGCAGGTGCGAAAGGTCCTTCATCTTCTCAAACATCGTACGGTACTGGTCCTCGAAATCAACCAATCCTTCGGCAGCGAATTCTCGGAGGTCGCTCAATGGGAAAAGAGGAAAGGTCCTCCCTACCATGTTGTACCAGCCCAGTACATCTAACATGTTGAATTGAAGCCTGAGATTCGATTTAGGAGCGGAGTGAGACCGGGTGCTGAAGGCAAGGTGACGGTTCTTCGGATTGTATGAAATGGTGAGGTGATTGACTTTGCGGGGGGGATTCAGCCCTTGGCATTCGTAATATCCCGTGAGTATTTTTTTCGCGATGTTAGCAAGATCCCAAGAAGATGAAGCTGGGATGCGGCTAAAACGCAAGACGACGTTGTAGAGAGGGGAGGACATGTCGATGAGGTCTATAAACCCCAAGATGGCTGCGTCCGTGCCATACAATCGGAGGTTGACCAACCGCGGGAGAAAAAGGGGAACCAAAGGGGTTCCTAATGATCCGGGTAGAGGTATTGCAGAGCGGCCCAGGTCCAGCTCTCGAAGGTTCGGAAGTTGTTGGAGAGTCTGTGAGAACTGAGACAGAGTATAATGGTTCTCTTTCTCATAGGGAAGGAAGAGCTTCAATGAATTGAGTCTGGAGGTTGTGGAAATGGGGTGTGAGGGGCTAAGTTGGAAGTTCCCGAGATTGAGTTGCGAGAGTTTTGGGAAGGGTGAAGAAAGGAAACGGGCGAGATCTCTTTGTGGTTGGTAGAGGTCGTATGGGATTGAAATTTGGAACCGAATGGACGAAGCGTTTGAAGGAGGGCTTGAATCGAAAACGCTCAAGAAGTGCGCCAGTTGCGTGCTGGTACCACTGAAGTCGAGATTGCGAATCCGCTCCGGAATCGTGGGGTCCATCAGAACGTCTCGTGCAGAGGCAGGGAGATGGGATCGCCATGTCAGGAAGAGGGGAGTATCGTTCGAACGAGAGTTGAACAGGGGCCACGCTTTGAAGGCACCCGCGACCCACCAACCCCAAAGCTGAGGGAAACCAACGGCCACTTCGTTCCAACGCCTGCAGACCTGGAGAAAGGCGAAAGTTCCGGTAGCGAAATGCGCACCGCCGTCTTGCAGGCTGGATTCGACGATGCGGAGAAACACCTCCTCAAACAGCTCCGTTGGCAGACGGGAGATTGCGGCGTGTGAGTTCTGGGCGTATTTTAACCGATTAGCCTCTCCAACATGAAGATCTATCTGTTTTTGAAGGGATTCGATAGCGTTCTTGCGTGGACTGTCGGTGGGGCTGTGCAACCAAATCCATGAATCTAGACGGGCGTGGTGGGTGGATGTGAGGGTACTAACGGTGCCAGTGTGCTGAGCATTTTGCTGTACTCTGGATTGAGCTTTGGGGCCACGGCACTTCAGGCGGGGAGACTTGGAAGTGGGGGCAATCGGGTGGGTCACGGATCCACCCGTTCCGCGACCTCCTGCTACACAGATTCCACGCACCGATTCCCTTCGCCCATGCGCCAGGGCCTTTAGCTAGATCACTGGTATACTAGCTTGGGTTAACTGACACATCCGACTCGCTCGCACGAAGAGGCTGGGGGAAACGTTCCGCTGATTCCCAAGGCCGAATTTTCAAGGTCGATATCCTGGTTCTAGGATCAACAGAGAGCGGATGATCCCCTCGGCTTTCTTCCGTACCGCTTCACGAACCTGATTGTTGTTCCCCTGTTCATCTCTAGTGTCATCATCCCCTTCACTCTGAACCGCCAATATGACCCATCAATATCTCCTGCGAGTGGGGACTTCGACCGATATGTACCCTGTGGGAGGATTGATGAAAATCGGAAGGTATGAAGGGCAATGAATTTAACAATCCACGCTGTCGATGTCGGCCATCCCATCATTTCTCTGACGCGAAGCCTCTTTGGGACGAGGTGGAAGCATCCACCAAGACCGCCCGAATTCACGAATTCACCGCCGGTACTTCGCGATTTTCCTTTCGTTGGTGAACCGGGAGCATTGGGGGTCACGCTACCATGACGGTGGTGAACGAGGCAGGGGACCTTGGTCGGGATATGGTACCCCCTCGTTGACCGTTCTCTTTCGATTTTTCGTGTAACATTATCTTCAATTCAAAGATTTAAAGCAAAAACTTCCCGAATTTCGGGAAAGATTCGGTGTGATGGGATCGCAAAGTAGGTGGGTATACATCAGAACGCCCTCGGGTTGAGATGCATACCTAGGTGGAGGCAGTAAGTATCCCAGACTCCGATCGTCCATGGGCTTGTTCTCGATCTGCCGACTACGTTCCAATTTTGGGAGAGTAAAAGATTGAAAATGGACCACTGTCGCGCCCTCTCCTGTACCAGCAATGTTTCCAGGTGCTTTCTGGGCAACAAAGCTTCGCGATATCCCACGCAAAGCTTTAAACGCGTAAATTGCAGTATCTGGTGTACGACTCGACACCACGACATCCGACTAGATCCTGGGCTTGAAGGTGCAAGTCGTCCTGGCGTAACTCCTGGCATAAGTCAGGGGTGGCTAAACCCTGTCGAGTCGAAGGCAATCGAGAAGAACGGTCCCCAGCGGCGGATCGCAGATCCAGTCGGTTGTGGGTCCCGCGGTCAAAACAACTTCAACACACCTACAGGCGCTGACATCCTGGTGCCGTGCCGGCAGTCCAGCTCTGCACGACAGCCTCTTGTCTCAGGCGTTTTGAACAGGACGACGGACCATCTTCGTTCCCTCACTACTCCCTCTCATAAGCGATACCAACGTTATGTCCGGCATTCTTCGAAAGCGACCCCCATCAAGCAGTGGGACACCAACCGAGCCGAGTTCTTGTGAGAGACCTGACCGTCGTTTTTCGAACCCGCTGACGACCCGCAGCCAAGAAACAACGGTTCATCGATGCTGTTAAGATGTTACTGGACATTGCGAAGGAATCCTCCGATGCGTTTCCACCACTCAAGTCGTGTTTAGGAGGCATCAACGCGTTGATCAAGCATTACGATGTGCGTGGGGATCAAGCATCCCTCGATTTACGCTAACGATTACCAACCAGCAATACAATGACGTGAAGGACAAGCTCGATGATCTCATCCCGTGGCTGGAGAAGCTGCTGAAGAGCTTAGCGAAAGTGAGCCCCGATGACGATCGCGAGGAAGTTGAGAGGCGGTCAGAACTGGCAAAGTTTGTATCGTGTCTGGGATTTCTTACCCGCCCAAAACTTATCCCTCATGATAGATCGTTGGAAGATATAGGGACGCGATCGTTAGCGTTGTCAGAAAAGGGAAAGGTCGCTCGGGTCTTCGATAAGACACAAGATGCACAAGAAGTCATCAAGCTCGTGGAAAAACTTAGGCAAGCAATCCTCGTCTATCAGGTCAGTGCCAAACGCCGTCAAAGTCGGAAATCGCTGACCCGTGGGGTAGGTGTCCCAACAGCAATCAATATACAACCAGGTCGTCCATCTGACGGTGAGTTTCTACCCCTCATCTCCGACTTCAAGACTAAACTTGTGGCCGGTTGGTTCAAGTCATCTTTTGATGAACTTTTGAAACTGCATCAAGTAAGGGAGTGTGTATGTGACTGAAGGCCTCGAGTAACACGTTTGCAGAAATCGCCGGTCAAAAACAAGATAGAGTCTGTCTGTGCGCGGTTGGATCGACTTAGAGCGGAAGGGGAAGCCACGATGAATGCCGATGAGTTCAGGCGACGGAAAAGCTTATTCGAGTGGGTACTCTCCAGCAGTTGCAAACGGCTGTCCCTGTTAAACTAGTCTCAGAACTCTCGAAGGGATCAAGGACAAGTTGCAGCTTCTGTCTGAACACTCCGGTACCTCTGAGAAGGAAGGGGACATGATCGCCGTGTGCGATCTTGCGGACGACGTCAGGGATGCCATCATCGAATATCAGGTCAGCACCAGCATTGGAAAACTCACGCAGGACGGTTCTCTCTCAATGCACTTTATAGATCGCGCAGCAGAAAGCAATTTACAAGCAGAACTGTAGATTGATTGTGAGTCGCCGGATCCACGTTTCGAGAGGACACCGGATATTGATTGATTTTTGCAGGATGCGGGTCAGACATGCTTCTACTCCTGATTGGGCTTAGACTCATGTCCCAACAGTTGAATTGTCGGTGCTGAACAATTGCCGTCGCGCCGGAGGGGCGCAGTTCGGACATGGTGACCGCCAGGGCTGCCTCAGAGGGACCCGTGAGGTTGTCTTGAACGACATTGAATCATGGTCCAAAGATTCCAACATGTCCCCCGTCTACTGGCTGAACGGGCTCGCCGGGACCGGAAAGTCTACGATAGCCCAGACCATCGCCGAGCGCATATTCGCTGACGGGAGACTAGGAGCGTCCTTCTTCTGTTCGCGCGATTTCAAAGACCGCAGGAACCTCCGTTACATCTTCCCCACTCTCGCCTTCCAACTCGCTCATAAATACCCCGAATTTCGATCAATCCTCGTCCCCCTCCTCCAATCAAATCCGGATATTGTATACGACTCACTCTACAACCAGATGGAGACATTGATCGTCGAACCCCTCAGTTCGCCGGGCATCTCGACAGTCGTCGTCATCGACGCATTAGACGAGTGCGTGGATGAAGACCCGCAGTCCGCCATCCTCTCCGTCATGGGTCGATTGGTTGAAGGGATTCCGAACGTCAAATTCTTCATTACCGGTCGCCCAGAACCTCGCATCAAATCCGGCTTCCGTCTTGGTCTCCTCAGGCCGCTGACTGACGTCTTTGTCCTTCACGGGGTCGAACCTTCGGTCGTCAACACAGATATTCGGCTTTTCCTGGAACATGGGCTGCGCGAGCTTGCGAAGAGAAAGGGTATCGAGCGAGATGGTTGGCCAACAGACGCGCACCTCGACCTGTTGTGCGAGAGAGCGGCCGGCCTCTTCGTGTACGCCGTAGCAACTCTCAAGTTCTTGGATCATGCGTTTACCCCGCCTAACGAGCGACTCAACATCATCGCGAGCGCCCCGGGGAGCACTGCCCACGAGGGGAAGGCGAGAGTCCGACCGAGGACGACCTTTGACTCGCTTAACGGCTTCGCCCCATCCGTAGACGGAAGCGTTGAGACCCTTGATTCACTCTACACCTCGAGTTTCCAAAGCGCTTTCAATGGGATGGATGCTGGTGATGACGAAAAAGTGCGGTTTGTTATTGGCACCCTCGTTCTTGCCGTGAACCCTCTCCCACCTTCCTCGATCGCTACCCTCGTTGATCTGGGGAAACAAGAGGTCATGAACCTTCTCCAACTAATCCAATCCCTTCTAAAACTCTCCGATGACCCCAACTTCCCAGTACTCCCATTCCACAAGTCATTTCCTGACTTTATCACCGATCCAATCCGCTGCCCCAACACAAGGTTTTACATCTCCCCCAGGGCTGGTCACCTCAGACTTGCTCTGAACTGCCTCAAACTTATGAACAACAGTTTGGAGCAGAACCCACTATCACTCCCTGATTATGCCCTGAATTCTGAGGTTGAGGACCTAGATACAAGGGTCAAGGATCAGATCAGCAATGCATTACAGTATGCCTGTAAATCCTGGTACAGTCACCTCATTGAGGCCAAGGGAGATATCACAGATATTATCACTGCTCTGTACAGCTTCCTTCAAGAGGGGTTTTTGGCATGGCTGGAAGTACTCAGTGTCATTGGGGCTGCAAGGGAAGCTATTGTTGCATTGGGAGAATTGGTACCCTGGCTACAGGAGGTTTGTTTTGGTCCACTCTGCTGTGTCTCATGATACTCATGCATACCCTAAATCAGGTAACTGAGGATCACCAACTTCTCAACATTGCACAAGACTATTTCCAATTTGCAACCAACTTCTGTGAGGTCATTGAAGTCTCTGCCACCCACATTTACCACTCTGCCCTGGAACAATCCCCTCTGTCATCAATTGTCCGAAAGGTTTACTATTCTCAAAAACCCCATCCCTTGCCAAGAGTGAT
>Ga0307515_10013785_pt1 | contig 15061 bp, 13 predicted proteins | sample 17_EM_MG_FD_194513 | JGI IMG/M metagenome (GOLD analysis project Ga0307515, IMG submission 194513) | Populus trichocarpa ectomycorrhiza microbial communities from riparian zone in the Pacific Northwest, United States - 17_EM | ecosystem: Host-associated > Plants > Roots > Unclassified | place... | reverse complement strand
GCCCAATTCAACGACGTCGACGTATGCAGTCACGATTTATTGCGTCTGGTTCTGTTAATTCCCCTTCGCGCCCCTCACAATTAATTGTCCCCATCCATCACCTCCCCAAATCAAGTTCAGCCTACCAAGTCTCGTCTCGGCAAAGAAAGGGAGTATCATTTGCCGAGGCTGTCGCGGGCGGTAGTGTGGTGGAAAGCACCGGATAAGACGGTTATGAGTACCGTAAGTATAGCGACGAGTACGAGCAATTCCTAGTCAAATCGGCGGACATTACTAATTAACATCCCTATGCTACACAACAACATCAACAATAACAATCTGGATACCTTCCCACAATTCACTCAGACCAGACTATGCACTACCAGCCGCAGGCTTATCTCCCTAATTTCTCCCCTGATTTCATGTACCAAACGGTCCCTACGGTCGTCCCTTTCCGTAAACTCGGGATCTGGGATGGCCGTTTCCCGGCGTCTGCAGCTTTCCCCTATCACACCCCGACGGGCTCGGTAGGCTATGCGCCGACCGTGTAAAACGTCCCAGTTTTATCTGCCTACAACCCGAACGTGGAGTACGGCCCCAGTCGGACCTGGCTCATGTCAACTACCACGCCGATATCTTTCTCCGCCCGGAGAACGACTCGTATCCGTGCTTCCCCACTGCCGAGATGGAATATGTAGGCCCGTGATGCTTTGTTTCCACCTGGGGCTCTCAAATTCGTCGTGAGCGGGACACCCGCCTTGGGGTACTTCTTGACACACGCGCCGGTGGGCAGGCGGGTCCGGAGATGGAAGACGAAGAAGAAGGTGCCCAAGGATTATTCGGTTCTTGAGCTACTAGTTCCTTTGATGTTGCTACTTCCGTCCAAACGTGAACTGGAGATGACCCATATACGGTGACTAACACGCTGCGCTGCACTCAAACTATGTAAGTCTTACCATGTATTGCCTTGGTCGCAACTAAAGGCACCATCCGATTCTTCTCTTCAACGCTCTATGACGCCGTCACCTTTACGATTGGCTAATATCCCAAGTGCTCCTCCAGTACGAACCCTTTATGGATAATACCAAACGATCTCCTTATTAGAGGTATATCTGACTGCTTCGTATGATCAATCCATTGCTCCCCTAGTCACGGCGCAGTACGACTATAGTGTATATTTGCTCCCATGTTATCACAACCTATCTATCTGTGCTTCTCGTTAGATATCTACAACACAGACATATGTCTTTTGTCTCCTACTGTGATGGTTCATACGAAGATAAAACCCCAGAATGAGGTTGTGGGATCTTTGGGAAGCCCAGGCAGGGCGAACGCTGGCCAATTCCGAAGAACGTAAAAGCCGTAGAAAGCCGTCGTCACCCAGAATCCTGTTGGGTCGTCTGTGGTCTCGCCAACAAGCGGAAGCGGAAGGAACCATTTTGCTAGCATACGGTCTTGCTTCAGCTGGCTCTCAATCTCATCATTCAGGGTTCCCAGGTGCCATCAGCCCTGGGCTGGCATTTATTAGAAGACGGCTACTTACGGACCTTTGGCTCGTCATTGTAGCTGTTGGAATGCGCGCAGCCCATACTAGATGGGAGGGTTGGCTGTTGCAGAGCGCTGTGGATGCTGGTAAAGCCAGAGGTGTAAAGCGAGTTGAGAGTTGGGCTAGAAACTGGGCAAGCGCGAAGTGTCCATCAACTACTCTCAAATGCCCTGCTTGTCAGAAATTTGCGCGTAGCCGTGAAAGACGAGAACAAATACATTGGATACAATTACAAGACGAATCCTGAAGCCCTTATATAAGGTCCATCCGGCGTCCAGGCACCGGAGCCTGAATCCAGAATTTCCAATGTCCGGCCGTGCCGGACCTCCTAACTCACGGAGATACGGGAACGCATCCCACACCATCTCCGTCCAGCTTGTGTCCACTCTTGCAAGCCGGCGCAAATGCCTCCCGAACCGCTCGTGCCCAGATTACTTGGTCATTAGCCTCCTGTTGCGCCACCGCCTTTTGTTCAACAACAAGGAAGCTCCCACTTGCAAGCGCCGTGGTTGCTGAATGGTCGCATTCCTGGCCTCGCTGCACACCGTTCAGCACGCGCCCCAGGAGATTTGCGGGATCCGTGAAGGTGCAATTGGAGGTCTCTGGTGTGTTGACCGTCCAACCGAGGCCGAGACTAGACGTGACATTTCTCAAAGCTTGTGTGAATCGGTTCGCGCGCAGTGCTGCAAGGCTGGTGGAAGCATACCAAGTCTTAGTTGCTGTACTGATGTGTCAGGGGATTGATCAGTTGATTAACGGGTTCGACGTACCAATTCCAGCTGAGATGAAAACTGTGTCGCCCAGGCAGCTCCTTTCTGTAATTCCTTGAAGTTGTATGTATGCACAAGTTGCGTTGGGGCAGCCTCCGTGGGCGTCTTGCCATGCGTTGAGTACAAGGGCTACTTGGTGGAAAACTTCTTGCTATTTACGGTTGATTAGGATGGACAGCCATAAGGTGAAAAGAGCGTACACCATGGTGGCCGGCATCGGTCACCCAAGCAGAGGGGACAGGCTCGCCGTTTGACCACTTTGCGCAGCCTTGCTTCGTGTACGCTGAACTACTTCGAGTCGTCCCAATATAGCTTCTTGCCCCCGTATGCTCGAACACGGCTGCGGTTTGGCGAAGCAATGGAAACTGTATTGCCGAGATGTGGACGGGCCGTGAGCTTGTCAAGCGGCTCCGCAAGGCAATAAGAGGAAGCCCTTTTTCAAACCGAGTTCCATTGAAGACGGTGCTTTCCGCCAAGACACATAAATCGCCGACTTGACGCAGCACGACAAAATTCCGCAGAGATTCTGGGAGGGTGTATGGGGATACTTGAGAGGTGCATGGGGCTCCATACTCTGTAGCGTTAAGAGCATCATGGACGACACCCAAGTAATCCCCGATTTCCTTGGGAGAAAGCTGGGCAGGAGCAAACTCTTCATCGGTGGACCAGGTGCGTGAAGGTACCTCGAATATCAGCTGTACATGTGTTCCTGACAGAGAGATGAATGACCAACCGAGAGCGGGTCGAGGCAATTTGCGATTTGCGAGATCGTGCCAAGAGCGAGGCACTGATCCACCTTTGGGTCAGCCCGGACGGTGCCCAGGCTGAGTATCAGTGGTTGGAGCAAAGCCAAGAATCGAACAAGCAAATAGAGTCTGGTCATCGCCTCTGCGCTCCCAGATAACCAGTTAACCTGATAATCGCGAAAGCTGGGACGTGGCGAAGGCCTGATGGCGTTGATTGGACGACCAAACGCTACTGAGTGTTGACTCTACAACCCCACAGCTCTCGCCACGTTCGCCTACAAGTGTAGAGATACATGTATTAGGAGCCTCCAGACCTCATGGGCAGTAAACCTTGCTCGGGACTATCACTGCTGGGTATTTGAAATTTGGAAACCGTCAATTGCAACTGGGATACTCTCAGTTGGGTCAACCGTGGAGGCTGACGCCAAGCCGACGCCAAGCCTCATACATCCCAGATTGTTCCTGTCTTTTGGGAGACGAGGATTAATTGTCGACTAATGCTGTGGTGATTTCACAAACGTTTGGTGCCCCGTGAATAGTTGCCGGGACGCAAAATAATGAGGCACAAGGAACATGTGCCGGCAGACATGGATCCACATGCCAGAGACGCGACGCGGGAAGACACTTTCTGGTCAGCTTTCGATTCGAATAAAACAGAAATTAAAAGTCGGAAAAAAGTGTCGATTTGATTTGGACGCCATGTTTGGCAAACAACACGTGTTCCTTCACTTAACCCTAGCCGCGCCCCGCCATCCGCCGGATTTACTTGTACAGTACCACCCCAATGCGTCCCGGCGATGACTGAGCAATCCCAGCGGGTGAACAACGACGTTGCACCCCATCAACTAGCACGGATGGCTCGACTCCGCCCATTCTTCCAGCACTGCCTAATTCAACGACTTCGACGTATGCAGTCACGATTTATTGCGTCTGGTTCTGTTAATTCCCCTCGCGCCTCACAATTGTCCCCTTCCATCACCTCCCCAAATCAAGCCCAGCCTACCAAGTCTCGTCTCGGCAAAGAAGGGGAGTATCATTTGCCGAGGCTGTCGCGGGCGGTGGTGTGGTGGAAAGCACCGGATAAGACGGTTTTGAGTACCGTAAGTATAGCGACGAGTATGAGCAATTCCTAGTCGAATCAGCGGACATTACTAATTAACATCCCTATGCTACACAACAACATCAACAATAACAATCTGGATACCTTCCCACAATTCACTCAGACCAGACTATGCACTACCAGCCGCAGGCTTATCTCCCTAATTTCTCCCCTGATTTCATGTACCAAACGGTCCCCTACGGTCGTCCCTTTCCGTAATCTCTGGGATCTGGGATGGCCGTCTCCCGGCGTCGGCAGCTTTCCCGTATCACACCCCGACGGGCTCGGTGGGCTACGCGCCGACCGTGTACAACGTCCCAGTTCTATCTGCCTACAACCCGAACGTGGAGTACGGCCCCAGTTGGACCTGGCTCATGTCAACTACCACGCTGATATCTTTCTCCGCCGGAGAACGACTCGTATCCGTGCTCCCCCACTGCCGAGATGGAATATGTAGGCCCATAATACGTTATTTCCACCTGGGGTTCTCAAGTTCGTCGTGAGCAGGACACCCGCCTCGGGGTAGTTCTCAACACACGCGCCGGTGGGCAGGCAGGTCCGGAGAGAAGACGAAGAAGAAGGTACTTATGGTCCTTGAGCTACTAGTCCCTTCGATATTGCTACTTCCGTCTAAACGTGAACCGGAGATGACTGATACACGGTGACTAGCACACTGCACTGCACTCATACTATCATGTATTGCCTTTGTCGCAATCAAGGGCATTATCCGATTTCTCTCTTCAATGCTCTATCACACCGTCACCCTTTACCATTGGCTAAACTCCCAAGTGCCCCTCCAGTACGAACCATTTATGGATAATACAAAACAATCCCCGTATTGGAGGTATATCTGACTGCTTTGTATGACCAATCCCTACAAACCTGCTTCCCTAGTCACCACCCGGTACGACTACAGTATATATTATATTTGCTCTTATGTGATCATGGACTGTAACCCCCTATCTATCTGTGCTTCTCGCTAGATATCTACAACACAAACACAGGTCTTCTGTCTCCTACTGTGATAGTTCATACGAAGATAAAACCCCAGAATAAGGTTGTGGGCTCCTTGAGAGGTCCATGCAGGCAGGGGCGAACGCTAGCCAATCCAATTCAAAGAACGTAAAAGGCCTGGAGAGCCGTCGTCATCCAGCATCCTACTGGGCCTCACCGTCGTTGTAAATGAACGCTCGATCCATCCCGTTGTCGTCGTCTGTGGTCTCGCCGACAATGGAAGGCCTCAGTTCATTCTTTGCTAACATACGGTCCCGCTTCGGCTGGCTCTCAATCTCATCTTTCAGGGTTCCCAGGTGCCATCAGCCCTGGGCTGGCATTTATTAGAAGGTGACTACTTACGAGCCAAAGGCTCGTCATTGTAGCTGTTGGAATGTGTGCAGCCCATACTAGATGGGAGGGTTAGCTGTTGCAGAGTGCGGTGGATGCTGGTAAGGCCAGAGGTGGAACGCCGGTTAGGGGTTGGGGCTAGAAACTGGGCAAGCACAAAGTGTCCATCAACTCTACATATCACATATCGACTAAGTTAGTTCTCTCAAAAGTCCTGCCATCTGCCCAGCACCGCCGGACCTCCCAAACCCTCCTTCTCACCGAGGTACGGGGACGCATACCGCACCATCTCCGTCCAGCTTGTATCCACTCCCGCAAGTCGCCGTAAATGTCTCCCGAACCGCTCGTGCCCAGATTGCTTGGTCATTAGCCACCTGTTGCGCCACCCCCTTTTGTTGAACAACAAGGAAGCTCCCACTTGCAAGCGTCGTGGTCCCTATGTGGTCGCACTCCTGGCCTCGCGGCACACCGTTCAGCACCCGCCCCAGGAGATTTGTCGAATCCGTGATGGTGCAATTGGAGGTCTCTGGTGTGTTGATCGTCCAAGTGAGGCTGAGACTTGACGTGACACTCCTCAAAGCTTGTGTGAACCGGTTCGCGCGCTGTGCTGCAAGGCTGGTGGAAGCATACCAAGTCGGGGTTACTGCACTGATGTGTCAGGGGATTAATCGATTGATTAACGGGCTCGACGCACTCATTCCAGCTGAGACGAAAACTGTGTCGCCCGGGCAGGCCGTTTCTGTCATTGCTTGAAGTTGTATGTATGCACAACTTGCACTGGGGCAGCCTCCGTGGACATCCTGCCATGCATTGAATACAAGGGCTACTTGGTGGAAAGGTTCTTGCTATTGACGGGTGATTAGGGTAGACAGACATAAGGTGAAAAGAGCGTACATCATGATGGGCGCCATCGGTCACCCAACCAGGAATGACAGACTCGCCGGTTGACAACTTTGCGCAGCCTTGCTTGGCGTACGCTGCACGACGTCGAGTCGTCCCAATATAGCTTCTTGCACCCGTATACTCAAAGACGGCTGCAGTTTGTCGAAGCAGCCCATACTGCGTTGCCGAGATGTGGAGGGGCCGTGAGCTTGTCAAGCGGCTCCGCAAGGCAATAAGAGGGAGCCCCTTTTCAAACCGAGTTCCACCGAAGACGGTGCTTTCCGCCAAGACACATAAATCGCCGACCTGACGCAGCGTGACGAAATTCCGCAGAGTTTCTGGGAGAGTGTATGGGGATACTTGAGAGGTGCATGGAGCCCCATACTCTGTAGCGTTGAGAACATCATGGACGACGCCCAAGTAATCCCCGAATTCCTTGGGAGAGAGCTGGGCAAGAGCAAACTGTTCGTCGGTGGTCCAGGTGTTCTCTGGTACCTCGAATATCAGTTTTATATGTGTTCCTGAGAGGGAGATGAGTGACTAACTGTGAGTGGGTCAAGGCAGTTTGCGATTTGTGAGAACGTCCCAAGAGCGAGGCACTGGTCGACCTTTGGGTCAGCGCGGACGGTATACGGGCCGAATATTAGTGGTTGAAGCAGAGCCAAGAATCGAACAAACAAATAGAGTCTGATCATCGCCTCTGCGCTCCCCAATGCCCTGATAACCTGATAAGCGCGGAAGCAGGGACGTGGCAGAGGGCAAATGGCGTTGATTGGACGACCAAAGGCCAGTGAGTGTTGATCCTACGACCCCACAGCTCTCGCCACGTTCACCTGCAAACGTAGAGATGGATATATTAGGAGCCTCCAGACCTCATGGGCAGTAGACCTTGCGCGGGGCTATCACTGCTGGGTATTTGGAATTTGGAGAACGTCAAGTGCAAGTGGGACGCTCTCAGTTGGGTTAAGGCACAAGGAACACGGGCTGGCAGTTGTGGCTCCACAATGTCAGAGATGCGACGCGAGACGAAGACATTCTCTGCTCAGGTTCGATTCAAATAAACAGAATTTTCAAAGTCAGAACTTCAAAAGTCAGGATTTTAAGTGTCGATTTGAGTTGTGTGCCGTGTTTGGCAAGTCATGTTTGGCAACACGATTTACTTGTACAGTACCACCGCCGACATGTCCCAGCGACGACTGAGCAATACCAGCGGGTGAACAACGACGATGACGACGCAGTGCCAGTCCGACACTAGGACGAGCGGCTCGATACCGTTCAACCGCCCCTAACCTCCCAGCGCTGCCCAATCTCGGTTTCAACAGCACCAACATATATATGCAGTCACAATTTAGCACATCTGGTTCTGTTAAAACCCCCTCGCGCTCCTCACAACCGTGCCCTTCCGTCACCTCCCTAAATCAGGCCATTCCACGCCCAGCCTACCAAGTCTCGTCTCGGCCAAATTTGCCGAGACTGAATGCTCTATCACGGCGTCACCCTTACCATTGTCTAAACTCCCAAGTGCTCCTCCAGTGCGAGCCCTTCAAGGATAACGACAAATAATCTCCTCGTTGGGGGTATATCTGACTCCCTTGTATGATCAATCCCTACCAAATTGCTTCCCTAGTCACGACCCAGTATGACTACAGAGTATGTTTATCACCGACTGTATCCTGCATCCTGCTGGGCCTCGCCGTTCTTGTATATGATGGCTCGATCCATCCTGCCGTCGTCGTCTGATATTGCCAACAAGTGGAAGGCTTGATTTCATTCATTCCTTGCTAGCATACGGTCCCGCTTCAGCTGGCTGACTGGCTCTCAATCTCATCATTCAGGGTTCCCAGGTGCCATCAGCCCTGGACTGGCATTTATTAGAAGATGACTACTTACAAGCCTTTGGCTCGTCATTGTAGCTGCATGTTGGAATGCGCGCAGCCCATCCTAGATGGGAGGGTTAGCTGTTGCAGAGCTAGTGCTGTGGATCCTGGTAAAGCCAAAGGTGTAGGGCGAGTTGAGAGTTGGGCTAGAAACAGGGCAAGCGCGAAGTGTCCATCAACTACTCTCAAGTATATAGCCTGTTTGTCAGAATTTTGCGCGTAGCCGTGAAAGACGAGAACGAATACATTGAACACAATTACAAGACGAATCCTGAAGCCCTTATATAAGGTCCATCCGGCATGCAAGCACCGGAGCCTGAAAGCTGTGACATCCAGAATTTCCAATGTCCGATGGTGCCGGACCTCCCAACTCACCGAGATACGGGAACACATACCACACCATCTCCGTCTAGCTTGTATCCACTCATGCAAGCCGGCGCAAATGCCTCCCGAACCGCTCGTGCCCAGATTATTTGGTCATTAGCCTCCTGTTGCGCCACCCCGTTTTGTTGAGCAACAAGGAAGCTCCCACTTGCAAGCGCCGTGGTTGCTGTGTGGTCGCATTCCTGGCCTCGCGGCACACCGTTCAGCACGCGCCCCAGGAGATTTGCGGGATCCGTGAGGGTGCAATTGGAGGTCTCCGGTGTGTTGACCGTCCAACCGAGGCCGAGACTAGACGTGACATTCCTCAAAGCTTGTGTGAATCGGTTCGCGCGCTGTGCTGCAAGGCTGGTGGAAGCATACCAAGTCTTAGTTGCTGCACTGATGTGTCAGGGGATTGGTCGATTGATTAACGGGTTCGACGTACTAAGTCCAGCTGAGATGAAAACTGTGTCGTCCGGGCAGGTATTTCCTACATTTCCTTGAAGTTGTATGTATGCACAAGTTGCGTTGGGGCAGCCTCCGTGGGCGTCTTGCCATGCGTTGAGTACAAGGGCTACTTGGTGGAAAACTTCTTGCTATTTACGGTTGATTAGGATGGACAGCCATAAGGTGAAAAGAGCGTACATCATGGTGGCCGCCATTGGTCACCCAAGAGAGGACAGGCTCGCCGTCTTTTGACCACTTTGCACAGCCTTGCTTCGCGTACGCCGCATGACTTCGAGTCGTCGCAATATAGCTTCTTGCCCCCGTATGCTCGAACACAGCTGCGGTTTGGCGAAGCAGTGGAATCTGCCATGCCGAGGTGTGGACGGGCCGTGAGCTTGTCAAGCGGCTCCGCAAGGCAATAAGAGGAAGCCCTTTTTCAAACCGAGTTCCATTGAAGACGGTGCTTTCCGCCAAGACACATAAATCGCCGACCTGACGCAGCGTGACGAAATTCCGCAGAGATTCCGGGAGAGTGTATGGGGATATTTGAGAGGTGCATGGAACTCCATACTCTGTAGCGTTAAGAGCATCATGTACGACACCCAAGTAATCCCCGACTTCCTTGGGAGAAAGCTGGGCAAGAGCAAACTGTTCGTCGGTGGTCCAGGTGTCAGTTGGTACCTAGAATATCAGCTGTACATGTGTTCCTGCGAGAGAAATGAGTGACCAACTGAGAGCGGGTCGAGGCACCTTGCAATTTGCGAGATCGTGCCAAGAGCGAGGCACTGGTCCACTTTTGGGTCAGCGCGGACAGTGTATGCGCTGAATATCAGTGGATGGAGCAAAGACAAGAATCGAGCAAGCAAATAGAGTCTGATCATCATCTCTGCGCTCCCCGATAACCCGATAACTCGATTAGCGCGGAAGCTGGGACGTGGCGGGGGGCAGATGACGTTGAAAGGACGATCAAACGCAAGTGAGTGTTGATTCTACAGCCCCACAGCCCTCGCCACGTCTGCCTGCAAACGAAGAGATGGATGTTTTGGAGCCTCCAGGCCCCATGAGCAGTAGACATTGCTCGGCACCATCACTGATAAGTAGTTGGAATTTGGAGAACGTCAACTGCAACTGGGATGCTCTCAGCTGGGTTGACCGTGGAGGCTGACGCCAAATTGCCGCTATGCCTCACGCATCCCAGATTGTTCCTCGCCTCCTAAAGGCGTGGATTGATTGCCGACTAATGCTGTGGTAATTACACAAAAATTTGGTGCCCAGTGACGCGAGAAAAACGCGTGAATAGTTGCTGGCATGCGAGATGCAAATGGTAATGAGGCGCAAGGAACATGTGCTGGCAGACGTGGATCCATATCATGCCAGAGATGCGACTTGGGAAGACATTCTCTGGTCAGGTTCGATTCGAATAAAACAGAGTTTAAAAGTTGGAAAAAAGTTTCGATTGGATTTGTATGCCATGTTTGGCAAGTCATGTTTGGCAACACGTGTTCCTCCACTGTACTTCCGCCGGATTCACTTGCACAGTACCACCGCCAACGTGTCCCAGCGACGACTGAGCAATACCAGCGGGTGAACAATGACGATGACGACGCAGTGCCAGTCCGGCACTAGGACGGAGTGGCTCGACGCCGTTCAACCGCCCCTAACCTCCCAACCTCGGTTTCAACGACATCGACGTATACAGTCACGATTTAGCGCGTCTGGTTCTGTTTAAACCCCCTCGTGCCCCTCACAACCGTGCCTTTCCATCACCTCCCCAAATCTGGCCATTCCAAGCCCAACCTACCAAGTCTCGTCTCAGCAAATTTTGCCGAGACTGAATGCTCTATCACGCCGTCACCATTACCATTGTCTAAACTCCTAAGTGCTCCTCCAGTGCGACCCCCTTAAGGATAACGACAAACAACCTCGTCGTGTATACCGATCTGCCTCTATGAATCTACAACACAGACATATGAATTCTATCTCCTTGCTTCTACCGTAATGGTTCATACGAAGATGAAGTCCTAGAATGAGGTTGTGGACTCTTTAGGAGGGGTGAACCCGGCCAATCCATAATACGTAAAAGGTGGGGAAGGCCGTCGTCATCCAGCATCCTGCTGGGCCTCGCCGTCCTTGTATATGATGGCTCGGCCCATCCTGCCGTCGTCGTCTGGTCTTGCCAACAAGCGGAAGGCCTCATTATATTTCATTCATCCATTGCTAGCATACGGTCCCGCTTCAGCTGGCTCTCAATCTCATCATTCAGGGTTCCTAGGTGCCATCAGCCCTGGACTGGCATTTATTAGAAGACGACTACTTACAAGCCTTTGGCTCGTCATTGTAGCTGTTGGAATGCGCGCAGCCCATCCTAGATGGGAGGGTTAGCTGTCGCAGAGTGTTGTGGATGTTGGTAAAGCCAGAGGTGTAGGGCGAGTTGAGGGTTGGGCTAGAAACAGGGCAAGTGCGAAGTGTCCATCAACTACAGTACTCTCAAATGTCCTGTTTGTCAGGAATTTACGCGCAGCCGTGAAGGACGAGAACAAACACATTGGATACAAGTACAAGTACAAGACGAATCCTGAAGCCCTTATATAAGGTCCGTCCGGCACGGGGGGCCTGAAAGCTGAGACATCCAGAAATTTCCAATGTCCGGAAGTGCCGGACCTCCTAACTCACGGAGATACGGGAACGCATGCCACACCATCTCCGTCCAGCTTGTATCCACTCTTGCAAGTCGGCGTAAATGCCTCCCGAACTGTTCGTGCCCAGATTACTTGGTCATTAGCCACCTGTCGCGCCAGATCCTTTTGTTGAACAGCAAGGAAGCTCCCACTTGCAAGCGCCAAGGTCGCTGTGAGGTCGCATTCTTGGCCTCGCGGCACACCGTTCAGCACCCGCGCCAGGAGATTCGTTGACTCCGTGGTGGTGCAATTGGCGGTCTCCGGTGTGTTAGCCGTCCAACCAAGGCCGAGACTAGACGTGACATTCCTCAAAGCTTGTGTGAATCGGTTCGCGCGCTGTGCTGCCAGGCTGGTGGAAGCATACCAAGTCGTGGTTACTGCACTGATGTGTCAGGGGATTGATCGATTGATTAACGGGCTCGACGCACCAATTCCACTTGTGATGAAAACTGTGTCGCTCGGGCACTCCGTTTCTGGCATTATTTGAAGTTGAATGTATGCACAAGTTGCATTGGGGCAGCCTCCGTGGGCTTCTTGCCATGCGTTGAGTACAAGGGCTACTTGGTGGAAAACTTCTTGCTATGTACGGGTGATTATGATAGACAGTCATAAGGTGAAAAGAGCGTACATCATGAGCGGTGGCATCGGTCACGTAACTGGGAGCGACCGGCTCGCCGGTTGGCCACTTTGCGCAGCTTTGCTTGGTGTACGCTGCACGACTTCGAGTCGTCGCAATATAGCTTCTTGCACCTGTATACTCGAAGACGACTGCGGCTTGGAGAAACACCCTTAACCCATACTGCGTTGCCGAGATGTGGAGGGACCGTGAGCTTGTCAAGCGGCTCCGCAAGGCAATAAGAGGAAGCCCTTTTTCAAACCGAGTTCCATTGAAGACGGTGCTTTCCGCCAAAACACATAAATCGCCGACTTGACGCAGCGTGATGAAATTCCGCAGAGATTCCGGGAGAGTGTATGGGGATATTTGAGAGGTGCATGGAACTCCATACTCTGTAGCGTTAAGAGCATCATGGACGACGCCCAAGTAATCCCCGAATTCCTTGGGAGAAAGCTGGGCAAGAGCAAACTGCTCGTCGGTGGTCCAGGTGTCAGGTGGTACCTAGAATATCAGCTGTACATGTGTTCCTGCGAGAGAAATGAGTGACCAACCGAGAGCGGGTCGAGGCACTTTGCGATTTGCGAGATCGTGCCAAGTGCGAGGCACTGGTCCACTTTTGGGTCAGCGCGGACAGTGTCTGCGCTGAATATCAGTGGATGGAGCAAAGACAAGAATCGAGCAAGCAAATAGAGTCTGATCATCATCTCCGCGCTCCCCGATAACCCGATAACTCGATGAGCGCGGAAGCTGGGACGTGGCGGGGGGCAGGTGACGTTGATTGGACGATCAAACGCAAGTGAGTGTTGATTCTACAGCCCCACAGCCCTCGCCACGTCTGCCTGCAAACGAAGAGATGGATGCTTTGGAGCCTCCAGGCCCCATGAGCAGTAGACATTGCTTTGGAATTTGGAGAACGTCAACTGCAACTGGGGTGCTCTCAGCTGGGTTGACCGTGGAGGCTGACGCAAAATTGTCGCTCTGCCTCACGCATCCCAGATTGTTCCTCGCCTCCTAAAGGCGAGGATTGATTGCCGACTAATGCTGTGGTGATTATACAAAAATTTGGTGCCCAGTGACGCGAGAAAAACGCGTGAATAGTTGCTGGCATGCGAGATGCAAATGGTAATGAGGCGCAAGGAACATGTGCTGGCAGACGTGGATCCATATCATGCCAGAGATGCGACACGGGAAGAAATTCTCTGGTCAGGTTCGATTCGAATAAAACAGAGTTTAAAAGTTGGAAAAAAGTTTCGATTTGATTTGTATGCCATGTTTGGCAAGTCATGTTTGGCAACACGTGTTCCTTCATTTGACCCTGGCGCGGCCCGCCATCCGCTGGATTTACTTGTACAGTACCACCACCGACATGTCCCAGCGACGACTGAGCAATACCAGCGCGCGAACAACGACGATGACGACGCAGTGCCAGTCCGGCACTAGCGGCGCTGCCCAATCTCGGTTTGAACGACACTGACGTATGCAGTCATGACTTAGTGCATCTGGTTCTGTTAAAACCCCCTCACGCTGTTGGCTGCGATGATTATTGCCGCACGGCGGCGATACAAGCACGCTGCTGGTCAGGCGACCGGCCTGCCCCTTTCGTATGTTTTTTCATTTGATCTGTTTACTCTGTTTATTTATACGACACGTGCGGCCTATGCCACTCTCGCTATGTACATAGGGCGCAGCTTGCGAGGGGCGAAAGATCCTTACGGTTCTTCCGCCCGCCCACTCGCTGTGCCAGTTCTACACACGCCCCTCACAACCGTGCCCTTCCGCCACCTCCCTAAATCAGGCCTTTCCACGCCCAGCCTACGAGGTCTCGTCTCGGCAAAATTTACCGAGACTGAATGCTCTATCACGCCGTCACCATTACCATTGTCTAAACTCCCAAGTGCTCCTCCAGTGCGAACCCCTTAAGGATAACGACAAACAACCTCCTTATTGGAGGTATATCTGACTGCTTTGTATCATCAATCCCTACCAAATTGCTTCCCTAGTCACGACCCAGTATGACTACAGAGTATGTTTATCACCGACTGTAACCTCGTCGTGTATACCGATCTGCCTCTATGAATCTACAACAGACATATGACTTCTATCTCCTTGCTTCTACCGTAATGGTTCATACGAAGGCAAAGTCCTAGAATGAGGTTGTGGACTCTTTAGGAGGGGCGAACCAGGGCCAATCCATAATACGTAAAAGGCGGGGAAGGCCGTCGTCATCCTACATCCTGCTGGGCCTCGCCGTCCTTGTATATGATGGCTCGATCCATCCTGCCGTCGTCGTCTGTGGTCTTGCCAACAAGCGCAAGGCCTCATTTCATTCATTCCTTGCTAGCAAATGGTCCCGCTTCAGCTGTCCCTCAATCTCATCATTCAGGGTTCCCAGGTGCCATCAGCCCTGGACTGGCATTTATTAGAAGACGACTACTTACGAGCCTTTGACTCGTCATTATAGCTGTTGGAATGCGCGCAGCCCATATATATATACTAGATGGGAGGGTTAACTCTTGCAGAGCGCAGTGGGCGAGTTGAGAGTTGAGCGAGAAACAGGGCAAGCGCGAAGTGTCCATCAACTACTCTGAAATAGCCTGTTTGTCAGAAATTTGCGCGCAGCCGTGAAAGACGAGAACAAACACATTGGATACAACCACAAGACGAATCCTGAAGCCCTTATATAAGGTCCATCCGGCATCCAGGCACCGGAGCCA
>Ga0307515_10013784_pt1 | contig 15061 bp, 16 predicted proteins | sample 17_EM_MG_FD_194513 | JGI IMG/M metagenome (GOLD analysis project Ga0307515, IMG submission 194513) | Populus trichocarpa ectomycorrhiza microbial communities from riparian zone in the Pacific Northwest, United States - 17_EM | ecosystem: Host-associated > Plants > Roots > Unclassified | place... | reverse complement strand
AGGTACTCTATAAGTGGTTGAAGCGCAGCGTCTTTCTCCCGGCCGTCCGCTTCAACAGTGGCTTTCAGACGCTTCATGGTCGCTTCGAGACCATTAATCTGAACTTCCCGCTCGGCCACCTTGACTCGTATCTGGGCCTCCGTACTTGTAGGTATGCGTGGCGACCCAAAGACAGGGAGGGGGTCATGAACAAAGAGGGGAGGTTGCATGTTCGACGTGTAGTAGGGCCGCCCTCTGCCTTTATCTGATATGCGTGGAGCGTTGGCATCGGAAGCGGACGACATGCGTGGAGCGTTGACGCGCGAGGAGCTGCCCTCCGAGCGCGTTGTGGTTACTGAGCCTTGGCCACCTCCCGGACTATCCATGTCTCCGCTACCAGACGAGCCATGTTGAGGCTGACGGTCCTGAACGAGGGGAGCAGGTTTCGGCACGCCGGAGGGGTGGACAGTGATCGCAGGTAGCAAAAGTTGTACATCACTAGGACTCTGTTGCCCAGAGTCGCCTATGGACGAGACATGACCGCTCATTCGCTGGTCGGCATGCTCACGGTCCGGGATTTCTCCTCCCATCTCTTCATGACCTTCGGGTTCCAGCGCGAGTTGAAAGGAGGCAGGAGGTGAGGGAGTGGCAGCTGGGCTAGGGTGCCTGGCTCTGCGACGAATGTTGGATGAAGCGCCGATGTTGGCTTGCTGCGTCTGGTCACCGGTTGGCTCCTTGATCCGAGGTCTTGATGACCTTACGTCAAAAGAGTAAGGGAGCTCTTTCCTGACCACCTCTATCGGCTTCGAGGGGTCGCTTGCGTCCTTGAGGATCACTTCGAGACTGCAAAACGAGGGATCAGCAGGCAATCAGGGCATCGTTACGATGCCACGGTGACGTACACAAATTGTTCGTCCTCCTTTCGGTGGTGTCGCGAGTAGCAAGAGAAGGTGAAATGGACTTGAACCATTCCATCCTTTGGAGTGAGGACGTTGGTAGGGCCATGGAAGTCGATCAAGCCTGAAGAATTTCGCATCCTCTTCTCGCATTGCTCGCATACACGGTTGCACGCCTGCCGCGTTGTGGCGCCGCGGACGATGATATCAAGCAGCAAGGGTGTAATTCGCTCGCCTATACTGGATGAATCGTCACTTGTCACCGACTTAGTAAATGGTAACTGAAGTGCATTCCAAGCTGGTGATGGAAGGATGATGTCGATATAGACGTGGGTTTCGATACGGGGAATGACAACGACGGCGCTACCCTGGGCGAGTCGGGGTTTAACCAGCGTGATGGCGAAGTCAACGAAGTCAGTGCTCAAATCGTTGGTTTCGAAGGAAAGGGTGTGCGAGGGGTGAAAGGCGATGAGCTCGGTGTTCGGAGCGGTTTGATACAGCCTTCGAACATCACGAGTCAAGATAGGTGGGAGGAGTTGTTCGTTCGGGAGCGAGGAGTCGTCGGTCTGGTTGGTTAAATTGTCCCATGTGCATGCGGATGGAGCGGCAACGTTATCGAGACGTGGAGGTGAGGTGCTAGGTGGCGGCGAGGGCCAAGAAGCTAATTCTGGAAGCGGGGCAGGTCCACGATCGCCGATCCAATCCAAACCCACAAGATTAAGGTCTGTTTAATTCTTTATATAGTCCTGGGCGTGAATAGCGGGCGCACTTACCCTCTATCGAAATTTCAAACATCCTAAGGATTGGAAAACTCGAGTAACGCGTTGTAGCGTTTTATAGTTTTATAGGTGCTTTCCACTGTCGTACCAGTGGAATGCTTGAGTTGGTGTGGAGAACATGCGGCTCCCATGGGAAGGGCAATGGAGTTCTGGAATCAGGGCGGAAATGAATCGATTCCCAATCCGCCTCCTCGGGTCTATACGGCAGGCCAGTCTCACGCAGCCTGCTGACGGGGATGTGCACTCCGCTTGCTGCAGAGACGCAAGGATCAGAGACTAGAAACCAAAAACCAAAAACTTGGGCCGTGCACCACCTACAAAGCTACATTAATGGCTACTTTTTACTTCAATACATTCATGGATCCCAATCCACACCGCATGCACGTGCCCCATCCCATGGGGTGGACAAAGAAGTTTCCAGCCACCCTACTCCACTCCATGGACTGGGGCGTGTTATCCGTACGACCTCTAGCGTTCCACTGTGGAAAATCAGACTGTGTGACGATGGTATAAAACCTCTATCTCATTAACGCAGAGGAGACCACCCGATCTTCCTTACCCGGCTTTTCCAACATGGACAGTAGTCGCCATGAAATGCTTTCATTAGAGGGTAAGTGTTCCTATCTATTGAATCTCCGTACTCTCTCAAACTTTAGGCAGAGTCCGTGGAGTTGGATAGACCTACCCCGCCCCCGCGATTCGCCTGTACGCCCCCACCGCTACCAATCACCCCACCACTCGATAATACTGCTGCTTCACCCGTACACGACGGTCCCACCGACCAGATCGACCCGCTCTCGCTCTCGAATCCAACTTCATCCGGCATTCGTTGCAGAATCAACAATCCAGGTCCAGCTGCCACTCCCTCACCTCCTCCATCAGCTGAAATAGCACGTTCGGAGGGTATCGCACGTCAAATACGACGGGAACAGGTAGCGGGAGGAATCCCGGACCGTGAGCGTGCAGGACAACGCATGAGCGGTAAAACCTCGTCAACAAGCGATCCTAGGCAGAAGAGTTCTAGTGGTCGACAGCCCTTTCCACCTGCGACTTCTTTCTTTCAGCCCTCCGACGTGCTGGAGCCCTCTCTCCTCGTTCAGGAGGTTCAGCCTCGATGTAACTCGACTTTTGGGAAAGGCGTGGGTAGCCTGGAAGGTAGTCGAGGTTTAGTATTCGCAAAGCGCTCGGAGCCTGGTGTTCTGCGCATCAACCCCCCACGCACGCCATCCACTTCCGATTCCGGTATTCAACACATATCGGAAAAAAGCAGAGGGCGGCCCTACGGTACGTCGGACATCCTTGGACAACAGAATCCTCTCCCTGTTGCTCCTGTCCTCCGCCTGCCCTGTGATGTTATCTCACATTCCTACGATTACAGAAAAGACTCGGGCACGAGCCAGAATAGCCGACCGAGAGGTTCAGATTAATGCCCTCGAAATGAAAATCAGCGACTTGAAAGCCACCTTCGAAGCGGAGAGCCAGGAGAAGTACGCTGCTATCATCGATCACTTCAATGGCCGAATCCTCGCCGTCCAGAAGGAAATGTCGGATCGTTTGAATGACGTTCTTGGTCGAGCGCCAGGAAGCGGACGCTGCTGTTACGACCAGCCAGGGGAGACATCAGGATGCTAGTGTTCTCGTCACATAGGTATACCACTCTATCGGTACGGCTCGATTGCTGGCTCAATTATTACGACTTGATTGTTATGGCTCGATTGTTGGGGCCCACTTGTGATTGCCTCTCTCGTCCATTGTATATGAGCGTCCCGTCCCGTTTGAATCGATACATGTGTTTTAGTGTTACATTACGACGATGGAAGGGCATCGGGTCGATCCGCCGCGACTAACCGTTCATTGCGCGCACACCGTATTAGAGCGAACGAACAATTCGTTGTTTTTACGATTTTGGGCAACGCCCAGAGGACCTTTGGCCATCGCCAAAGCGGCGGGGAACGCACACAAGCGTTCTGGGCCGCCGCGGACGGAGATATATTCAGAGATATTCAAAATAAATGCATTTACCGTCTCTATCTAATAGTATTGATATAAAGATTGAAATTCGGTAAATGTGTTTCACGGAAACTCCCTTGAGGCTGGCCCCACAAATTGTTCTGTCGCATTAACAAATTGACAGGCTCAGGGTGGCTTGAAAGGCGCGCCGGCGAACGTTGATAATTTAATTAGTATAATAATTTATAATAATTTATTACGTATAAAAACAGATACCCCGTCACGCACACAAAGTCAACTGCCACCCTGAGCCTGTCAATCTGTTAATGCGATAGAACAGTTTGTGGGGCCAGCCTCAAGGGAGTTTCCGTGAAAAACATTTACCGAATTTCAATATTTATATCAATACTATTAGATAGAGACGATAAATGTATTTATTTTGAATATCTCTGGATATATCTACGTTTCGCGGCGGCCCAGAACGCTTGTGTGCGTTCCCCGCCGCTTTGGCGATGGCCAACGGTCCTCTGAGCGTTGCTGAAAATCATAAAAATAACGAATTGTTCGTTCGCTCTAATACGACGCGCGCGCAATGAACGGTTAGTCGCGGCGGATCGACCCGATGCCCTTCCATCGCCGTAATGTAACACTAAAACACATGTATCGATTCAAACTGGAACGGGACGCTCATATACAATGGACGAGAGAGGCCATAACAACTGGGCCCCAACAATCGAGCCATAACAATCGTCGAGTCGTAATAATTGAGCCAGCAACAGAGCCGTACCGATAGAGTTGTATACCTATGTGACGAGAACACTAGCATCCTGATGTCTCCCCTGGCTGGTCGTAACAGCAACGTCCGCTTCCTGGCGCTCGACCAAGAACGTCATTCAAACGATCCGACATTTCCTTCTGGACGGCGAGGATTCGGCCATTGAAGTGATCGATGATAGCAGCGTACTTCTCCTGGCTCTCCGCTTCGAAGGTGGCTTTCAAGTCGCTGATTTTCATTTCGAGGGCATTAATCTGAACCTCTCGGTCGGCTATTCTGGCTCGTGCCCGAGTCTTTTCTGTAATCGTAGGAATGTGAGACGATTTCACAGGGCAGGCAGAGGACAGGAGTAACAGGGAGAGGATTCTGTTGTCCAAGGACGTCCGACGTACCGTAGGGCTGCCCTCTGCTTTTTTCCGATATGTTTTGAGCACCGGAATCGGAAGTGGATGGTGTGCGTGGGGCGTTGATGCGCAGAACACCAGGCTCCGAGCGTGTTGCAAATAGTAAACCTCGACTACCTTCCAGGCTACCCACGCCTTTCCCAAAAGTCGAGTCACGTCGAGGCTGAACTTCCTGAACGAGGAGAGAGGGCTCCAGTACGCCGGAGGGGTGAAAGAAAGAGGTCGCAGGTGAAAAGGGCTGTCGATCACTAGGAATCTGCTGCCCAGGATCGCTTATAGACGAGGTATGGCCGCTCGTTTGTTGTCCTGCACGCTCACGGTCCGGGATTCCTCCAGCTACCTGTTCCCGTCGTATTTGACGTGCGATACCCTCCGAACGTGCTATTTCAGCTGATGGAGGAGGTGAGGGAGTGGCAGATAGACCTGGATCGTTGGCTCTGCAACGAATGCTGGATGAAGCTGGATTCGGGAGCGAGAGCGGGTCGATCTGGTTGGTGGGACTGTCGCGTATTGGTGAAGCAGCGACACTGTCGAGTGGTGGGGTAATTGGTAGCGGTGGGAGCGTACAGGCGAATCGCGGGGGCGGGGTAGGTCTATCCAACTCCACGGACTCTGCCTAAAATTTGAGAGAGTACGGAGCAGTAATAGATAAAAGCACTTACCCTCCAATGAAAGCATTTTAGGATGGATACCGTACATATTGGAAAACCGAGCAACGAAGATCGAGTGGTCCCCTCTGTGTTAATGAGATGGAGGTTTTATACTATCGTAACCCAGTCTGTTTTCCCGCAGTGGAACGCTAGAGGTCGTACGGATAGCATGCCCCAGTCCATTGAGTGGAGTGGGGTGGCAGGGCTTACGCCAAACTCCTTTGTCCACCCCATGGGATGGGACTGGTGGGTACGTGCATGCGATGCGGATTGGGACCCTGTCGGAATATTGGTGTTCTCGTCATAATATGTACAGTTTGGGTTTGCCTATGGTTACTGGGTATCGGTCATATGCAGAGTTGTAGACCTGTTTCCGTACAGTCTGGCACTAGTTTCATGTGTGGCTCGGCTATTGGTACTACATAAGTAATCCTACCCTAGAAGTAGATAGAAAAAGAGTTTATTTTCCGCCAGACCCATTAATATAAATGTAGCTATAAATGTAGCCATTAACGTAGCCATGGAGGTGGTGCACGACCCCTCGCCTATTTTCCTGAGGTTTCTAGCCCCTGGTCTCTGGTCTCTGCAGCGCAGTTCCCCGTCAGCTGGCTGTGCGAGACTGGCCTGCCGGATAAAACCCTAGGAGGCGGACTGGGAATAGATTCATTTCGACGGGATTCCAATACTCCACTGCCCTCCCCATGGGAGCCTCATGTTCTCCGCACCTACTCAAGCATAAGGCATATAAAACGCTACAGGTTTTTCCAATATCGGCCTTACCTTAGGATGTATGAAATTTCGTTAGAGGGTAAGCCCGCCCATCTATTAAAGCCCCATTCCTCCTCAAACTTTCAGCAGACCTTATGGATTTGGATTGGGTCGGCGGTCATGGACCTGCCCCGCTGCTGCCGCCGGAATTGGCTTGGCCCTCTCCACTACCAACCACCTCACCTCCACGTCTCGATAACGTCGCCGCTCCATCCTCATGCACATGGGACAATTCTACCAACCAGAGTGACCCATCATCACTTCCGAACGGACCACTCCTCCCTTCTATCTTGACTCGTGATGTTCGAAGGCTGTATCAAACCGCTCCGAACACCGAGCTAATCGCCTCTCATCCCTCGCACAACCCTTCTTTCGAAACCAATGATTCGAGCACTGACTTCGTTGACTTCGCCATCACGCTGGTTAAACCCCGACTGGCTCAGGGTAGCGCCATCGTTGTCCTTCCCCGTATCGAAACCCACGTCTATATCGACATCAGCCTTCCATCCCGAGCTTGGAATGCACTTCAGCTACCATTTACTAAGTCGGTGACAAGTGACGATTCATCCAGTATAGGCGAGCGGATTACACCCTTGCTACTTGATATCATCGTCCGCGGCGCCACAACGCGACAGGCGTGCAACCGTGTATGCGAGCAATGCGAGAAGAGGATGCGAAATTCTTCAGGCTTGATCGACTTCCATGGCCCTACCAACGTCCTCACTCCAAAGGATGGAATGGTTCAAGTCCATTTCACCTTCTCTTGCTACTCGCGACACCACCGAAAGGAGGACGAACAATTTGTGTACGTCACCGTGGCATCGTAACGATGCCCTGATTGCCTGCTGATCCCTCGTTTTGCAGTCTCGAAGTGATCCTCAAGGACGCAAGCGACCCCTCGAAGCCGATAGAGGTGGTCAGGAAAGAGCTCCCTTACTCTTTTGACGTAAGGTCATCAAGACCTCGGATCAAGGAGCCAACCGGTGACCAGACACAGCAAGCCAACATCAACACTTCATCCAACATTCGTCGCGGAGCCAAGCACCCTGGCCCAGCTGCCACTCCCTCACCTCCTGCCTCCTTTGAACTCGCGTTGGGACCCGAACGTCAGGAAGAGATGGCAGGAGATATCCAGGGCCGTGAGCATGCCGACCAGCGAATGAGCGGTCATGTCTCGTCCATAGGCGACTCTGGGCAACAGAGTCCTAGTGATGTACAACGTTTGCCACCTGCGATCCCTGTCCGCCCCTCCGGCGCGCCGAAGCCTGCTCCCCTCGTTCAGGACCGTCAGCCTCAACATGGCTCGTCTGGTAGCGGAGACATGGATAGTCCGGGAGGTGGCCAAGGCTCAGTAGCCACAATGCGCTCGGGGGGTAGCTCCGCGCGCGTCAACGCTCCACGCATGTCGTCCACCTCCGATGCCAATGCTCAACCCATATCAGATAAAGGCAGAGGACAGCCCTACTACATGTCGAACATGCAACCTCCCCTCTTTGTTCATGACCCCCTCCCTGTCTTTGAGTTGCCCCACATACCCGCAAGTACGGAGGCCCAGATCCGAGTCAAGGTGGCTGAGCGGGAAATTCAGATTAATGGTCTCGAAGCAACCATGAAGCATCTGAAAGCCACTGTTGAAGCGGACGGCCGGGAGAAAGACGCAGCACTTCAACCACTTATAGAGTACCTATATAGCCAAATCCTCGCCATTCAGAAGGAAATCGCAGATCGCGTGAACGCGTTCGCAGCAGAGCGCCAGAAAGCGGAAGCGGCCGTCAGCACCCAGGTGGCTGATCTCGAAGCGCAGATTCATACCCTGAAGCAAGAGAACTCCCGCGACACCACTGTCCTTACTACGATGGCGAACACAACTAAATCACACCGCTCCTGTATTGGATGATTGAAGCACCATCGTTGGCTGTTCAGAGAATAGGAGGTGGTCGTGTTGAGACCATCGAAGTGCACGCGGAGGGGACGCGATGTAGATCGATTACTTCCCCGTCTATGCTTTAGGGATTCTGACGGCGGTCCGGTGCTATTTACTATGCATTTAGTTATCTGACTTTGTATCGGGCACAAATGTACCCTTTAAGTGTCAGTGGAATATGCACATGCGGGCCAACAAACCACGACTATGGATACCCCCTCACTGTTGCGTTTCGATTGTGCGTTTATTTTCAACGTCGCAACCAGTGTTGATTACTCTGTGACTAGCGCCCTGCTATACACCAGGGTATCCCATTAACAATACGGCTCGGTCTACAAACCTGGAGAGTAACTTTCATGAGAAGACATGGAGCCAGGGCCTTGGCGAAGAGGAGTGGCGGCGACGGGATACTAGCTGTGCCAAGGTCCAGATATTCTATTTTTCGAAGAGCCGTGGTTATATAGGCATCCAAACGAGCTCACATGGTACAATAGAGGATCTTTCAACCAGTTGAGTAACTTCTGGACCTAATTGCGATCACAGGAAATTTGGGGGTCGGTGGGATCGGAATTGGTGGACTCTTCGTGTCTGCTTGGAAGGCAAGAGCAACCTCCCAACAACCTTCTGGCCCAAACAAGGTATTGGCAAAAATACCGTGCTCTCCCAATGTGGGACAAGTGAATTCGGGTTCTAATTAATGTTGGGAGGGTAATAGTTGGAGAGATAATATAGAGACCAATATATGAAATAGTGTCTATTCCATGTGGTGATGGTGAATCATGACCAGCCCAGAAGGATGAAAGGGGCGAAGACTTGCTCCTCACCAGCCGGCATGGAATCAACCTTGCCATGTATGTTTAAACTCTGTTCCGTAAACATGGGGTGCCAAGAATAAGGTTCAAATATACTCGAGACCAATGATAATTTTGGCTCCGCAATCCCCCAACGTAACGCCACCATATTCATACAGGCTCCTTGAAGTGGGGCCAGAATAAAAACGCTTGGAACCTTCATACATCATCTGAAGGAGCATTCAAAACTTTAGAACCAGCATCCGTGCCCACACCATCGACACCTGACCTGCTAACGACGTCCAACGCTACAGACGCAGACGATTGGACAGCTGCCATGGATGCTGAAATCAATAACATGAAGTGGCTTAATGCTTCCAGGGAAGTCCCCCGTCCGATCGATTGAATGCTCCAACCCCTCGTCGAAATTTCGAAAATGGCGTACTCATTAAACACAAGGCACAACGTGTAGCACGAGGTTTCACCCAGACATCCCTCGTCGATATTATCAGGTAGAGTTGCCGCCGACACATCGAATTGACGAAGTGCTAGATTGAGTAGTGCGGTGAGGAAGGTTTCGAGGCGGACTACGAGTGTGTAGAGATAGGCTTCATGGAGATCGACGCTGGATACCTGGGTGACACGTCGTGCCACATATTGTGCCTTGTGTTCAATGAGTGCACCATTTTCGAAATTTCGACGAAAAACCCAGCGAGGGGTTATAGCATTCGATCGATTGGACGAGGGACTTCCCTGAAAGAATTGATGCATCTGGCGCATTGAGTGCTTCAGCGTCGTTAGAAGGTCAGGTATCGATGGCGTCGGCGAGAATGCTGGTTCTAAAGTTTCGAATGCTCAGAACGCGAGCAATTCTCGCGCGTTGGCTCAACATTTCCTTTTCTGGTGCATCAGGTACTGATTGGGGATTGAGGCTTGTCAGAAATTTCCGCGCAACCACGTACGACAAAACAATCGTGTTTGTTGGAGCCCGCTACAAACACGTAACCATCCGGAGGCCCTTATATAAGTACCCAGGCACCGGAGCTCAAAACCTGAGACTTCCAGAATTTCCAATTTCCGACAAGATGACTTAATACTTGTGCAAGGTACAGCATAAGAGCCCAAAGTTAGGATTGGTTGGGCCCCAGGATAGTACGCCGTGCTAGTCGTGTCATGGATTCCCAAGCTATAGGAAGAGAAAAGAAAGGCTATCCGGGGATCGGACCTGGGACTCCCTATTCTAGAAGGTGCGTCGCCGCCAGTCGTTAAGTGGAGCAGTCACCAACTCCAACACAAGCATGGCCATTTCATTTGTAGCTCTATTAACCGAGAAGGTCATGGAATCGACGCCCATGGTTAAACTCCAAGAGTAGAGGAGCAGAGGAGCAAACAAAGGCTTTGAACCTGATTCCGATCGCATTCGCTGCGGCAACGCGCACGACGAGCCATACCACAAAAACAATAACTGCGATGGGCCAACTCTCGGAGACTGTTGAGGTTTCCGCGAGAGCGATAAGACGAGCAAAGTATCATGTTTATTGGGGCCTGCCTAAAATATTCAGATCAAGACCTCATAAACGAGGTAACCACCGTGACACGTGAGGGGTATGAGAATCGCAAGACACGAAATCGCGGACTGTTGTCAATTTCAACTAAAAACCCCCGCGCAAATAGAAAATCCCAAGAACCCGGCGCTCAGGAAGATCCAAACGACGAAAACAGATGTGCGTCTCTCCAAAGGCCAATAGAGGAGACGACCCAACACATTCGTCAAACCGGCAGGTCAGCGGGCTTACTTGCTCGTCTTACATGTCATTTTCTGGGTAGAGGCTCCTGTGGAAAGGTTGGAAACCGCTTTATGATAAACAAAGCGCTATGATAAACAGGGCGCCGTCGCGAGCTGGGCCCTGCGGAGCTCGGACTACAAACCGCCTTCACGCAATGCTCAAATAGGTCCTTCAAGTGCGCCACTTCAAAGGGGGACAGAGCTCGTTCGCTCTTCTGATCATCCCAGTACCCGAGCTCGACGACCATCAGATCAAATGTTAGAACCTGCAAGGAAGACTTTGCAAGAAAAAGTGTCCAGAACTCGGCGTAGTTCTTTGGTCGACGAGAGAGGCGTCTTCGGTAACGGACAACCCAGTAGGTGGTACGAACTTTGAATCATAGACCTTTTGCTCACGACATCTCTCGTTTCCAGTGGTGCCTCATCCCCCTGTCCCATCCGACACCCACTGACCCTGTACCTCCAGATCCAGATCAGGGCGCGACATGTACTTATGGTGTGCCTCTCGATCCCCTCCACAGCCTGCGGACTCGCAAACCCGCCTGGCACTCTATCGCCTGCAAACGCCATGTCCTTGCAGGATCAGATCGTCAGGCAGTTGGCCGATGCGACGTTAAATATGTGCCTGTATTCGGCAAAGTCAAAGGAGAGGCCACCCACTGTGGAGAGCCCGCGGACCTCGCGATACTGAGGAGCCGAGAGGACTGTTTGTTGGCGCACGCCGAATGATACGTATCTACCGAGACGACACTGACACGACATACTGATTCCATGGTTCAGGTGTTCGCATGAAGATGCAATGTGGCCAAAGTTGATTCAAGACTACAACACATTACAGTCACAAGTCTTGTCCAGACTGCGAGGCGTCGTTCTCCCCAAGCAAAGGAAAAGGAAAAGGGAAGCTCAACCTGAATGACAGGTGACGAGAAGTCGAGAGCGAGTTTGACCGTTCTCCGGGCCATCGACAATGGTACGGAGAAGGGAGAGGCAGTTCAGCGATAAATATAAAGACTCCCGCTCCTGGTTTGCGGTATCTCTGCCTCTCCGAACGATGTTACTGACCATCCATCGTTCATTCCAGGTCGGCGAACTGAAAGAAACATTCTGTGTTCATGCACTAAGTACGCTTGTCCTATATTGGGAGAGTGTGACCTTTATGCCGATACCCCGGTTGAACTAAGGAGGCAGTTCTTGCCTTCCTACTGCCACGAAGAATTCACCAATTCCCATCCCACAGCCCCAAAATTTCCTGCGATCCCAACAACGTCGAGGAGCTGCTCGACAAGTTGTAAGAACCTCTATTCTATCACGTGAGCTCGTTTGGATTCTCCGTAACCTCAGCTCTTCAAAAAGTAGAATATCTGGATCTCTTGGCATAGGTACCCCACCGCTGCCACTCTTCTTCTTGAAGCCCCTGATCCCATATAACTCCCTGTGGGAATACCTCCACAGGTCCTAGACTGAGTCTTAGGACAACGTCGGGTGCTAATCAACAGTGGTTGCAACGTTGCAAATAGGCACACTGCAGAAATGCAGTGGTGAGTAGTCATCCATGGATATGGGGAGTTGGCTTGTTGTGTTCATGTAATTCAGACCTCTCATAAAAATACATTTGTCTCCCGGTACAAAGTCAGATAACTAGATGTATAGTACATAGAACCAGATCTCGATCAAAAACCCTAGTGCACATACGGGGAACCAATCAATCTGCATTGCGTGATTCTTCCATTCCCCGAAGAGCTAGAGCCAACACCGATGCCTCCAAATCTCGTGATAGTGACTCACGCAGCACACAAGTAAGGAATGTTGGTGTGAGTTTCATGTACGTGAGCTTACTTTACCAGCTATAGGTCGGACAGGGGGTCATTGCAAAACGACCTCTTGGTTTATTGAATTCAAAAGTACAAGAACACCTGATGGTACACCATAGATATAGTATCCGTTTTACTGGGGATTCAGGCGACGATCTGAGTGCTCGATCGATGCGTGTTGCAGGAGGCTGGGACGCTCAACCGTCATTAAACTTAAACCTCCACGGCTCGACTTCGACTGGTTGGTTGTGTTCACGTTGCGTCCTGGCAAGCAATCGCTTCGCTGAAAATCATATAGCTGGCCACGGTCAAGACCCTGCCAAAGCCAATTAGCCTCGGCGAGAAGATAGCCCATAGACGGGTAGCGGGCGAAGGCTATGTCCAAAATTGGCCACTGCAGACCAAATCGCATCCAGTATGTGTTGGGACATGCAGGGGCATGACTGATCTTTATTATTCGTAAGGCGTCTAGCCATATAGAGCCATCGTAATCGGGAAGACATTTTGCCGATTCGCCGCCATATCTGCTTCAACTATCCAAGGTTTACCTTGAGCACTGTCAAAGGAAAGTCAGATCGTCTGTGACTCGCCGGCCACCACTCACATTGACTGCCCTGTAGAACACTGAGCACTGCATACGCAAAGTACAGAACGTACTAACAGGTATTTCAATACGCTAACATATTTCAAGGACGGTTCGAGGTGACATAGAGCAAGGCATCAACTCTTAAAGGCTACACCATAAGCTACCCGTAGCCTGTGTACACTACAGCAGATCTGGCACTCAGCGCTTCCCGCTCATATCCTTAGTAGGTCGACAGAGTCCAACCGCATGCGTCCTTCGTGGCCCAAATTCTAACGCTCCGTAGCGGAGCGCTGGCTATCTGCTTCAATCCAATCACCCTATACGGAAGCGGTGTGATCCCGTTGTATTCGCCATAATAGTGAGGACTCTGGCGGCGTATGGGTTTACTTGCTTCAGGGTATGGATCTGTGCTTCGAGATTAGCAACCTTGGCTTGACGGCCGCTTCCGCTTCCTGGCGCGAGGCCGAGAAACCGTTCAAGCGATCTCCGATTCCTTCCGAGTGCTGAGGATTCGGCTATTAAAGCGGCCCATGATAGGCTGCGTTTCTCCTTGCTCTCCCCCTCCAAGTAAGAGATTTCCATTTCGAGGGCTCGACTCTGAACTTCTATCTCGGCTATCTCGGCTCGTGTCTGGACCTTTGCTGTGTCCGTTGGTATGTGGGCGACTGGAAGGGTGGAGGACAAGAGCCAAGGGGGGAGGTCTCTGTTGTCTGAGGATGTCTGGCGCGCTGTAGGCCCGTCATTCTCGGATACTTCCATCCGATATGTGTTGGGCGCCAGCATCGGAAGCGGAGTGTGGGGCGTCCATTCCTAAACTACCCCCTGAGCGCATTGTGATTACTGAGCCTTGACTATCTTCCAGACTATCTCTGTCTTCCCCACCAGATGAGCCACGTCGGGCTGAACGAGCTTCGGCACGCCGGAGGGGTGGAAGACAGAGATCGCAGATGGCAAGCACTGTACATCACTAGGACTCTGCTGCTCAGGTTCTTCAGGGTCGCCTATGGACGAGACGTGGCATTTCATTCGTTGCCTTGCATACTCCAGTCCGGAGTTTTTCCTGCTGTCTGTTCTCGTCGTCTTTGACGTTCGATACCCTCCGTGGTCCCACCGCTAGCTAAAAGGAGGCAGGAGGTCATGTAGTGGTAGCTGTACTAGGCTCCGCGACGAACGTTGGACGAAGCGTCGATGGTAGCTTGCTGCGTCTGATTGTTGATGACCTTGCGTCAAAAGAGTGAGGGAGCTCTTTCCTAGCCACCTCTGTCGGCTCAGAGGGGTTGCTTGCTCCCTCGAAGACCACTTCGAGACTGCAAAACGAGGGGTCAACACACATACTGCGCCACGGCGACATACACATATTGCTCGTGCACTTTTCGGTGGTGTCGCGAGTAGCAAGAGAAGGTGAAATGGACTTGAACATTCCACGCTTTGGAGTGAGGATGATCCTAGGGCCGTGGGAGTCCGTCATGTTCGGAGGGCGTGTCCTATTTCCCATCCTCTTCTCGCATTGCTGGCATACACGGTTGTGGCGCCGCGGACGATGATGGCAAGCAGCAAGGGTTTAATTCCCTTGCCTATACTGGATGAATCGTCACTTGTCTCCGACTTAGTAAGAGGTGCGCGAGGAATGAGGGGTGGATGAAGTGATTTGATCGGGGCTTCGAACATCACGAGTCAAGGTAGGCGGTACGAGTTGTCCTTTCGGAAGCGAGGACGGGCCGGTCTGGTTGGTAGAATTGTCCCATGTGGATGGAGCGGCGACATTATCGAGTCGAGGGGTGGTTGGTAGCGGAGAGACCAAGGGACAAATTGCGGCAGCGGGATGGGTCCATAACCGTAGACCCAATCTATGAACCCTGCTGAAAATTTGAGAGAATTTGGAACTTGAACCCATAGGCGCATTTACCCAGAAGATGATCGCGATCATCTTCTGACTGACTGGGTGTCCTTCCAGAATCTCCG
>Ga0307515_10013783_pt1 | contig 15064 bp, 4 predicted proteins | sample 17_EM_MG_FD_194513 | JGI IMG/M metagenome (GOLD analysis project Ga0307515, IMG submission 194513) | Populus trichocarpa ectomycorrhiza microbial communities from riparian zone in the Pacific Northwest, United States - 17_EM | ecosystem: Host-associated > Plants > Roots > Unclassified | place... | reverse complement strand
TCCTTTTAACGGAGTAGTAACCCTTAGAAAGGGCCTAGCTAGGGCCTAGGTATAAAAGATATCTAAAGCATATAATATATCCTATGTTATAGAGTAAGTATAAGCGATGATAATATATAGCAAGGTAGATATTATTGAGCTATATATATAAACTGTGTAAGGAAGTCAAGACGTTATATAAGGAAAGAAGGTAGGAAAATAGGAAGAAAGGGTATATATTATAGACTTAGTTGCTTGGTCAATACGTGCACGGAGTAGAATAGGATTTAGGTAGTAGTCCTAGTAGAACTTAGCAAGATTTAGTGGAACTTAGTGGAACTTAGTAGAACTTAGTAGAACTTAGTAGAATATGGTAGAATGCGGTAGGTTGCCGTCAGATTGCCGCAGATTGCTATTAGATTGCCGTCTCGTAGTTAGTCTCTGTGTTGGAATTACAAGGTTATAGGGTTACAGCGGAGCTATCTTAAGGATCTAATTAATAATAGAGATGACGCAGACAATAAATATTAATTGATTCGTGATGTAGTAGATACAGTTAATGTCTGTCTAGATTGCATATAGAGTTCGACCTTATAATGTATCCAGAGCTTAGTTAGCATCTCTTACTAATTCTAACACTCCCCTATGCTAACAGAGCTCTTCTCGTCTGCTTCCTAAATAGGCAATTTTAAAGCTATTCCTAAATACCTTATAAGAGCCATTTAGCCTACATACGGAGGGAAAACATATAGTAGGCGAAAAACCTCTATTACTTACTCCGTTAGTTACCAATTCCTAGCGTTACACAGTGCTTCGTAAATTGGTTAATTAGTAGCTATTTCGTAAGTATATCTCTAGGTTAATCTTTACCTAGTATATATACCACTTTAAATTAATCTTACTAAACCATATTGTTTCGTATAAAGAGGTATTAAGTCTTAATATGCTTGGCTTTTTAGTAGTGCTTTATGTTATACAAAAGGTTAACTGTACCCTTATTATTATAGTAGAGCGTAGGGATAAAAGGGTTATCGTTGTTATCTCTCTCCCCCAGATCTCTTGTTAGCTTTTTAAGCTATACTACTAACCTTGCTCCTTTTGACACTACTATAATCTCTGCTTCCATTAAACTTAAGGCCGTTAACTTCTACCTTTAAGCTATCTAAATCACGACTCCCCTATAGCGTATAACTGCTATACCTTAGAATAATATCTAATCGTGTTCTGTTCCCTATATAGCGTTAGTAAAGATACTATAGCTAGTAGGTAAGTTAGTTAACGTAAGCTTATATAAGGTAAGGTAGATCTTTTAATTTAAGTAGGTAATTCCAATTTTAAGAGTGCCGTTTAGATATCGTAGTAGCTACTTACTTAAGCGGTAATGCGATTCTCCTAGTGCTACTATAAACCTAGCTAGCTAACTAACAGCATAGCTAATATTAGGACGTGTGTAGTTTAACAGGTAGATCGTAGAGTCAATAATCTATTAGTATACCGTCGCGTCGTTATACTTAAGGAGACTTTCGATATTAGGCTTTAGAATAGTACCTATTGGTATTAGTAACTTAACCAGATTATAGTTGTCCATTTTTAGCCGTTTAAGTAGCTTCTTAGTGTACATTATCTAATGTAGCTTAAGGGTTCGATTTGTACGATCTTGATTAATTTAGAAGCCTATAAATACTTCTACAGGGCCTAGGTCTTTGCATCTCTATTTTTTTTAAAATTCTTATCTTTATAATATTAAGGTGTTAGCGCTTTTTTACAATTAGTATGTTGTTAACGAATAATAAGATATATACTTTATTTCCTATAAAGAGGTTAGGGTTAGCCTTAGCTAATTTCAAACCTATATTTTTTAAAAACTTCTTAACCATATAAAACCATTCTCGCGGTGCCTGCTTTAGGCCATAAAGTAACTTATTCAGCTTTAAGTAGGCGTTTTTTACCCCCTTAAGCTTAGGTTTAAAGTCTCTTAATAAGTTAGAAATCTATATATAGATTTATTCTTATAATAGCGGGTTTAAGAATATAGTTTCAACGTTAATATAGTTAAGCTTAAGGTCTTTAGCTACTACCTTTACCATTAAAAACCTAAAGGTATTATATTATATGACTGACATAAATATCTTAAAATAGTCGATATTAGGGGTCTGCTTGTCTCCCTAGATATATAGTCTTACCTTCTTATAAATTACTTCTCCCTTAGCGTTATACTTGTGCTTTAAAACTAGCTTACTTAGGAGTAACAACCTTCCTTCTAATACTGTCCCCCTTATAATAGTATAGGTGTGCATTCTCTTAAAAGAGAGAAATTTGTTAAAGATAGCTTTTATCTAGCCAGGAATGTCCTCCCTTAAGGCCTAATCTAACTTAATAGCATTAAATAGTGCTGTAGGTGCTCCTAAGGAGGTAGTATTCTTAGCTTCTAGGTAGATAGCTTTTATAGCTATTACTAACTAAACTACCGTATCGTTAAAAACCCTTATATTTGGCAACCTTCTAGACCTTATTCTCTGCGCATAAGGAATGCGTATTGATATGCTTTATATAGGCGTCCTGCCCTAAGCATTACCTTATAGATTTAAGCGTCCCACTTAATCTTAACCTGGGCTTCCTACTTAATTTAAGCGGCCTACTTAGTCTTAATCTGGGCTTCCTACTTAGCTTAAGCGGCCTACTTGGTCACTATCTGGCCTACTCTTAGTTCTCGCAACTGGAGTCTCTGTTGGCCTATTTAAGGTAGTAGGGGGAGGTCTAGGTCGGTTCGCGGCTTAGCTTATAGTATATCTTATAGCTTAGCTTATAGCTAGCACCTAACGTACTCTATAAAGGAACCTATACTTATTTACTTTAGCGTCTCTAAAGAGCTTAATTGCTTATGTATATAGGTTCATTATTTTAAATTAACTACTCCCTTTTAATCCCATAAAGATGTAATTAGGCTTTATTTTTAAGATATACTTCCTAAGGTATTTCTTAAGCGTATTAATTAGGTTAGCGTGGCACCCAAAGACAACTAAATTTTTTAAGTTAGGGACTTGTTGGGTATATGCCTCGTAGAGTATAATAGCGCCACTATACTCGTTGTTAAATGGAAGTGCTAAGGTCGGTACTCAATTCTTAATCCAGATGGCGTGTTTAACTGCGTAGTACCAGAGTTTAGCTAGTATATTTCCTTAAAATAAAAGTGACCTTATTTTACAGTCTACCGTATAGATTACGCGCTTAATTATACTATTATATAAGTGCTTGTATAGCGGGCAGGGCTTAAAGTTAATACCTTAGGGTATTAATTCGTCTTAAAATCTGCGGCTAAACTCCCCCTTTCCATTATCCACTTAAATCCATGCAGCTTTAGTCCCAGTAAACCTCTTTACCCTCGCAATAATCTCTTTAATATACGGCAGTACTTCTTTAGTTTATAGGGTTTTAAGAGGGACAATCTAGGTATAGCGTGTAGCGTTATCTAGGGCTAGTAGGTAGTAGTTATAACCTCTAATTAATATACTAATTCGTCCTATAGTATTAAGATATAGCCCTTAACCAGATGTCTTATCGCGCTTAGTTATCTTCTTACTTAGTATTTCTTATATCTTCCTAGCTAGATAAGCTTTATATATACTCTTACCGACTAGTACTACCCTCTTCTTAAGCTTTATACCTAGTAAGGAGTACTATAGCTTAAATAGGTCGCTGTAATTTGTGTATCCAGTTTAACAATGCTATAGTTTAGCATCTATTTCATTAAGGCTTAGTTATAAATTATATACTTCCGCTATTATATTAAGTGCTTCCTAATACTCTTATAGCACGTAAAGGTTATTCCTTATAGTGGCCTTAAACGTTATACCTGATTTATACTTACTAGTAGCTTAATTATCTAGGTTAAATATAATTAAGTAGCCTTCCTACGGACAGGATCCGGATAGTAACTCTTAGCAGTAACTTTACTATCCAAATCTTTTAATTAACGGCGGCTTAGCAGGTAGTAAAGGAAGCTAAGACACTACTTAGGGCCTATTTTAGCCTTCCCGTTATCTATTTTTACTCTTTCTTATACTATATATATCTCCCCTTACGCGTCTCCTTCTACGCGTCTCTCTACGCCTCCTTTTATATATATCTTTACGCGTCTCCCTTTATAAGAGAGGTATGGGTAAGGTATAGGTAAAGATATAAGTAGAGGTATAAGCAAAGCTATAAGCAAAGCTATAAGTAGAGCTATAGGTAGGGCTATAAGTAGAGCTATAAGCAGAGCTATAAGTAGGGCTATAAGTAGGGCTATAAGTAGAGAGAGGAGTAGAGGGGGGTAAAGAAAGAAGTAAAGGGGCAGCCTAAATAGGAAGGTAGGTTAATAAGGATAGGAGGTAGATCTAGATAAATAGTGCTTAATTAGTTAATCTATAGGGGTAAATTAAGGCTAAGCTTTAATATTCCCTTTTTAGACACCCCTTTCTACCTCTATACCTTACACCTCTATACCTCTATACTTTTCTATATCTCTACTTATAGCTCTACTTATAGCTCTACTTATATCTCTGCTTATAGCTCTACTTATAACTCTACTTATAACTCTACTTATAGCTCTACTTATAGCTCTATTTATAGCTCTACTTATAGCTCTACTTATAGCTCTACTTGTGGCTCTACTCGTACGTCTACTTATATTTCTGCCCGTATCTCTACCCATATCTTTTTACATCTCCTTATACGTCTCTTTACACATCTTATAGGGGTTAGGTAGAGAGGTATAGAGATAAATATAGAGATATTAAGGTGTAGAGGCGTAAAGGCGTAGAGGTATAGAGGTGTAGAGGCGTAGAGGTATAGAGGTGTAGAGGCGTAGAGGTATAGAGGCGCAGGAGGAGGCGCCTCTCTCCTCTTACGCCTCTTTCCTTACGCGTCTCTTTCTACGCGTTTCTCTCTACGCGTTTCTCTCTACGCGTTTCTCTCTACGCGTTTCTCTCTACGCGTTTCTCTCTACGCGTTTCTCTCTACGCGTTTCTCTCTACGCGTTTCTCTCTACGCGTTTCTCTCTACGCGTCTCTTTCTATACGTTTTTTGCTACGCGTCTTTTTTTATAAAAAAGGTATAGGTAAGGTATAGGTAAAGATATAAGCAAAGAAAGGTATAAGTAGAGCTATAAGTAGAGCTATAAGTATAGCTATAAGTAGGGCTATAAGTAGGGCTATAAGTAAAGGGAGTAGAGGGGGTAAAGGGAGAAGTAAAGGGAACAGCCTAGATAGGAAGGTAGGTTAGTAGGGATAAGAAGTGGGTCTAAATAAATAGTGCTTAGTTAATCCATAGGGGTAAATTAAGGCTAAGCTTTAATATTCCCTTTTTAAATACCCCTTTTTACCTCTATGCCTTATACCTCTATACCTCTATACCTCTCTATATCTTTACTTATAGCTCTACTTATAGCTCTATTATATCTCTACTTATAGCTCTACTTATAGCTCTGCTTATAGCTCTACTTATATATCTACTTATGTCCCTACCCGTGTCTCTACCTATATCTCCTTACGTCTCTTTATACGTCTCTTTATACATCTTATAAGGTATTAGGTAGAGAGGTATAGTAATATATATAGAGATATAAAGGTATAAAGGTATAAAGGCGTAGAGGCGCAGAGGCGTAGAGGCGTAGGGGGAGGCGCCTTTAAGGGTAAGCCGTACTAAATTAAGCTATAACTCTAATAAATAAGCTCTAAGCTACTAATTTTGCACTAGCAAAATAAAACTTAGTAAAAGATTTAGATAGTAAAGTTACTGCTAAGGATTACTATCTGGATCCTATCCGGCCTTCCTAAGTAAGAGTCCTTACTAAGATTAGCTTAATTATCTTAAACAAAGGTATAAGCTAAACGTCTTTTAGCCTTAGGCTACCGATTTAAATTTGGCTATAGCCTATAATAGGGATAATAATCCTATTCGTAATACGGACCTATTAAGGTGTATTCTATCTCTTTAAGTATACTAGGTCTAATTAGTTACTAGTAAAGTACTTAATTACTCCTAAGTTAAGAACCTAAGCTGGTAATGTTGTTATAAGTATAGCACGTTTAGGGTTAGGGTTAAGGTAGATTAAATTACTGTCGAATTCTTCCTTAGCTATTGCTATATTCCCTACTTTCTCTACCTTAAAGGCACCTTAATCTTTCTTCTTAGCGTTATTAAATCGGAATTATTTAAGTAGGGGATAGTCTTTCTGGTAATAACCTTTTTAATAATATACTTAATACTTATCTCTTTCTAGTTATCTTGGCTCTTTACTAACTCAAAACAATAAGCTATAACGTAAGAAATGATTAAATTTACCAGTACGACCTCTGCCCCTTATTTAACCTCAGTTTCCCCTTCTCCCCCTAGGTTCGTCTTTCCTCTCGTATATAAGCATAGCAGTCTATAATTATATAGGGAGTGCAGTCTCTTACTCCTAAAAAAGGGTAATACAACTCTTAAGGTCTTATTTGTCTCGTAGGCACTAGGTCTTCACATTCTACTATATAACATCGCTCGGGAGAGCTAAGAGAAGCTGCTCTTTAATATCGTCGTTGGTAAGTGCTTAAGATATTAAGGCTAGATTAATCTTAAATCGATTTAGTATATAAATAAACTTAACGATTTGCATTTTCGTAGGGTTAAATGTAGTGCTATAGAACTCTTTACAAAGTCTAGAGATATAGACCTCGTCATTTAACCCATCAAACTTCTTTATTCCTTCCTATATTCCCTAGATATTATACTCCTTCATTATTATACGCATCTCTTCCTAACGATCGTCTCCTATCAAATTATAGATAATCTTATTTGCTTCCCCTTATCTTCTTCTCCTATTAGCTGAATTAACTCGAGCTAGGTCTTCTATACCAGTGACAAAATCCTATTCTTTTACTATAATTAGGGCTGCCTCGCAGGTGCGCTCCCAGTCTACAAAGTTGTCTCCATTAAAAATAACAATTTTACCGGCCTTGTGGTCGTACGTAGGTGTCATTAAGGTTAAGGTAGAGGAGGTCATTTTTAGGGGTTAAGTTAGGAGAGGTGTTACTACCCGGGCTTATAACCTATTGGAATTATAAGGTTATAAGGTTATAGTGGAGCTATCTTAAGGATCTAATTAATAATAGAGATGACGCAGACGATGAATATTAATTGATTCGTAATGTAGTAGATGTGGTTAATATCTATCTAGATTATATATAGAGTTCGACCTTACAGTATATCCAGAGCTTAGTTAGCATCTCTCGCTAATTCTAACACTCTAGTTGCTAAGTTGGTGGAAATAGGTGGACGTATATAAGGTGTTACGGAGGTGTCCCATAACATCCCGCTTACTTTAGTATTACAGTAGTTAATAAATAAACCCCCCTTACGCCTTTAATAGGCCCTAGGGGGGAAGGCATGGCGTATATAGTAATGGTTAACAAGAGAGAGTATATAGGGGATAGCTAAGATATAGGAGACAAGACAACAAAGTACAGTAATTAATTGGTAAGGCCTAGCTAGGATATAGTGAACCCCAGCTTTAAATAAGCTAGAGAAGGAAGCAGTAGTTCCTAAGGAGTTCGAACATCTAAGGAGGATAGGACGTAGCTATAGGCCCGTAGGGCCGCTGCTATAGACAGATATAGCAAGTCGGGGTTTTTTATTCTACTGAGGTGGCTTATGGGGTTTTTCCTCCCCTAACTGCAGGGTTTTCTTTATATAAATTACAAGTTTTCCCCCCTACGACGGAGTAGCCTACATGGGCCAAGTAGGATCCATATTAGACGTTAATTAAAGAATCTCTCTCTATATATACTTTTATATATTCTTGTTTAATATTTAATATCTTTCAGTATTGAACATATCGTATTAATATTGATATTAAACGTTTAATATTCAATATTCAATACCAGTAATTAATCTTCAATACTAATAACACCACTAAGCACCCTATTGTATACTACTTAAAAACTTTAATAGATACTAAGCTAAACTACCCTATCTATAATAAAGAAATGCTAGCCATTATCTTAAGCTTTTAGTACTGGCATATATAGCTAAAAGGGACCCCTAAGCTTATTTAGGTAGTTTCAGATTATAAGGCCCTAGAATACTTTATAATAACTAAGGCCCTTATAGCGCAGTAAACGCACTAGGTAGGCACTTTATTCTAGTTCTACTTTCTAATTATATATAGGCCAGGTACCACTAACCGTGCAGACGCTCTTATAAGGCGTAAATAAAACCTAAATAACTAAATAGCCGCGAAGATCTTATTATAGACCTAGACGCTACTATAACTAGAGTACCTTAACCCTTAGATATAGGAAGAACTAAATACTAAATCTTTAAGCACTAAGATATATCCTATTAACCCTATGGAATTTAACCTTATTAATAAACTACTGCAAGTAAACCGTATAGGTCCTTCTTTACAGAAGCATCGCAAAAAGGCAAAGAATGTTACTAGCCTATAGTCCTTTAAAAATGGACTGCTTAAGTACTAGAAATAGCTAGTAGTAGTAAAGAAATAAAACTTACGAACCTAGCTTATTGCCGAAGTATATACCTAGGTCTCTACGGCCTACCCTAATAAAAATAAGACCTATAAGATTACTAGTAACCATTACTACTAGCCTAGAATAGTTATAAATATTAACCATTATGTATAGAACTGCAATATCTACTATAGGTTTATAATTTCATATAATAAGACCCTAAAACTATTAAAGCCACTTCTAATACTAAAGCGCCCCTAGTAGTATATCTCTATAAACTTTTATAAACTACTAATAGACTGTAACGGGTATAATATAGTTATAATTCCGGTTAACCGCTTTTGTAAGCGCCTGTTTTTAATTCCCTATTATAAAAAAATTAATATTAAAGAGGCGGCCTAACTATATATTTACTATATCTACCAAATTTACGGACTACTAGATACTATTATATTGGACTATAGGCCGTAGTTTATATTAGCCTTTTAGAATAAGTTTACCTAGATTTTAGGGATTAGGCTAAAGCTTTTTATAGTATATTACCCCTAAATAGAGGGTTAGACGGAGGTTATAAATTAATACTTAGACTAGAAACTTTGGCCCTTTATTAACTACTTTTAGAATAATTAGGGTAAACTATTACCCCTAATAGACTATACCTAGGCAACCCTACTCTATAACTCTATAGGATTTGCATCTATCTAACTAGAATAGGGTATTTACCGTAAATAAGCATTAATTAGGATAGGCTAGAAGGACTTAGGACTATATATAAGAAACTATCTTATAAGGAAGCCTAATAGTATACTAAACGCTTAAAAAAAGCCTAGATAGTAGCCTATACAAATCTAAAAAGGCCTAGATATTAATAAAATAGTAGGCAAATAAGTATAGGCGCGAGCTTAACTTTACTATAAGTAATATAGTCTAGGTTATAATAAAGAACTAGAAAACAGAGCGGCCTAATTATAAGTTAGACTATTAAATAGCGGAACTATATAGAATTCTTAAGAAAATAGGCACCTTATATAAAGTAAAGCTCCTAGATTTAATTAAGGTTTACCCTATTTTCTTACTAGATAAGCTATAAAAAGCTATAAATAACCTATTACCTAGATAAAAGAATAAACCTCCCTTACTAATTTAAATTAATAGCAATAATAAATAGGAAATTAAAGAAATACTAGTCTATAAACTAGTAAGGAAAACGCTAAAGTACCGCATTAGTTAGAAAGGCTATAATCCAGATTCTACCTAGTACCTTATATAGAACTTTATTAGCAGTCCCTATAAGCTTTAAAAATTCTATAGTTATTACCCTAATAAACTAAGACCCCTAAAGTACCTAAATAAGTAGATAAAGTGTTAGTATAGTAAAAACGATAAGCTACTAGAAGAATATAAGGATAAAAACGCCTTATAGGTATAATATGGATATATAAAGCCTAAGGGCAGGCTTTATTAAGGGAGGGGGGAATATTACGGCACTAGTAGAAAACGGTAAAACTTTAATTAGTAGAAAACGGCAGAACTTAATTAATAGAACTTAGTAAAACTTTGCGGTTATATAACTAAAGGACCGTATAAAGAACCATACTTTAACCGGCGCTGCTCTTCTTCTCCTTTCCTCTCTCTAGCTTTAGATCCTCGTTTATAGACAATCCAATTATATAGGCTTGCATGCGTCCTTCTTGCTATGCTTATTCCTTAATTAACTAAGTCGCTAATAGGTAATAGAAATCCGACTTAGGTTAATAGAAGTCTAATTTAATGTTTGGTAATTTTTACTTTCTATAGGTTTACCTACCAAATTTAAATTGCGTACGTATTATAAGTAGGCCCGAGAGTTATTTACCGATATATCTACCTTATTTTTACTACCTCGGCTTTAAATATTTAATACTGATAACACCACTAATCTAGGGCCTCTCTACTAGATCCGTTCTCTTCGAACCCTTTTAAATGGGCGGTATTTACTGTCTGCTGTGGGATTTCAGCCAACCTTTGTCTATGCGGGCTGTATGGAACAGCGGTGGCCTTGCTTTCCAGGAGCGCATCCCGGGTTGCACGTGGATTCGTGGCCGTCGAACGTCCACCTGGGTATCTGGATAACAATGAGTCGCATTCTGCCTGCATGCTAGTAGGTACGCACAATAATGCAAATATCTGGTATCTCTACACCGGAGACCGCGGCATCGTCGACTCTCTTTTAAACAAAACAATGATTATGATCCCTACCTCAGACACCAGTAGAACCATGGCGTCACTTCTTGTCGACCGAACAAGTCACTGAGAAGAATTCTGTCGATTGATCTATGAAAGAAAAGAGACTATATACATGAGGTGGGTAGCAAAGACTGACGGCGATGCCGATGGCGATTTGTAACTGTTACTCAGTTGCCACCCGGTCGATATTGCCACTCAGTCAGTAATAGGTAATAAATTGGTAATAGAAATAAGTCGTGAGATATACGATGGCAAGGAACGGGGCGGTGAGTCATAAGGTGGTGTACCTGAGAGTGGCCTCAACGGTCGACACTTCTCCGTATCTTTCATAGTATACAAAATTGTGACCATGACTTATATTGCTGCACAAAAGGGATGGGATGGTGTGGCTCTGGTAGTATTAATGCTACTGAGCTGGGTGCTGAGATTACGTTTTACAGACGACTCCCTTGCCAGGGCCTGGCAGGTATCCGAGGGCATTACTGTTGAAGCTGCCAGCTTTGAGTTCACTGGTCGAACTATAATAATTGGTGCGGTACAGGCATTCAGTGGGAGCAAAAGGACGATTTGGGTGGACGACATCGTTGCTCCACATCCACGTCGACAAGCTTGGTTAAGAAGGCTGGAGATTGGCGATGCTGCCGGGAGTGACAATCTTCAGGGCGCAGAATTCGAGGAGCTCGATTTAAAAGCGATCGAGATAACATTAGGGCTAGCGCAGCTAGGGTCAGAAATTATGAAGAAGGAAGTAGGTGGTCCTATAGTTGGACTAGAGGGAGTCTGTGTCGATGAGGCATAGTAGCTTTTCCTAGGATGCACTACCGGACCTGAGAGGGAGGCTATGCCTCATACTTTCAAAGCCTTTATGGTTGCGAACTCAATCAGAAGATTTAGAGAAATGTATTGATTGACAGACACTAGCTAATTAGGATAACCCAATTCGTAGTTCATGCTGAGACGGTTTTGCTCTTCGCAGCGCGCAAGACCTCCGCTGAACGATGAGCAAGCTCCGAGCTAATAACAATCGACTTCCAGTCGTGTTCTGACCATCTTCCACTAATGTTCGACATTATTTCTTCACAGGTACTTTTGGTCTGGAGGCCACCAAGCCTCTTCAGCCATGCATCTCGTCTCGGGAAAGGGGCCAGAATATTATCCATCCAGCTGGGGCTTTCGCTTCCACTGAGGCTATGGACTGCGCCTATTAGCATCGTGCGGCCCGTAAAATTGAAACTATTCACACAGACATCGACTCCCTCAGACTCCATCCAACGCCTCGCCGCATTTCCATCGCTACTTTTCCAAGCCAACATGTGATCAAAGATCATCAAGATGACAAGGCCGACCCCATCCCATCCTTTCTGGCCTGCCACGAAGGTCATTGCAAGTAGCTGCATGATGTGGGTGGTTCTCAAAATCCAGGATAAGGCAGTGCGCTTTGATGATTTTGGAATCGATATCATTGTCTTGTTCAATAGGCTGTCAATTACCGCCCGCTCTCCGTGGAAAAGATACCATGTGCAGGAATTCTCATGGAGCGCAACCAGCATAGAACTCTCTTGTTCTTGTTCATTGGATTCGAGATACCCGGGAGGTCTGTCAACTTTCACCATTCGACATCCGATTTGTGAGACAGCGCCACACATAAGAATGGTCGAAGTGCCAAAGAGCCCAAGTAAGCAAAGGACAGATACGACCGCGATCCTCCCAACAAGTTTGAAACTCTCCCATGTAGCGGAGGTCAACAGTAGGTCCAATCTGAGTAACCACGAGCGCCTGGTTTTCCGCCGACGAAACTGCAATAGATGAAGGGTCTGGTATCGACGATGCCCTTTGCTTACTGCCACCGCCGTTGGCTTTCGTGGAGAGTCTCCAGCCTCTGGAATGGAGCTTCCCTTTGACGGAGATGCCGTCGAGAATCCTCGGGGTGACTGCGACGACTGCGTTCGGCTTTTGTTCCGCGGTGGAGATTGGCTACTTCCGGACGATTTCGCAGTAATTATTGGATGTGGGAGAGTCTCCACAATCGTTCGCTGAGTTGGTAATGTACTTAAGGAAAGCTTGGATCCACTAGTCGGTGGTTGTTCTTGGGGAGGGATTTTGTCAGGCATATCCATAACTTTTCCTTTCTCCTTCTTCAAAGCGTAATCCATAATCATTGCGCTTGCGCCTCCGTTTGCGCATGGAAACGATCCGCCCCATCGAACATCCCAGACTCTCCAGCCCGGACGTCCTTTACTACTCGTTTGGTCAATGAAGTCTGGCCCGCGTTCCAGAAGGCGGGATAAGCCCGCTAAAACTCCGAGCTTGGGGAATATAGAAGTTGATAGGCGGCCATTGAGCGATATGCGGCCGACAAGCTCCCAATCGTGCTTATACGTCGCGAGGTGGCATACTAAAGGGATCACCGAGGCCCATTCAGATAAGACCGGAGAAAGATTGGGAAGGCCTATGAGATAATGGGGGTTTGGATAAAATACTTTGTTTGAAGAGTTGGCGTAAGGAGGCATGACCCTGATTGGACACGAAGGACAAGCGAAAGTAATAGGAAGGCCTCAGTCACTCGGTACTAGACCGTCTAATCATATACGATGGTGTCTGCAATTCATTGCGTCGAAGACGGCCTCATTGTGCGAACATTGCCATTTTACTTCGTCCTACGGCTAGGCAAATGGGGGACGAAACAAGAGGCGGAGAGGCGGAAAAGCACACGAAGCTCCAGCCAACGGTTTCTGTACATTTGGAGAGAGGACATAAAGCTAGCCGGAAGTTATAGTCTTACTGGGGTATTCGGGAACCTACCTAGCAGAGCCTTGGATAAGCCTAAAGGCAGCCTCGCGACTAAGGGGGGACCTCGGGACCCAATGGTCTGCCCAACGGCATATGCATGACTATTAGTGAGCGTCTGAGGCGAAGCTGCCATCGCTCGTAGATAAAGCTGTCGCGTCTGCCTTCGCGTCTGCCTATGCTTCTGCCCTACCGAGGGACACAGCGAATAAGGTTTATGGAAGTTAGTCCGGTGAGCGCCTCAAGTTTAACGGAATGCGATAGGTCAGCTCTAGCCCGGAGTGACATGGCACGACAGGCTAATGCGGCCGTATCACCCGAGCCGGGATGCAGCTAAGCGTGAGTCCGGAGCTCGGAGAGTGTTGCCAAAAGCTCCGGGAGTGTTAAAATGCGCCACGTTGCAAAATCTTACACTAGATGAACTTTAACACCGTGCGCGTATACCTAATAAGTTTTTAATATAAAATTCTTTAAAATTATCGGCATTAGTATATTAAATCTATATTAAATTTAATAATATTATAACTATTCTATTGTTGGTATATATAAGATTATATAATTTTAGTATTAGAAATAGCTAATAATATATAAACACCCTAAAGTACTCAGAGATATATTTAGGATAGATTAATAATATATCTAGGATATAATCTAAATACCCTTATATGCCTACCTATCTTAAGTAGTTTTTCTATACTACTACTAATAGAAGTAACTTAGTCCTTAATTAAAGACTTAAAATAATTATAGGAGGACTTCTTTTATAAAGGGTAACGGGTATAGAAGGAACGTATATATATAAATATTAAAGATAGTAATTAGGATATATCCGGCTTATATTAGGAGTATTATAAATATATATAATTCTAAATACCTATACTGTTACGGCACTGGCAGAACTTGGCAGAACTTGGCAGAACTTAGCAGAACTACGCACCGGCAGGTTGCCACAGATTGCCGTATATTGCGGTCACGTGACGCAAAGATCGTATATAGCTTCGAGCGGCGCTCCCCTTCTTCTCCTTTCCTTTCTTTAGCTTTAGATTCTCGTTTATAGACAATCCAATTATATAGGCTTACGCGACCCTTTTACCATGCTTATATCTTAATTAACTAAGTCGCTAACATTATCTAAAGCTTACTCTACTCTTTCTTCCTAAAAAGGAACTTAAATATATCTATAAGAATATAGAACAGGACCCTAAGGACATCACTAGGACTATAAGGACAGGACCTAAAAAAAAAGAACAGAACCTTAAGGAAAGGACCTATAAGACACATACAGACTAGAACCCCTAAAGAAATTACCCGGAATTACCTAATACCCCTATTACTATGCCACAAACCACAGTAGTAGGTAAAGCAGCTATAGGACCCTTAAATACTTTAGACAAAGAAACAATTAACGTTTTAACCCCCTAGGCGGAGCTTGTAGCTGCTAATGCCAAAATTAAATAATTGCGAGAGCTACTTAAAGCCAGAGATACCCCTATATCTAATAATAAGTCATTATTAGACAACCAAAGACTTACTATAGTCCTTTAGGCCCTATCCTAGCGCCTTAGTGGATCTATTAAGGCCTA
>Ga0307515_10013782_pt1 | contig 15064 bp, 7 predicted proteins | sample 17_EM_MG_FD_194513 | JGI IMG/M metagenome (GOLD analysis project Ga0307515, IMG submission 194513) | Populus trichocarpa ectomycorrhiza microbial communities from riparian zone in the Pacific Northwest, United States - 17_EM | ecosystem: Host-associated > Plants > Roots > Unclassified | place... | reverse complement strand
GGTAATGATATTGATGAATGTTTGAGGAATACCGAGGAAGATGAAGGAAGCTAGTTTTAGTTTACATGACACACCAACAAATTATTTATCTTAAGTTTGTTAATTGTTAGTTAATGAAAATTTATGGACATGAGTGATTGTATTGTATTTTTAAGTTACTTAAACTATGTATTTATTTTTATTCAAACCATGCATTTTGAGGTGTTTGAATTTTATTTGAATCATATATTTTGAAGTGCTTGAATTATGTATGAAAAAAAAAAATTACGATTTTACAATCCGAGTTTATATTGTATTTTTTGTATCGTGTCAAAAATACGTTTTTGACAACCTTGATTATTATATTTTATGCCACAATTACAGTTTGCATGTTGGAGCACATGTTTCTTGTGTTTTTGAGTGGTCAATAAAATCAATTAGGATCAAAAATTAAACCTGAAAATTACACAAGAGTCAATCGTTTCTGCTACCTAGAAAATCTCCAGATTACGAAACAAAACAGTGTCGTTTTCCTTGAATGTTCAAATTGTGTTATTCCCGAATTTAAACAAAATGCACAATTTCATTTAATATAAAACAATGTCATTTTTTTTCCTTAATTAAAATTAGGTTTTCACCCAAACTTCAAATTTTGTCATCTCATTCCAGCGCCTTTTGCACTTCAGCACTTGGTCCTTCTATTTTCCACCAATTTTCACCATTTTTATCTTAATTGCTTTCAATTTTGCCCCTGATTGAATTACCATAGGCCTTCTGATTTTTCCATTGCTTTCATTTCAGTCCTTAGTTCTTTAATTCTTCATTTTTAGGCTAATTTTGACTCTCAATTTCAACTTTCTCCTTTAATTAAGCATTTAATTGATTTTCTAAATTTACTATTTATTTTAAAATCATCCTCAAATTTGTTTTTTAATTTCATCTATTTCCATTTGATTTTATTTAATTTTTATATTAAATATGCTGTTTTTTATCATTTTCTTGATTTGTTTATTTTTTCAATTTTTTTCCCTCAGTATTTTATTTTATTTATTTATTTATTCAATTTTGATCATCATTCTTTTAAATGCTCTTTTTTAACCTTTTATATTATTATTATTTTAATTTTATCCCTCAACATTTGATTTCACTTAGTTTTTTATTCAATTTTGATCTTCATTGTATTAATTGCTCTTTTTTTTATCCTTTTTGTAATTTTTTTTTCAACATTGTTTTTCATTTTTTTTATTCAATTTTGGTCCTCATTCTTTATATTGTTCTTTTTTTTTGGGTTATTTTGTTTTTTTTTCAATGTTTTTTTTTCAATTTCATTCTTTGATATTAGGTTGTTGGGTCTTGAACTTTCTTATTTTTTATGCCTTTTTTTTCTATAGGGTGATCATGGTTGGCGATTTGGCTAACCCGGGATGACTCAGGTTTATTTTCAATGTTTTTTTATTTAAATTTGATCCTTTTTTCTAAGTCATTTTAAAAAAATTAAAATTTTTAATCCTTATCTCATGTCATGGGAGGCGGGTTGGTAGAGGTAACCTAAGTTGACTTGTGTTGTTTTCTTTGACATTTCTTTTTTCATTTCATCCTTTGAGAACAAGTTATTTAGCCTTGAGTTTTGTGGCTTTTTTGGCTTTCTATTCTATGGGATATCTCAATCTCATGTCACACATGTTCATCAAATTAACCCAGTTTAACTCAAGTTAAAATCGTCTTGACATCTTTTTTACGTTAAAAAAATTGGCTCGACCCTCAGGGTAGCAGGGGCAAAAACAAATATAGTAATACTTATAAAATAATACCAAGAGAAAAGTTAACCAAAAACTAAAAGAACTTGGAAACCAGCACAGTAGAGGAACTAGCCTGCTTTAAAAAAAAATTGTTTAAATTCCATATGCTATTTTTTTCAATTAATTTTTTGTATTTTTTAAAATTTCATCATTCTTTATTTTTTAAGTTTTTAATTGGTGGACGATTTCAAAAAAACAAAACAAATAACACGGTACTTAAAAGATAATACCAAGAGAAAAATTAACTAAAAACTAAAACCGAGGGAAACTCAACTCTTCATTGTTCATATAAATAATGAACTTTTTAAAACCTTTTTCTTTCTTTCAATTTTTTGTCTTTTGATTGAATTTTTTCAATTCTATCATATAACATTCCATTGATTTTGAAATGGTATTCATAATTTATTTCAGTTTGCTTTCTATTACGTTATTGTCATTTCAAACAAATATCTTAATATTTGGTTGGTGTTCTATTTTACAGATATCTATTTTTGTTGTCATATCATTAATTAAAACAGTTAAAAAAAGCTTAAACCTAATGGAATCAATATCCGGGTGGAAAGTTTGGCAGGTTACGTCATGAAGCTAATTAATTTTGTGAGAATCTATTTTTGATACATTAAGTAAAAAATAGATTAAAAAAATAAAGTTGTTAAACTTAGTGGAGTTCATGATCCGGGTTTCGAGTTTGGCAGGTTACGCTGTAAAGCTCAAGTCGATCCAATCTGTCATTGTCTTAATATTTAAAAACAAAAAAAAATATCATCTTGAAAAACAATTAAAGTCAAACCATGTTTTTTTTTACCAATTATTCAGTATTCTTTAGGACCTATCAAATCAACTAGATCCTTATTGCATTTCTCATATGGATTAATTTGAAACCTTAGCAATGCAAGGAGTTGGTTCGTCTCAATATTCAAAAACAAAAAAAAAATGTCATCTTGAAAAAAATTAAAGTCAAACCATGTTTTTTTACCAATCATTCAGTATTTTTAAGACCTGTCAAATTAACTAGATCTTGATGCAATTCTCACATGGATTAATTTTAAACCTTAGCAATGCAAGGAGTTGGTTCGAAAAGTTTCAAGGCTAATTCATTGAATCGATTTTAATAACAATGTTAAATAATTCCGTGATATAAATATTTTTTTCTTTTTCATATGCAAAATTTTTTTTACTCAACCTCCAGCAAAGCACATGCCAATAAACTAATTTTCAATTAAAATTTCTGGATGCAAACTTTTATGGGGGAGAAAATAGCTCTATTTGTCTGTACAAAATGGAGCAATTATCTAATTTGAATTTATATCTTTAATTTTGTCAATTTAATTTAGTAAAGGATTTTTTTAATGTCATTTTATTTTATTTTTTCATCCAAACTTGTATAAGATTACCTAATTTGCACATGATTTATCTCGATATCAAAAATACCCCTTCAAACGAGACAAGTAGCTCATTTATCATTATATTTTGAAGGGCCGTATCCGTTGAGCTTCTACACATATCATTATATATATATATATATATATATATATATTATGTTCTTATATTTTTAAGATCTTGAACATGTTCTTCTACCATCACATATTATTCAAACTAATAAAATTCTTGCATAATAACTATATATCATCTATAAATGTATTTTTTAAGAACCAAACAGTTCTCTCCTTCTAGTGGTACTCACGGAATTTCATTCCTTTTAAGGATACCTTTTGCTTTACAGCTGCGAGTTATGAAGATTCTATACTATCCTTCAAATTTCCTCAATTCTCCACTGACTGGATACATAACCACATTCTTTTTTCCTTGGAGAAACGGTGATTACCGAGATCATCAAGGACTCAGGCACTTCATCTGTGCGTTTTTTCCAGTTAAGGTGTCCGGCCGGTGACTCCATCTAATGAATATCAAAAGGAGAACAGTAGGATGCCCCAAATCTTTCTACTCCTGAAGCTGAAAACTTGTCATGTAGTCCGTGTGGTAAGAAACAAAAGCTGAAAACTTGAGAATTTTATTCCTTTCAGAAACCAGAGAAAAAGAAGGAACTGTGACAAAACGATCATTAAACCCAAAAACCTAAGGGGGCACATGCAATAGCATGCCACTAACCGCTTGCTTTGCCGGGAACTTATAAGTACAGGATAATGACAGACTATGCCACAGGGCATTCTATTAGCAACGAAAAAAGCAATTGAACGAGGCATAACTTTTCTATGAGACAAAGGTGACATGATACAAAGCAGATCATAGCAAGGATCCCCGCTAGGAGACACCTAGAATAGAGCATATTAACCATGATCTACGATTCTTACAATAGCTTAAATCGATCCATATCTGCAGGTCATTGCCTTGGGATCTCTAATCCTGCCCACATCAACAGCAACTAATCAATCATTTAACCATCATTCAAAACAATAGCAAAACACAAATACACACACAGAAAAGAAGGTGCATTTAAATTCTCATTCTAGGACCAGCAGAAAAGAAATGCATTTTAACACGGTTTTTCAAAATCCAAAACCCCTATACTGACCACATTGCGATTATTAGATGGTCCAGTATTTAAAACTCATCATACAAATCAGAAATTCTTTCAATCAAGCACTACACATCACAAAGGTAGTGGCTAAAATAAAGGCTCCAATTTTCAAACAGTCTAACACTTAATTTTGAATGAACCACCAATTCTCTTGAAGGTCACCCTGCTAGCATGGAAAGTAAACCGCCACATGTTTGATTTGCATAGCTCTTGACTATGAGTTGTGAGTTGCAAGTCCAGGACTAGATAGTCCTTGACATATCTTTTATTATATCTGTTAGGAAAAATAACCATGCCCGAGTGCCCAAAAAGTATTGAAGATGTAAACACAGGCATTTCCTCTTCATGAGAAACTTCTTTTAATAAATTCAGCAACACAGTGATGTCCCTAAGGCTCAAGCTGGGACTGAGCAATCTCCTTGAATTTAGCTAAAAGGCAGTTGATGACCATTCACTTAGATACACCAATTTAAGGCAACTATTTCTGTCAAGCCCTTCCATAAAACACATATTGCAGGTTCTTATAATAGCATAGGCCTCAAGGAACCACAAGCTGACATCCATATCGCATGAAAAAACCAAAAACCATGGAAGAGAAAAATCCATAAAAACAGGAAGAAAGAAATTCAGCAACAAAACTCATATTTGCTACCTGTAGTGTCAACGTCTTGGTCTATTCTTGCAACGAAATTCAGCAAGAAGTGCTATATGATCTGAAGACCACTCTGGAGAAGGAAGGGCTGTGTCTTTCCTCAAGCTTTCCTCATCCAATAGTTCCAACAAAGACTCCACCATTAAAGAGTCCGCTGAGAGAAAAAAACAACTGTGAATCCCATTTTACTAAGCTTTGCATCAAACAAGGATCAAACTTCAAATAGCATGACCAAATTAGGATAGGAGTCAACAGCACGGCAAAAGATAAGAAAGAATAATGTGTTGCAAAGAAGTTAACCTGTGTAAAATATATAATCTAGGGCACCGATAAAGTCTCTAGTGCAATTCGTAAATAAGGGTTCATTTGTTGTAGCGTCCATTCTCCTCCTCTGCTGATCTGAACCAAGACCAACGCCCACTCTTGCAAAAGATGAGTATGCACTGACCTGCAATATTAATTATATCACTACCAGCACAGCCCACAACAAGCAGAGCAGACATTACAAACCTTGCCTAAATCCCACCACCCCAGAAACAAGAGACAAGCCTTCCTCTTGGCCTTCTTTTTCAAATATAAAATATTAGCCAAAAGTTACCAGCATTTTGATTTCCCTAAAATCTCCAGAAAGAAATTTAGTGCAAGCTATATACTGAGACCAGTCTCTTATCAGAGGACATATTACCAGCGGCAGCTGATGTGTAAGCTTGTTGTGAGGCCGTAAGATTCCAAGAGGGTCTACTACTAAATCCGGATGCAATGGATCCACCTTACCCATTGCAAGAAGAGAATGGGGAGCACTGCAACCAGGTTCAACAGTAACCTTAGTTATTGAATGTACCAAACATGCACAAGGCAAACGCATCTTCTTCTATAAGTGATAAAACTGTTCATAACAGTAGACCAACCTTCCAGGAACTGAATTGAAATCTCCACACACCAACATAGGAATGTCAGCACTAGCAGCTATTTTCTCCAATCCTTTCAAGAGAGTAAGGACCTAAGTTCACAAACCAGAAATCACAAATCAATCATCAAGTTTACAAACACAAATCAAAAGAAATTTACACATAAAATGGAGAAATAAATAAGAACCTGCCAAAGCTTGACATCCTTTAAATCCTGGTGAACATTTATATGTGTATTTGCCTGTATTGCAAGATAAAAGGAATCCAAAAGCAATTACAAACAGAAAAGTTATTCATCCATAAAAATTGGAGCAACTATCTTATGTTTTGCACCAACCTCAAGGAAATTTAAAAAGTGAAAAAATACAGCAGACATTTAATAAGAGACAAAGTATCATATCCGCACCATCAATTAGAGACCTCGTGAGCAAATTATGACAGACGCCATGCTATTTAGCATGAAGAAAAAAAATATTTTTTAATGAGAAAACAAGGCACGACTGCTGAAACAACCTCTTTATGAGGACCGAAATAGGATCACTATTGACACAATAATAAGCACAAGATCACTTACAACACAAAGTAGCTGCCGCTTCCCAGGATTATCAACTCCTTGATTACTAAATTTTGCTTCCAGAACAACTATTAATGCAACATTATCCTACAAGTATAAAAGAATTTACATGAGATAACTAGGCCAACATAAAATGGAAAAAGTTCCTCGTGCACCTGCAAAACTTTAACAAAATCAACTGCAATACACTAACCTTAACTAATCGATTTAGAGCAGTTTTTCTTTGAGCACTTGGAACCAGCGCATCAGTCAAAGACTGAGCAGCCTTATTAAATTCAACCTGCAAACAAGTGACCCTTTGATGCATGAAAAAAAAATAAAGAAAAAATACACAAAAACATACCCCCACGTCCAAAGGACTTTCAAACCTCATATTTTTTAACATGTGAAAATCTATCTCTGCGGAAAAATGTTGCACAACCATCAATTGTATGGGTATTTCCAGCATAGACCTGCAATTAATAACAAGACTAAGCATTAATTATGAATATTGAACTTGATACATGAATAGCAACGATAACAAGGAGTAGTTTAACAACCTCGTTAGTTTTTCTCTTATATAGGGCTTGATAACCATGCTTGTCCAGCTCAGGGGCAAAAAATTCCTCATAATGATCACTTTGTACCTGAAAGCAGGGGAAAAAATTGTTTAAGTTTCCCTGAATAGGCAGAAGATTATCTCCCTTCTCCATTGATGAATATAACCATTAAACAAAGAATTAGCTATGCAAGACTCAATTTTCCAGGAAGCTACCATACCTCTTGTCATGTGCATCATAGATTATAGTGAGCTCACTAACAAATAGTTTTCATGCAAGGTCTTTCAAGAAACATAATCAGTCTTTTTCATCTAGAACATTGCTAGAATAAGTAATCCAGTTAAGAGTCCGACTATTTTACTTAGCCAAACCTAAAGAAACAAAAGCAATAGCAAGGCAGCCAAAAAGAAAAGAATGAAAGAAGTCCAATCATCTATCCCCGTGTATATCACTTTCACTTGCATTTTCTGACGAGATTAAGAACTTCAACGGAAAAAATCAACTTTAAAATTTCCGCTCACTATCCTGACTGATAAATGAAATTGATATTCATTTCCTGTCTTACCTCCTGAAGACAAACAATGTCTGCACGATAGCCAACTATTTCCCTCAGTAAGTTCTGTCGACGATATGGCCAAGAAAGAGCCCATGAAGGACAATAACTGTATGTTTCATTTGTAGCATACACATCAGATAAAATGTTGTATGAGAGCACAGTAAAGGTTCCAGTTGATGAGATACGACCATCCAAATCTAAAGGCACCATTGCATCAAGTCCACTAACTGGGATCAAACGACGTGGAGTTGGGGAGGGGGCTGGAATGACACGGGAAGTTAATAGTGTGTTTGGATGTCCTACAGGTAATTTAGTTTCTGCATCTACCACAACGCATTCAAACTTGAGAACATGGCCAATATCATCAGCTGATGGTGTATATATTTTGGAACGCCCAACCTCAAACCAAGTTTCACCACTCCTCTGTGTCACCGCCGCAGGATACAAAGGCGTGGAACCATTTGTCAAGCTAGCACTTGATGCAGAACCAGATAAACTAGTATTAAGAACTCCAGATCCTGAGCTATTATAACGCCCAAACAACTCTTCCTCCTCATTTCCATTTTCATTTACAGCACTTGCAGCTCGATCATGTAGAACACGATGATGCTGCCATGCATCAGAGAAGCACTTGGGAGAGCAATGGTAACTTTTGGCAACAGGTATTTTGGCCTTAACACAACCTATACACTGCAGTGTAGCATGCTCAGATGGATGTACACTACATACAGCAACTTTTCTATCACTCTGTATCCGATACCTGCAAACAAGCCCAAAAACAGGGTGATGCATATCAAACTAAGATAAGACTAACTTCTATGTTTCAAATCATCCTGTAACTAAGGTACCGGTGCAATGATGCCCAGTCAGAGGATGCACCTTAAAGTTCAACCAAATCACAAGCATGAAACAGCAATTCCATCAAAAAGCTAAACTTTAATAAATGTGTAAATATGCTAAATTAAAGTGCTGATGTTTAATCGGTTCTTTTACAATTTATTTTGCTGCTACTACTAAGTCATTTACCAAGTCAAAAAAGATTTGTTTCAATCCATTCATAAGTTATCCATAATTGGCACTACATTACATTTAATTATGATATTCTTTTGACCATTCAAAATGCAACTCCATTTTTAAGTTTCCTTATTTCTCCTTTAACTATATTGACCACGGGGTACTCTCTCTGTTTTCTGCACCGACTACAAATGGTCCCACCTAGCTAAGCATATTTTGCTTCACAGCTTACAATTATCATACTCAAATGTGTCACCATAAAGCAAAAATGTCAATAAAGCTAACAATACAGGTCACACCTTTTTTGTCAAAAAAACACCTCCTGGAGGAAACAAAAAGGATGACAAAAATGGTCGAAGTTCCAGCTAAAAATCCTAAACCCTAAAGTCACCATGCTTTAGGAAAAGTAAAGACATGCATATCTTAAGTTGGTGACAAAAATCTAAAAGCTTTTCCATTGACCAGATTAATCTAGTCCAGATCTTATATATGTTCAAACTTTTTTTTATAAGAACGTTCTCACAAATATTGAAGAGAACTATTAGCATGCAATGTTGGGAAATACCAATGATACCAAGGTTTTATTCCAAATCATATGCCAGCTACCAAAGAAAATAACAAAACACATGTTGAGCATGCATGTGCATTATCACTCCCTCTATTATTGCATACAGCACATTACTGCCAAACAGCTGCCACATCAGCAAGTAGAACTGAGAGCTATCAGAGCCCAGAACAAGAGCAGGGCACAGGCATGGGTCCTCGCCAGATACAAAGGCATGGGAACAGAGGCTCATGCCCATGTCCATGCCAATGGTCAAGGCTAAGTCATGTGGCACATGAATTAAGAATGATAAAAGTGGTGACCCTAACACCTCCAGGATATTAACTTATCTAATTGATGTAGTGGGAAAAAAAACGAATACTATATTCCTCCAAAAACTTTTATTGAACTATTTGCCCCATAATGGATAAGGCACTTTAATTGTAAATCCAATGGGAAAACTAAGAAAGTGACATTAAATTCTTACTTTTTAAGTGCTACAGGAGGAAGTTTATACAGGTCAGGAAGCAAAAACCCAACATAGATCACCATAATACTAGTCAATTATAGTAACAGTTTTCATTACTAAATGCAATTACCCAAATTGGTATATAACAATCATTAACATTACTTTTTAAGGAATTAAGTCTGGAAGCATTGCAGCTCTTTCCATTTTGAACTACTATTAATCTCAAATGGCAAATCTCACTTGCGCCAGAACACTTGTCTGATAAAATATATCTATTCCCATTAAATCATCAATATGTTTTCAAATAACTGTGCATCGACTAGTTCAATAACAACTGACCACACTAATAAATTTATAAGACACATTAGAATCTATCCAATCAACCACCCAACAGAAAATAGAGAAAAGTGCAGGACCGGAGGACAAGCATGACTCAAAAGCCGAGACACGTGGTCCAACTACCAATTATATCTCTCACTTCTCTTCTTAGGTTTACTTGCTGTTGGTTAAAAACTTCAACCCTGGATTACTGACTCATATTTCAAAAAAAAAAAAAATTGAATGCCCAACATTTGAGATGTATAATACCACCCTGTGAAGCTGTAAAAGGCCGTCAAGTGTTACAGCTCACACACAACATCATTTTATTGAGCCAACTTGTCAAATATTTCAAGATAATTGCTTGTAGCTCACCAAGTTACTTTTAAAACTGCATAATGTAAAAGCTTTCATTTGCATCACTAATCAGTAATTCATCACCTACCTTTCTATTACGACTCTTCACTGTTCACCACGTGGTGGTACGATGTGCCTAACAGTTGTCAAGAGGGGTTGAGGCACTCGCCTAGGCGCTCCAAGCAAGGCAAGGCGAGGCAAGGCCCCAGCGCCTTTATTAGACTCGAGCATTTGATTTCAATGAAGTGCCACCGAGACAAGTGCCTTGTGAGTGGGTGCAAGGCGTTAAGGCTAGCACCTACTTGAAGTTCTTCTTTTTATGTAGGATTTTTCTTCTTTTTTTTAACTGATTTATGTTTTGGCCTATTTGTCCATTTTTTTAACTGATATTTAATTTTTCTTTTTAGTCTATATGGCTACTTACTACTTTAAATTATCTTATTTTGCTTCAAGGATGAAAAAATTTTAATTTTATATGACTATGTTATGGTATTTTATATTTTCTTTTGATTTTATAATGATCTAATCTTAATTAGGAAGATATATATTTTAGATTTATATAATATTACTTTTTTTTTATTTATAGTATATCACCTTGGTTCATTTGGGCGTGTGCCTCGCGACTCAAGCATTTTACAAGCTTGGTGCCTTTCACCTTTGACAACAATATGGTACTAACAATTGGGGGGGGGGGGGGGGAAGTAAAATACAAACTACACAGCCTAGATTTTCAGTTTACCCTAGTTTTTTGTCGTATAGGTCACCACAATACCAAACCAAATAATCCTTGCTACAGCAACATACTGTTTTCATGGAGTCTAATTCGCCAAGCAATTTGACTTATCCCCAGTGTATTAATAGAAATTTTAAGCCTTATGATATGTTATCTAAAACGCTTTAAAATGAGAACGACAAATATTAGAATGACACATTAAAGCAGCCACTAAACACCATAAAACAATATTCAGATACAATCCATAATAAAATATGCGAAAGTAAGCCAGCAAGAAAACTCTGCTTGCATATTCAAGGTGTCCCCCGAACCAGAATACACTCATTAATGAAATTCACTTCACATAAGTACTGACACCACCGAAAGCAAAAAAATAAAAAACCTCTTATACAGTACCAATTATTTACATCCACAAGCTTTAGCTCTACCACTCTACATTTAAAAAAAGTTCACAGCATCAGCAAAACCCCGCGTAACAGACTATTCCGCCCCATTTAAAACACACATAATAACATTAAAAGAGCCCCAAAATGCACAAAAATAATCAACCAAATCCAAAAATTCTGAAAACCCATTACGAGCAAAAACAAAAGAAAATCACTCACCACTTATATCTCAAGAAATGACCGTCAAGAGGGGCAGACTCGGGCACATCATCGGTAATATAATCCTTATCAGGTCGCCGTAAAACAACATACGGCGTTAACTCACAGCCAACAATAGGAATATCCGATGGAAGATGCACACGCAGCACGCTCAGCATGCTTTTATTTTCTTCTTCAAAGTTTTTTTGTTACACTTCACTTTCCTAATCACACTGTAACCCTATCATCGATAATAAAATCAATCGGCGGATATTATCTGGCGGATCCGCCATCTAATTGAACCGATTACCCGCCAGCCTAAATCAATCAATCAATCAATCAAAAAACCCTAGATTTCCCAATTAAAAAAATAAACAGCAGATCTCAAGAAATTACAAGTGAAATTCAAGTTAGGGTTTAGAGAGCGATGGATCGACTAGGGAGATGATCGAGAAATTTCCAGAGAGAGGGGGAGCGAGAATTTTTTGAAATTTTTTGAGAGAGGGAGAGAAAGGGGAGATTTCGATAATTAGGGTTTTACAGAGAAAAAGGCAGAGTGAATAATAATAATAATAATAATATGAAAATACGACGCGCGTGAGTTTGTGTGGTGGTGTTGGAGGTGGTAACGGTGGTGTTCTGCTATGTCTAAAATCGGCTACTAAGTGAACCCTTCCAAAACGAGAGGTGTTATTCGTTGGGAGAGAGTATCCTCTTAGTGATAATACTATAATAGTAAGTTTTATATATACTGAGGTTTTATATTTCCACTTCCCGGGAATGTGTACGTGCAGTATTAGTTAGCTTCCTGTTCTGTCATGTCTCATGTCTCAAAATTACATTATTCTTATTATAACCGAACCCACCTCACAAATCCTTCTCATTTTACTAACTCAGATTTAAAAAAATAATTCCAGATCGCAACATAATATTTATCATTGTTATTATATACAATTCTTAGGTGAATTTAAAAAAAAAATTCTCCACTTTTTCTCTTACTCGAGTTGAAAGTTAACTCATATAAAATTTATTTTATTATAACTTAGTGAGTTCAATTACAATCATGAAAACTAGTAAAAAACATGGCCTAGCTTTTTAATAAAAATCCAACACGATTTATTTTTATTAATATTAAGATGATAATCTATTGGATAGACTCGAGTTTTATAGTTTAACTCTCCAAACATAGAACTCAGATCATGGGCTCCAAGATAGCGTTTAGTTATTATCTTAGGACAAAAAGGATGGAGACAACAGAGAAACAAATAAATATGGTTGAAGAGACAGGGATAATGATATAAAAATAAATTTATCTCTAGATAATTTTGAAGTTAATTTTTATACTTTAAAAACAGGAGATATAGAAAGGACATGTCTCCATAGACAATATTTTTTTATTCCTAAAATATAATTGTAAAAAAAATCTTAATTCCAAAGTTGTCTTATTAAGACTTGCAAGGATAAAAATGATTATTATCATAGTTTTAAAACACAACTCGAGGTTGATCGAAGGGAAAGCCTTGGTCATTAGTCAAGGCACGGGTCACGGGTTAGATTAACCCGAGTCAGTGTCAGAACAGAAATGATTATTATCATAGTTTTAAAACTCGATTTAGGGGTCGATCTGGGATAAGACTCGAGTCACGTGTCAAGAGGGTCAATATAAGAATAAAAATGGTTTTTATCATAGTTTTAAAACTTGATCCGGTGGTCAACTCGGGGCAAGGCTCGGGTCACTGATTAGAAGAGTCAACTTGGGTTGATATAGGTCAATGTGAGGATAAAAATTGTTATTAACATGGTTTTTAAACATGAGTTAACCCAAGTAAGCGTATGAATAAAAGTGCTTATTATAATAATTTTAAAACCTGACTCGGGAGTCAATCCGAAAAAAGGTTCATGTCACGAGTGGTTAGCCTAGATAACCTAAAAAATTAAAAATTAATTAAAGCATCCTTATTTTGATCAAATTTTATTTTCTAAAAATTCAATGGGTTTTTAACTTGTGTTTTATCCTAGATTGACCTTAGTTTTATATCGGGCTAGGTTGAGTCAATCATTTCTTTATTTTTTTTAAACTCGGACTAGCTCAGACCCTGATTTGACCCGGTTTCGGGTCATCCCACCAGTCCAGTCCTTGTTTTATAACTAAAGTTATTATAATATTATTAATTTGAATACTCAATATAAACTAAAATAAAAAAATAATATCTAATTATTTTTTAAATATGTAAGTTTGACATTAACACATATTAAAGGTAAAATATATTTTTTTTCATATTTTATTGTGTCTTGTCTACCATAACTAAACATGATGTATGGACAATCATTTTGTCTTGTACACCACAAGCACACATAATTTTGTCTTCATTTTTTTTTTGTCTTGTCTCCGCAGTCTTCATTGTCTGTCTCTTTTATCCCATGATAATAAATGAACATTACCTAATCAATTTAATAATTGTCTCTTCTATCCCATGACAATAAACAAATATTACCTAATAGATTTAATATTTACTTTTTTTAATTCTAGAAACTTTGAGATTAACCATGTTTTTTCTCCGTGTTTTATTTTGTGATCATCTCACTTTACGTTTTGTCTTTCTAATTCAGTTGAAAACTTTATCTCATGAAATTAGACTATAAAAGTATCAAATCGAAAAGAAAAAACTAAAAGGATGAAATTTTTAAAAAATAATAAAATTCTAGGATAAAATCAGTATATTTATGAGAAAGATATAAAATGACTTAAGACAATAAATGATTTAAATGAGCCTTAAATTCAAGGAATAAAGATGTTTGTTCTTGAATTTTAAGTTGATTAATACTGTAAAATCTATGTATCTTTTATCTTAAGAGATGAAAAGTTATTAACTTTTTACCTGGGGTTCAAGAGGTATTTATATCCTCTGAACCTTGTTGTTTTCAGAGAAGGGAAAGACTGGAAAGTCCTTTACTTTCGTCGATATTAATGAAAGATAAATATCTTTTGCATATCATTAATAAGATAGTAAGTATGGTAGGTTCCTCGAGAGATCTTATATACACCTATAAGTATAAGGAAATTGTTATCTTAATATGAACAATTATTCTAGATGAAGAGATATGACGATTTACTATGTTTTTTATACTTGTATTGTAGAGGATCGTTCAAGATCAGACATATAGCTTTAATACTTAGATGTTGTTTGGTAATGTGGCTGCAGGTAAGGTTCACCCGCAGCCACACATTTTAATGTTTGGTAAAGGAAACAAAACTGATTTTGCTTGGTAGGGCCCACTAATTTTTGTTGCCCAGCTGCAGGATTGGAGAAGCAGCATTTTGCTGCTTCTCGTGGTTATTTTTAGGAACAGTAGAGCATGGCTCCACTGTCACAATGTTCAGTTTTTTTTTTTTTGAAAAACCAATGAGAAAAGTTTAGTTTTTTTCCCCCCGAAAAACCAGTGCAGTTAATCATGAACAATTTTTTTTTTTGTTTTTTTTTTTTATTTATTTTAGGGT
>Ga0307515_10013781_pt1 | contig 15064 bp, 18 predicted proteins | sample 17_EM_MG_FD_194513 | JGI IMG/M metagenome (GOLD analysis project Ga0307515, IMG submission 194513) | Populus trichocarpa ectomycorrhiza microbial communities from riparian zone in the Pacific Northwest, United States - 17_EM | ecosystem: Host-associated > Plants > Roots > Unclassified | place... | reverse complement strand
ATGGATATGAAATGGGACTGGGAGGTACAAAGGTGTTTACTAACCACTTGCAGCGCCCTGTGGCTTTCATGATCATTCCCGCAACGCTCACAAATGTGATGATGGTCACTGGTCCGGATGTGCTGATAATATGCACGGTCGTCCTGAAATGTACGAGAGCAACGCGGGCAGTGAATGAGCGGTGGTGTCGGAGGGACGGGTGTAACTTCCTGTCTAGGACTCAGGCGGGAGCCGAACCAGCGATACATGGTGGGAGTCGTGACTAGTGGAAAAGGGGAAAGAGGGGTGAAGAGAAAAAGGAAAGAGAGTGCGAGGAAAGGGTGTGGGGGATCACATGTGGATACAAGGAGAACAAGGAGAGGCGGTAGACGACTTGGAGGCGGAGGAACGGAGACGTCCCATTTTGGAGAGAAGGCCGACACGAGGCAAGCGGTGGATTCAATCCGCTCTATCGCCTATGGGCGGGAAGCGCTTGAGACTTGAGACCGGACGAGAGTTGAAGGTGGATATCTATCCAAGAAGCGATCGCTACGGGACGTTGCCGTCACCTTCCGCCCTTCATCTTCACAGATGTCACAGACCGCTGCTTGGCGATTCGCTCGCTCGCTATCAGAGGAACCATAGGCGAGGATGAGGACATATACCCAATATGATTCGAGAGAGAGTACAGAATCAGGCTTGTAGACTCGCCCTAGTGTAGGTGACGCTAGGTGCGGTGGCGACGCTTGATTTGCCTAGCCTATCTTAAGGCAGTGCAGTTGTACTGTTCCTTTCGTGAGGAGAAAGAGCCCGTATCTCACCTCAGACCTCAGACGTCCAAGGGAACTTGTTCCTAGGACTTTAAATTTTGCTGTGTTGCGGCGGAAATTCCTTCCAAGTGAAGAAAGGAAACCCAAGAATGCTTCAGATTCAACGAAATGACGCCAGGAGCTGCGTGCTATAAGGCTCGTTCCCGCCTGGAATACCATGAATTTCCTCTGTGCGGTCAGCTCCAAGCATTCACCTTGCTTGAACTCCACCACAGTCATCATGGACCCACTGGCACTCGCCACTACTCCGAAGGAATCTTCCAACACTACTCAACAACGATCTCTGAATAATCAAATCGTTTTGGAAGAAGATGAATACACTTCAGCGCTCAGTGAAATCATCGCTCGAGATTTCTTCCCTTCTCTCGTTGGGACAGACTACTTAGAGTCGCAAAAACCACCTCAGGGACTCTCAGACACTGCCATTCAGCAGACTCCGCTCCAACTGGGAGACACGCCTTTCATGCGCCCGGGAGATACGCCGTTCTTCGATGAAGGTCCAGCGCGGAAGAAACGGAAGCTAGAGAATAAAGATGGAGGGGTCAATACGGACCTGTCCCTTGATGACTTTCAAGCACGTTACACGTCTGAAGACAACGCGTCCTTCACCTCTATTCTCAACGACGAGAACACCCAAAGGAAGGACAGGTACAAGTGGGCGTACGACGCAGAAAGGAGAGTCATTGGCTGGAAAGAGAAGGAGACAACAGCACGCGAGATTATGCTGTTAACTGGAGGCGAAGCCGGCGGACACGGACCAACGGGCGTACGAGGTCGATTGGCGATAGAGAGACCTGAGGGTGCTGAGGAGAGAAAACTCATTGAGGCCCCCAAACCACATGATGAAGAAGCGCAGGCAGTGGAAGCGCCAGGCGATGCGAGCAAGGCGCTTGTTGTCTTGGCAAACCCGCCAGAACTCACGGAATCTGAGTACAATCAAGCCTCCAAAGATCCTCGTGGCGTCATGGCACCAACTAAGGATACACGGTCGGCCGCCATTCCAGGCTGGAAATTCAAAGTGGGTGCTCGTATCCGTTACACGAGTCGCACAGTTTAACATTTCTCCCAGGCTCGAAACGCGTTCATGTTTACCCCCGACGCCAACGAGTCGCCTTATGATCCTTCCACCTACACAGCCCTCACGTCCTCGCAACCCAAATCGATCAGTCACTCAGCCACTCGTATGCCCTCGCCACCACCGCAGTCCGGAAACCCAAACGAACCTCCAAGTCCGGCCCATTCACGCATCGCCGCTGCGATTGCAGGCGTGCCATACCAGCCCTCCGAAGCCGAAGGTGAAGGGAAGAGTGGCTTCATATACGTACCTACCCTTCCCACGCCGCGGGCGGAAGTTATCGCTCCAAGTCTAATGACGACTGGTACTCTTCTCGCCACGCCGCGCATCCTCTCGGGGAATACCTCGCTCGACGAGCCTGTAGCCGATCCACAGACACCGTTCAGGATTAATGCACCGAGTCGACGCGAACAGGCAGGCTTACGACTGAGCGCGAAAGCGAGCAAGAGTTTGAGGGAGAAGGCTGCTCTATTCTCTGGGACTGGACGGAAGAAAGGGGGTATGTTGCCACCTCCTACGCCAGGCGGCGTTGGGACGCCCAGACGGGGAGAGGGACTTACTCCCGCAGCTAGGGCATTACTGCAGAGGAGTACCAAGACGGGTGCGACTCCCACGAGGGAGTTCTCGATGGGCGGTGCAGCTGGTGCAGCTGGGGGTGGAAGGGATTTAGGAAAGGTCAAATGGACACCGAGCCCGATGACTAGACGGTAGTCTCTTGGGATGCTATCCGAAAGGGCGAACTAGAGTACCCGAGCGCAAGCATTTTGACTGTTATTAAATGTACACGAGCATTCAATCGCATAGGGTGCTTCTGTTGTATTGTTGTTACCGTAATTATACTTATTACATCGACCTAGTACGACATGACCACTCGGTGGACGACCTGAAACTCTTCACCCGAGCTCATTCCCTCTTTCGCAGTAGAGTGAACAGGAGGCTCTTCTTCTTCAGCAATATTTGCCGCTTTTGTCTTGCTATTGCCTTGTCGACGTCGGTCTTTGGCAGGGGGGCGGCTTTGGTCCTTCATCCTTCTCGTGATAACCGTACACACATAACACTGTCTCCCAGAATCTGTCATGGCGAACGACTCGAATGAGAGCTGCCGCTCACAACCTATACATTTCCTCAAGGGAGGGTTCAAGATACCCAATGGAAGTAACGAGTGGCTCCTGTACTGATCTTCGGGTTTTGGATGAGAATACTTGTGAATGGTGACATAGCGCGTGCTCTCCTCTAAGGAGAGTAGCTTAGTCCATCCAGCGGTCGTGAAGGTTTCAAAAAGGATGTGGATAAGACGGGCGTCCCTTGAGGCGTAGTTTAGGTATTTAGGACTGAGTGGCCGTTCCATCCAGTCTTGGTGGTCCACTGTCACGAGTGTCAGCCGTGGTCTGGCAAAGAACCAGGGGGTTCCCGTACCTTTAGGACGCAAATCACCCTCACCCTCAGACCTCATGCATTGGTGCTCTCTAAGGCATTTCTCCAAACTGGATAGCTTATGTACCTGCTCGTACAAATCTCTATTCTTCCAGACCTCTCGAGGAGCAAACGCCCCACATAGCCTTTTCAGCTGTTCGTCCGTCTTTTCTCCACAGGCTTTTCTCGACTTGATGTCTACTAGCTGCATATCGATGACGTTGTACAGTTCGATTCCGTACTCATGATAGCAGGCGCTAAAGTCTCCTCTCCCGTCAAAAACGATTTTTTGGATTTTGGGGGAGGAGAGGAGATCGAATATGTCGTTGAGAGCAGTGGTAGAGAGAGACTTGACGTCGATGAGGTACGTCTGTGGATCGGCTGTGGTTGTGCGGAGGATGATGATCGACAGAGCACCTCCAACAACTCCGAGGTCCCTTCCCTCACAGTCAAGTATGAGCACTGGTGAGGATCGAAGTACTGGCAGTGCCTCCTCGCATTTCGCGTTGGTATCGCAGAGGATATGTGGCTCGCTCATTGGAGGGGTGGTAGGAGATGTATCCATGATATGACTGGTGATTATCCTGTAGGAAGGGAATATGGGGCCCAGAACGGCTCGCCAGGCTCCGAAGGAGGGAAGGAGACACTGCCGTTCTAACGTGCGGGATGGGATATAGACACCGATCGGTTACTAGATCCATTGTAAATAGCTTTCATGTGGCCGAAACATACCACGTATCACAGGAACACGTAAGTCGCAGTATTCCGGAGCTCGCCTTGATGAACGGCCGTGGGTTTTTCGATTTTGCACGTTGGATTCTACTGAACTAGCGCCTTGATATCCTTGGCCGTGGGAACGAAACAACTGGTATAACGTCTTGACTTGTGTTCATCCAGCAGGCTTCTGGTAGTCCTTTCGGATTTGCACAACGGCAGTGGTCAGGATCAATCAAGTTTGCAAGTTGAAATATCGAAAGCAAGATTGATGTTACCCAAAAGCAATACCTATGTGGACAACTAATTCCGGTTTCTCGTTTTTTATCTCAAGAAAATCAGAAAAAAGGGCTATCCTCAGCCTGACTCAGTTTCACCTGTCTGCGAGGTACTTCGGGGCTGCATATCCAGGTCCTATCGTGTATAATATCTCAAAATATAGTCTTGGTGACAATGCTATGCCCAATACTCTGGATCCCGCGGAATCTCAAACCACCTCGCGCCCCTCATTTGATTCTCACGGCGATTCAAGCATGTTTAGACGACGGTATCGACCTCAATCTACCTATAAAGGACACCTATATCCTCTCGTTAGCGATTTGATGCCTCTTTGTACTCCCGTTCTTCCCACATTCGCCGCTTCACTCGTATGAACCTCTCACTCCAATCCTACGTACCTCAAAAGGCATTTCAATGGTCATTACTGCTCAGGAATACCTTCCAATACGCTCTGTGCTTCTCTTCTTGTTAGCTTGGTGGCGTCAGGCAGTTAACCCCAATCAAGTGGAGTCAACCATCGTGTTGAGGATTACGAAATGGAATTTCAATGAGAACTATAAGAATCGTTCACCCTGTTTGATTTGCCCGGTGGATGTCCAAATGGCCATACGCAGGCAATGTGGCTTATCCAATCAGGCACGCCACCATCTCTTTCTAATGAGCCCCAAATTACTGTGTTATTACACCGGATTGTCTTCTAGGGGGATCTAGTGAGCAGTCATCAGCTGGCTGAAGACTGGCAGCGGACGGGTTAACGCGTTCCGTAGGGGCCATCATTGACCATCAGTATACACTACCCGTGCTTCTTTTAGTCATCGATCACACGCCAAACAGTCACCACGGGCTTCTCACGGACTCATCAGAAACGTGTTTGTTTCTCATCAGCGTTTCTTGACCCCAGCCACATCCATCGTTTCCTCACATCCAAGTGGAATATCAGGTCACGTCCTTCTGTCGTTGTGCGCGCCCAAGATGTCATCAACCGCAGGTAACTGCGCCTCTGAGAATACTGGCTCAGAAGCTGTTGCTGACCGGCGATGTTTTATAGGTACTCCTCCACCTTCTCCTCAAGACTCAGAAACAGAACTGGTCCCTGTTCATCTTATCCCGCTCCCAGAATCACCCCCGCCTACTCCGGACCTGAGAGTGCTTTTCCCGGGTCAATCGCCTTCTAACGCCCTCTTGCTCCAAGAGACTGACAACAAAGCTAAAGACACCCCCAACATCGTGCGAGGCTCTGTAAAGAACGCGGACCTTAAAGAATCTGCCTTCTCTTTTCCACCGTATATTCGTCAAATCATCGAACCATGTGCTTGGTCCCGCCCTCCTCGTTTCTTGGTTCAGGCCGGCGACGCGGTTGTGAACGAAAGGCTCCGCAAAGCATTTTGTGCTGCGACCCGCCGTCCACTTGTCCTCCTTCGCTCCTTTACCATACCCACCCCTGCCTCATTTGGAGAAAGTAGGGAGTCCTTGGAAGCATATCGCGCGGAGTTGAAGAGAGCTGGTTACAGGTTTGGCCAATATCCACAATCTGGTTTGGTGACATTGCATTTACATTCTTATATAGCTACCACCAAATTGAAGGCGATAGTGGGCACTACCGAGCCAACCCAGAGACTGGCATCTGGGAAATTCAAGTGATTGCCGATCAGCCTATCTCCCTCAAGACTTTCCCGACCGATGTGATCCGTGTTTGTCACAAGGAGCGGACCCCCACAGACAGCCACTCGATCAAGGTTGTGTCCTTCGTCACCCATAGGCGCGTCCTTGCAGCCTTCTTCGCTCACTTTGGTCCCAAAGTCGAATCCAATGCCACCATCGTTCGCCCCAATGGCTACTCTACTGCACTGGTCCGGTCTCAGTGGCTCCCGGTCTTCTCCGTCTTGAGTGGAAAACCGGACGGGTACGAAGTCCTGTTCGACTATGTTTACGAACAAAACCCCGAGACTGTCTTGAGGTCTCTGCTTGGCGATCGAGTCTTCCCTAAAATTTCGCCTTGTACTGAGGAAATCTATCAGGGCACTCCGCGCATCATTTCGGCTCTCCCCATTGCCGAGAGGAGGGCTGCTGTCCAGATTCAAGAGGAACATTCCTATGGCGGGATCGTTAATGTTTTAGAGTACCTCGACGAGATTTTTACCCTTGCTGATGAGCTCGGGTTAGAGTCACCTCCATTTTGGAACGCACTTGCCTGCGTCCGCCGCATTGTCTTGGACGCTGGCGCCATCTCTTATTTCCATCACCTGAAAGCTGCAGCAGACGCCGAAGCCGCTTCGTACATCTAGGTCATGCAGTTTGTGTCGAGTTTGTGTCAATGAAGTGGACCAACGCCTCCATCTACACAGGTTATTGACGGATTGTCTATGTCCTTCCACATGTCTCTCAAAGATTACCACCATATTTTGTCCGCATATCATGTCCTTGCTTGGTAGTTTATAACGTTGGGGGAAAGTCATTCATTTTCGTTAATTCGTCCCGTGAACTTCTTGACATAGCTTGAGACTAATTGCATGCACCCCTTTTACAAGTGCGGAATGCCACTCAACTCATATCATGCAGCACTTGTCAGACTATTAATTAAGGGCTAGCTGGGCGCCGTGTACGAACATTACTATACCGCTCCATGCAATTGTTACGGAATCATGGGTCTGGGATATCACGTAACCACCTCTAGGTGTACAATGTCTCAATCCCTGTATTTTGTATCCTTACGTATTTGTGGCGGGCCCCAACAAACACGGATTTGTTTCGCCGAAATTCTAACAGCACTCCCTGATTATGCTTGAGGGTTATTGGTCTTCCGCCTAGTACATGGGAGATCATGAGCAAGTCCATTCCAATCACGCAACGCTGAGAACTGCGTGGCTACAAAATTGATCAGTTTAGTCCTTAAGGTATGATCGGGTTACCACGCCTTTCTTATACACCTCAGGTGCCCCATTTCTCTAAAGCCGCCAAGTTATTTCGATACAATAACAGGCTACAGCAGCCCACCAAATAAAGGAAATTCTACATCCTGTCAATGCCCCGTCTGATTGTCGCCTCTTGGACTTACTTGGTTTCTGTACAAACCAGAACGACCAGTTATTGTTATAACCGTCTTTGAGCAACCCGTCACCTGAGACATTAGACCTGTTGCAGGCTGAACCCAACCACCTCCACTTTTGATGTCGAGGCGGAATCATTCGGCACACGACCTCGCTAGTCTACGAATAGATCTCTTTGGAGAGACTGCCAAAACCTCCTCTACGCCAGTATTAGGACGTAAAGCTCGAAGAAGAAGAACGGTTGACAAGAGAGGAAATGTTTTGGCCACTGCCCCGTTCCTGAAGAGGAAGCGTAACACAGTCGAGATGGGAAACCTTATTCAAGGAGAACCAGAAGAACCTCCCGCATCAGATGTAAAAGATGGGTCTCTTGAATCCGGGCCGGCGAGGAAGAAAAGGCACACATATTATCCTGGCGTTCTTCCTTATCTAGACATTTCAAGGAGTGCTAGTGGTGCTGTTTATCACCTTGAGAATGAACAACCGACCGCTGTGAGCATCCACTTGTCACTATGATTGACCATTTCCATTCATCCTATGCTAGGATCTCCTCAAGAGGATACACCGGTTTTCCTGCGAGTACTACTCGGATCGTAGGATGCTATACGATGCTTCCCGAGGACCCCGAGAACCTGACCATCGGTCAAACTCCAAACGATTAAAGAACAAGGGTGACGCCCTAGTGACCGAGCTTGAACCAGTATCCACAGCGGATACGTTGCGTAGTATGGACGAAGTGGGTGGCCATCGTGATGGAGAAACAGAAACGGCCATGGAGCGGACAACGGACAAGTCCCTTCATAAGAATATGTTCCGTGCTTTCGATGGAAGTGCCCTTATTACCATAGGTGGTTACTTTAATCTACATTACGTTGTCAATTCCTAAATTTTTTGACAGGCATGCTGCTACAAGCGCATATAAAAGGTTTTCTACAACAGCCTCCGATGGATCCGAACAAATGGGACAAGATATTGTTCGAGCAGGACCAGAAACAGAAGAAACAGAATGAATGGAAGATGATGCGTTCCAAGCCTCGAAAGGGCAGGCCACAGCTAAGAAACAAGACTGCAGAGGAGAGGTCGGCTTCCGGCTCTGGCGGTGACAACGTTGAGAAAGACGACGACGACGACGATAACGATAACGACAACGAAAACCATGGCACCGATGAGGAGGGTTCCTTAGATGGGGAGGAGTATGAGGAGTATGAGCAAGTGGTCGTGGTTGATCACGATAGTTCGGGGGCGTCTTCTCATTCCAGAACTCGATAATAACGACTCCTTACCACTGTATGGCCACTATTTACTCTATTAGCATATATCGGGACGCGAAATATTTGGTTTCAGTGTGGACAAAGGAAGTCTATCTTTTTTGATCTCCTCCCTCTGGAGCGACGTGCTGTGAGTCGGTCAACGCGCTAATCACTTGGGTCCATGACGACGTGCTTCTCTACCTTTAGGATAACATGAAGTCTGCACTGTCGCGACCCGGGACTGGTCATGGTCAACGACCTCCATCAAGCCTTTCACAGCGGCCGGGCTCGCGAATATCATCGCACCGGCCGCTTTCGCGGATGTCTAATCGGCCCATGTCTGCAGCTTCACGGCAGGCTGCAAAGGTGGCACAATTGACGCAGACGTTAGTCAACCAACTTTTGGCGTTTTCGCCAGACGGCGCTCCAGAACGATACCCCTATGCGCTGGATACAGCCTTACGTTGTATAGATGCCGGTGGAGTGCCTTCTCAAGCAATCGAAGACATCGATCGACGAGTGAAAGGGTGGGTGATTGGGATTGTCCTTCAGAACCAAAGCTAAAAAGGGTTTGTAGGTTAGCAAGAAAGGCGAGAATCAATGTCCAAGATCGATGGGCTGAAGCATTTGAACAAACCTACGCTACTCTCAAAAATCATGCTTCAAACTCGACAGACTTTGATTTGGAACTCAAGGCGGGTCATTGGATAATTCGACTGTAAACCCCGCTCTCAACCTCCTTTAGCTTTCTACACTCCCCGATCATATGCAGTTCCTGGTCGGTGTCGATCCATTCCATTTGTTCGTTGCTGATTAATGGGCAGCTGGAACTCTCATCTCCACCCGCTCCGTCAACACTAGCTCACGCAGAGGTCATTCTTACGACGGAGAAAATAGCCCTTGAAGAATGTCCTGAACTTATATGGAAGCGCATCATGGAAGAAGAGCCACTTGAGGGTGAGCACTGGGAGGACATAGGAATCTCAAACCATAGAAGATCCACACCGCCGTCCGGATCTGAGTTAGATTCCGATGATACCCGAAGCCATTCCGAAGACTCGATTCTCTCGACTGTCTCGCACGAGTCATCCTCCGATCACCGAAATACTGCAACACCTCCCACCCCACCAATCAACGAGGTTCTTCGAAACCGAATGATTGTCGAAAAGCTTCAAAGGAATCAGTGCTGGAGAGCGGATTGGAGGGGCGACTTGACGCTCGATGCACCTTTCCGGCTCGCCGATCCTGCTTCTTTCGGCCCTACTAGTAGTCGCACTTCATCTGTGTTGACGTCGATGGATCCTTCTACAGTCAGCTCACCCGTCTATTGTTCTGCCATCCCTGACTTGCTCGTAGCGTTTCATCAATGAAGTCGACGTCATCCGAGACATCCTTCTCTCGCTACAAGGATTCAGTACACCCCTCATCCGATTATCCGGTGACTCTGATGGAAGAGCCATCCGTGCAGTTGTAATGCGTCATTTCCCACTTCCACTACATGGTGCTCATATAGACATAGGTCCCGCCAGTTATCCCACTTGTAGCCCATCTCAGCCAGCTATCCTATCGATCCCTCCTGTCCTCTCTTGCAGACGCGGCAACAAGGCTACAACAAACCCGGTTTCTAGTTCAATCGATTTATGATCTCCGGCTTAACCCAGTACATGAGTGTAATGCACCAGCGACTACTCATTGTAGGACACTGGAGGCCCTTGCTGAAAGCCTTGACGAATTTGTGCGGGGTGTGGACCGATGGTGTGCTGAACGCGAAGAGGAATTATTCCGCTCCCAGCGTGGTCATGGCAAGCAGCTGGTAGTCAGTCTGCTCAGCTTTGAGGGCTCGTTACGCCAGCGAATGGCCGGCGTGCTGGAAGTGGTGGACGTCGTACTGCGAAGAATTACCCAAAAGGCCGTTGCTGCACCTGTCATGCCCAACAATGAGCCCTCGTCCATTCACGCCAACAATTTCGCCTTCTATCATCCCTCAATTCTCTCAACTCGTATCCTTGACGGGCTCTTTGCAGCCATTCGCGAGCAGCTCTCGATGGGTGAAACTGCGACTTCTCAAGGGTTACTCAGCATCTTCACTCATACGGCACAACCCATCTGGTTTAGCATTGGGCGGTGGTTGAGAGATGGCATGGATGCGGTGGAGGGCGAAGATATTTATGGGAGTCCCATGCAAGACGAAGAGCTCTTCATCGAGAAGGGTGACGTTCCCCTTGGCTCACCTGACTTCTGGGATGAGGGTTATCGCCTTCGAATGGTAGCTGAGGACGCGAATCAATCTACTCCTGCACTACAGCGGGATGCCGTACCGGTGGTGTTCCGGGAGATTGCTCCACACGTACTAGCCGCAGGCAAGGAGGTCGGTTTGCTGAGGGCAATGGGCTTGGACACCCCTGCTTCGTTTCGCATACAGGAACATCAGTGGTTATCATTCAAGCAACTCTACGCTCGTTCAGAAGAGAATGCGTCGAAAGAAGTGGAGCTTGCCATCCTAGCGTTGGCCGGGGAGAGTCAGATTTTGGACGCGACTGCAGGGATGAGGTGGGCGTCGGATGCACTAGTTGCCACTGTACAAGATTATGCGGTGTCCGTATGTCAAGAGGCACACTCGCAGCTTATTCGGGTGCTCAAGGAGGACTGCGAGCTTTCGCGTCACTTGTCTGGGATGCAAGCACTCTTCTTAATGCGCAGAGGTGACATTATGTCCAAATGGTGCGATAGTGTCTTTTCCAAGGTAGGCCTGGAGGTTAATTTGCCGTTGATTTGCCTGACAAGTCCAAGGTCGACGCACAGGAGCGGTGGAGCGACTTTCACTTCCTTAACAGCGCGTTTCAAGATATCGTAGCGGTTCACAGCGATTCCGGAATTGATACCAAATTGACCAAAATTTCGTACCAACCTGGGAGGGAGCGCAACGCGGAGATCACAGTTAGGGCGTTTGAAGGGCTGAGCCTTGAATATGGGGTAAGGAAGCTCGCCTGCCTTGGAGTCACCTAATTTCGCTTTACGCAGGTCCCGTATCCTTTGACGTACCTCTTCGTTCGTCCTTCGCAGCAAGTTTATTCGAGCGTTTTCCTGCTGCTGCTCCAGATCCGGCGAGCCAAGGGTGCAATAGAACGTATCCTCGTTCGCGACGTAGAAAGCGCAGAGGTAATGAAGCCATTCTACGCTTTGAGGAGTAGACTTGGTTGGTTTATCAAGTAGGTACCTATAATGGCCGAGCGGTTCCTACACTCACTCTCAATGTATAGCACACTGTTTGACTTCCTTGTCACCTATGTACGTGTCGAATCTTCCGAATTGAGGTGTAATTTTTCATCATAGGTCACTGCAGGTCATTCATCCCCAAGCTGTACGGGTTCAAGAGTCACTCATGAAGGCCTCCTCCTTGGACGAAATGATTGAGAAGCATGAATCCCAGTAAGTTGAATACCCGACGCGGGGGCTGCGGTTTAATTTCCAGTCAGTCTAAGCAACCTTCGAACTCGCTGTTTCTTGCATCCAAAGGTAGGGTTGTCTTCCAAATGAATAGGTGATTTGCTGTCTCACCTCCCTTTCCTAGATGGCTCCACTTCACCGAGCAATTATGGGGGTGCTTGACCTCGCGCTTCGCTTCGCTCGTTGCCTTACTCAATTCGTTGGCGCAGGTGTGACCTATGACGCCTCTCGGATCTCCCTCCTTCGAACATCGACTGGAAGGCGGCGGAAGAGCCGACGTAGCCGGGCTTCGCGAAAGAATGTCATCGGTTTCCTTGAATCCATGCGCTTCGACGAGACGGAGTCATCCTCATCAGGGGATGATCTTCCTGCTGTGGATATTGATGAGGAGGGTAGGATACCTCTCCGTCGACCGTCCCTGATCCACCAGGCGACGTCTTATCTCAGTTTCACCGTGCCAATCCATGAGGATGATGATGAAGCGGGAACATCTCCTGCGCAATTAGACAAGCTGAGTACAGATCTCGACAGTATGATCAAATTCATCCGCAAATCTGTGGAGAGCCTCTCGGTAGGCACGAGCGAGGCCGCGGCCACATTTGGGATATTGTCTTTCATGTTGGAGGACTGGGACCTGTGATTTACCACTATGTACCGGTTTATTCGGTCACTTCCTTCGGTCACTGCCTAACTACCGTCACGCGGTCAAAACGGCATCTCAATTTTGGGTGATTGAACACCTGGGCCCACTCAAAGAAGGGGACCAATCACGTCTCCTAAAGTCGTTGTTGTGTATACAAGGGTAAAGAGAGGTGGATTGCATAGGCTGGGTGGTGGCGTGAGCCATTTCTATCCTTACTCGTCCTGTAGTGCTCTGCCATTCCCCGCTTCTAAATTCTTTCTATCCAAAAATGGTATCGCGAATAGGCCAGGACTCATGGACAGTCGTGATACGTGTTTTTGAATTTGAGGAAGCCGTGAAACGGGGGTCGCTCAACATTCAGGGGGTATGTGATGATTTCGACCAATGGGGGGTAATGTTGTGTAATGTACGAGGGCACAAGGAGTGCTCCATGGCATAAATGTGGTCAGTGCTGAAGGCACTCTTGATGAGGGCAGGCGGCGGGTGACCGAGGTTTCGACTGAGGACTTTTCTAATGGAAACGCGGTACTGTGCTAGTCCTAAATAACCCCGGGGATAATGTGGAGGGGAAAACGGAGATTTGATAATCACGACGCAGAGACATACAGGAGGAAGACTGAATTCCATGACATGCATACAGAGAGAAGCGGCAAGGGTGAAGCCAGAGCTGCGTATGCTATAGAGACAGGGCAAAATCCAAAGGAGCAGAGAACGTATGAACCCGAGAGCAAATGACTGAAGTGCTGAGAGATGCAGAGCGGAGGGCCTTGACTCGAGGTTACAACTTCAGGAGGATGGAGTATTTCCGAGCACGTGGCCGGGTCCGAGGGACTCAGAAGGGAGGGCTTGTTGATGTCTGATGGCGCATACGTCGAAGACCAACCGGCGTGCCGTGGAGATCGCCCTCCAGAATGTATCATCCTCCAGGCCAAGTTCATCCGCGAGCTGGAAGGCGGCATCAATGCGGAGAAGGCGGCGTCGAAGAAAGCAATCAGCCTCGGTCGTCCTAGGTAGCGCCTGCACGATGCGTAGTGTGGTTTCGACCAATGCAGCGTGAAGGCGGTATGGTGACCTAGTACGAGACCGTGTCCGATAAATGAATTTGACTACACTCTCCGCATAGACAGAGATGCCGTCCCCGAATAGTCCCTGGAGGAATTGAGAAGAGTCTTGTACATAGATCCATTGAATGATGTGGTACATTGCATCCAAGTCCGAAACCGTTACCTCAATGCGAATCACTGGGAGGTGGGCTACATGGCGCAGGTCTCCTGGGACGATCACAGCACCGGTGGTAAGGGAAAAAGGGATCTGCGAGAAGAAAGCGCTGAAAAATGTTTCATGGGTTAAGACGTCCAGATAAGTTTCCTGGTCCTCAGGGTCCTGAGTATCGGCGTGGTAGAAAAGGCGATAGAGGCATGAAGGAATCAAGCCTGCATTGGTAGTGGGTGAATTGATGTGTGCAACTATCACCGAAGACGAATGGTCGTGTGGTTCGACCGTCCAAGCGCCGTGCGGTGAACCGTTTTGCCAGGAGCTGTCCCAAAAATGTCAGAGGTCAGGCCCATTACGCTGAGGTAAAAAATTATATAGACAAATATAGAAAGTAGAGATATGCATACCTGATCCCAATAGGGACCATATCCCTCCGCCGTTGCGCAACATTTCCTACTCTTTGGGTAATCACGTCGAGCCGGGGATGCTGCAGGCGGGTACGGACAGACGGAATTCCCAGGTGCTCTTCCAGAGCCTCTCTAAAGCTGTCGGGGGTATCCATCGCGTAGATGAAGGCGCGAAGCCTTACGTTGCCCATTGTCCGGGTGTTGGGAATATTGCTGACACGCGTAGCGGCACTGGGGTGGGCTTGACGACGAATTTCTGACATGATATTAGGATTGTGGTATTCCTTGAAGTAGCTATAAAGGTCAGCGGATAAATCAGCAGGAACGAGCGGGCCACTTGGTGAAAACCAATGGACAACGTACGGGTGCAAATCTCTTGACAATTATTGTAGAGGAGAGCGTATTATGGTAGAGGGGTAGAGGGGAAGAGTCAGATCCTGGAAGGGAGAAGTAAGGGGATAAGTGGCAAGGGTGAGGCTTCGAGGGCCTCGAAAATCATTGGGTTATTTAAAGGCAAAGAACAGTGAGTGCAGGTGCGGTATAGATACAAATAAACAAGGCCACACCTGTGAGACATCACAAGAGCCAAACAAAACGACATACGTAAAGGAGACGTGAAACACGTGACGAGCCATATCCCAACACGTCCCGGCCACACCTTAGAGTCCGCGTCTGCAACGTGTTTGTTTTCTCTCGAGTCTTACCAGCGCTCAGCAAGGATCTAATAGGAGCCTGCCCTCCAGTCGACTCAGAGCCCGCCGTTGC
>Ga0307515_10013780_pt1 | contig 15066 bp, 3 predicted proteins | sample 17_EM_MG_FD_194513 | JGI IMG/M metagenome (GOLD analysis project Ga0307515, IMG submission 194513) | Populus trichocarpa ectomycorrhiza microbial communities from riparian zone in the Pacific Northwest, United States - 17_EM | ecosystem: Host-associated > Plants > Roots > Unclassified | place... | reverse complement strand
CCTACGCTACGCTATACGGCCCCTGCCGCATACGCTCTGCGCGTAACACTATTTACAACCTCTACTTATACAGACAGATACCAATAAGGGCAAAATTTAATACATTAGTGATTATTATTAATAGCTAATCTAGGTTAAAATGCCGCAGTAATAGAGCTTCCGTAAACTTTTACGCGAAGTTTTTAGAAGGCCTCCTAAACCTTTCTAGGCCATAACTATAGCTTATACTATTTAGTTAGTCCCTTTTTAGTTTTCTTCCTTACCGCCTTTAAGCTTTTTACTCTTTAGGTCGGGTCTTAGGAAGCTTCTATAATATAGTTAAATAGGTATTAGGCGACGTCCGAGTAGTTATAGATAAAGCGCCTATAGAAATTGGCAAAGCCTAGGAACACTTAAATATCCTAGTAGCTCTCTAGCTCTGGCCACTCCTAAATCGTCTACACCCTTACTAGGTCTATAACTACACCTATAGGCGTTATAATATACCCCAGGAACTTAACCTGCTTAGTATTAAAGATATACTTTAACGCCTTAGCGTAGAGGCCTTAATTATCTAAACGTTCCAGCACTTCGCGGACGTGTTGCTTATATTAATCCTTATCTTCTAAATAGATTAAGATATTATCTAAATAGATAATATATATACGGTTAACTAGTCCCCCTAAGGCTCTATAAATGTATAATTAGAATATTATAGGCGCATTAGCTAGCCCGAAAGGCATTACTAGATACTTAAAGTGGCCGTATTAGGTCTTAAAAGCGGTCTTCTACTTATCCCCTTCTTTAATACGGAGCCTATAATAGGCGTCTTATAAATCTAACTTTGTAAAGATCTTCGCCCTAGATAGTTGATCTAGCATTTTACTAACCAATAGTAGTAGGTAACGGTTCTTAATTGTAATCTTATTAAGACCGCGATAGTCTATATATAGCCTTATAGTTTTATCTAGTTTTAGGATAAAGAGGATCGGCGCGCCTAATAGTGACTTACTAGGCCAGATCTATCCCTTTTCTAGTAAGCTATTAAGGTACTCCTATAGGATCTTAAGCTCTTTACGCGAGAGGTTATAGATAAAAAGGTTTAGTGGTTGCTTGCCTTTTTCTAGATTAATTATATAATTATACTCCAAGTTCTATAGTAGGACTTTAGCTCTCCTACCCGAAAATACCCTTAGTAAGTCCCTTAAGCCTACTAGAATATTTAATAAATTAGGGTCGCGTTTATCCTCTATATTATTATTAGGTAAGTTTTAGAGCTCCCTTAAAATGCTTACGGGCAGCGTTATACGCTATAGTAATTGTTTATATATAGTTGCCACCATATATTAAACCGTTTTATGCGGTAGCTAGTAGAGGGTAAGGAACTCCTTAACGTAGCGTTTAAGGTACTATAGTATACTCTTTATATATTGCTTAAGCTAGAGTAACCTATAGCGGTTAAAGTATTTTATAAGATCCTTAAGATCGCCACCTCCCTATAATATCTCCGCGACCTATTTAGTAGTTCCCTATAGGGTTTCCGTTATAAAGGGGTTATTACCTATACTAGGCTTTATACCCATCTTGCTATTAAATAGGGGCTAAATCTAATACTCCTTTAGGTATAGAGCGTATACTATTTCGCCTAGGGCTACATTCTCTAGGATATCCTTTAGGCTTATTAGTAATATACGCCCTTTTAAATCTTTATTATTCCACTATTTAAAGGCTTTAGTCTTAAAGCGTATTTTAGGATCTATTTTTATAAGCTAAGGGTATCTAAGAATAAGGTTATAACTTACAAAGTTAGCCGCCCAGAAGGGTTGTGGGCTAACTACCTTAGTGCGGTTATATATATCGGCCACTAACACTATAAGCTTATAGGCACTATATAGCTTGATCCAATACTTATCTAGGAAGCCTATAATAGGTTTCCGCCACCTTTGCAATAGGATAAGTTTATACTCTTTTACCAAATTATATTATATAAAATTGATTTCGGCGCCGCTATTATATAGTACTTAGAACTATTATACCTTACCTATAGGGAGTGTTATTTCTAGCTTAATAGCAATACGGAGAGTCTTTCCTTTTATATCTTGCCCTAGTTATAGCTAGAAGAGGTCTATAACTAAGGCTTTTCTTTTTTTAGATTGTTAGTGCGGTTATTACCCTACTTATTTTTCCAATAGGATCTACCTCTAGAGTTTTCTCTTAACTTCTTAGAGTATTTCTATAAAGGTGTTAGACGGGTATTAGGTTGACCCTAGAAGTCTTTCCCGTTATTTAAGGTTCCTAACTTTAACCCTTTTAAAGTTCTTTTTAAGAACGGCTTCTTTAAAGGTTAGGTCTGCCCTATATTACTACTAAAGTGCCCACGCTTTTAGTAACCCCCTAGCTTTCTACTAGAAGAGGTCTAGTTCCTTATTATATCCTTAGCGTTTAGAACCGCTTATTTAAAATCCGCATATGCAGTAATCCGTAGTAGGGCTCCTATGCGCTTTATTTCGTCACGAATTGCTAGCTTAATTTTAGCCCAGATAAATCTAATCTTCTCCTTCTTATAGACGCTGCCGTCCTTGTTTTTAAAGGGCTCTAGATTTATCTATTAAGTATAAGTTTCCACAAAGTTTATAAACTGGCGGAAGTCTTAACAGTTTAGCTACATACTATTCCAGAATTATTCTGCATTATTATATTATATAATATACAGATCTTAGGTCTAACCCTTTAAAAAGGTCTATAGCTATAGCTATATTATAATTTACTCTTTATTAAGTTAATTAAGCGCGATCTAGTTTAGTAATTGGTCTTTAATCTTGCTAATAATCTAGCGTATACGCTCTTTGGTATTATCTCGTATTATTAGCATCTTAAAGAAGTTATCTACCTTACGAACCCAATTGTCTAGCTATTAGGCGTTAGGTCTATAACGAAGTTCTAAACTACTAAAGGCCTTAGCCAGTTAGTCTATATCCTTTTTCCGTTTATTATATAGGTGCCTCTTTAAGTCTTTTATACCTCCTTAGGTAGGTACTAAGTAGCCCCTAGAAAGCCCTTAGCCTTAACTAGGTTATAAAAGAATTTACCTAGCTTAGATTAAACCCTACTAGATATAGATTTGCCCTTAAAGGGTTCTAATATATTTATTAGTAGCTTTCTCCCGTATAGCTTCCAAGAGCCTTATAATAGCTTCCTAATATCCGTCTTAAAGGAGATCGGTATAAAGCTCTTAACCTTCTAAACTTAGGCCTAGAGAAGCTCCTACTATAGAGGTAGTATTAGCACTAGTAGCTAGTATAGGTTTCCTAATAAGCCTTAGGTCTTAAGTTAGTATTTAGGTTTAGTTTCCTAAAGGGGTAGGCCCGCTTAGCTTGTAAGCAGTCTATATACTATTATTATACTAATTATAGGCCAGTGGTCTTCTGGGAGAGTTCTAGTTAGGTCCCTAGTTAGACGTATTAGTATATTCCTCTAGCATTTCTAGCTTAGGGGAAGATCTTAAGGTTGCCTTTAGCGCTTAATCTTCTAATTGGCCTAGGTAGGGCTAGAGGGTTTTTATTACGAACGCTTTAAGTACAATATTACGACTACTTGGAGAAGAGACGGAAGAAGCTAGTTAGTTAATTTAAGCACGGTCTAGGATGGAGCCGGTAGAACTATGTGACGAGGAATAGTAACCAAGGTCATATGATGTGCTACGTATTAAACGAGAGAAATGAGAGGAACTTATGTACCTTACGTATAAAACGTACATTATATATAAGAAGGATTTCATAGGAGTACGGTTGTGTATTTAAGGACCCTTAGTCCCTACCTAGATAGTTCCTTCTTTATAGTGATTCTTAGAATACAATTAGAGTTAATCTGTTAAGTAACCACTCTACCAGTTATTATTTCTTATTAACTATTGTTACTTGCATTTCCTATATACCTAGCCTAATAATAGGACCTACCGTAGTTCTTACTATAAGGTTCCGTTATACAATCACTACCTAGTTATAGTATTAATAATAGTAAGTCGGATAATATGCCACTAAAAGCAGCTACTATAACGCTATTAACGGCGGCAACTATATCGAGGTTAGGTAACGACACTAGTATAGTAAATACTAACTTATAGTAACCTATAACGGTTGGATAACTACAAGAAATAGTTAACCAGTTAATAGAAAATAATGTAATATTAGAAAATAGGATTAACGGGATAGGCGCAGTAAAGGTTAAGTTACTATTAATTAAAAGATACTTAGGGGAGAGATCGAAGCTTAAAGGATTCCTTATGTAAATGCACTTTAAGGTCGCGCAAGAAGGAGCTAAGCTAGCAACACCCATAGATTAAATAGTATACGTAGGATTGTTCTTAACAGGAAGAGTACTTAAGTAGTTTAAGCCTTACCTTATAGAAATCCAGGCAAATAGAATAACAATAATAAACTAAGAGGTACGGTTTATATTCTTAAGCTAGAATAGATTTGTAGAGCAACTTATATAAATATTTGGAGACCTAGAGGTAGTAACCATAGCGGAAAGAAAACTCTAAGATATTACGCAACGAACCTTAGTAATTAAGTATATAATATAGTTCTAGACGTTAGCGATATAAGTTAAGTAGAATAATAGGGCGCTTATAGCACAGTATAAATAGGGACTTAAGGCTAAAGTCTAGGACGCGATTATCCTAATAGAAGATGCGGATACCCTAAGGGAACTAATATATTAAGCGATTAAGATTAATAATTGGATTTACTAAAGGGAACAGGTTAAGAAAGGTTAGGATAAAGTTCTATAGTTATATAAGGCGCAAAGTACACAACGACCTAAGCTAAGTTAAAAACTATAGTATGGCGTAGAGCTAATAGACCTAAGTGGTACTAAAGAAGCCTATAAGAGATAGAGTAAAAGACTATAGAAACCCAGGGGATAAGGATTAAGTAATTAAAGGTCTAAGGAGCAGAGGCTAAACTAAGGATCTTAGCAGCAGAAGATGTTTAGGTAGACTCTATAGTAAAAGTAATGGTTTAAAGAAGTAGATTATATAAATTGCGGGAAACAAGGTTATTTTATAAGGGATTGTAAAGATGGTTAGAGATACTATATAATAAAGGAAACTAGACTAATAGCAGATAATATATACGTATAGAGGGATGATAATATGCTACAAGGAACAAAAGAGTGTTTAATTAAAAGTTTCGCGTTTTGTTATAATAACGTATACCGAATTTATAAGGACGCTAAGTACGGCGTAAGCTACTAGCTATAGGAGCTAGCACCTATAGGATACAGAGGAACCAATGAACCAGTTCGCAGATTGGATATTAAGGACAATAAATTTAATATAGGCGAAATATTTAGTGACAATAAGGTAATAAGAGCGGTTTACTAGGAACACGCAGCTATTAAAGATGTTATACCAGAGGTAGAGGATAATTCCACTATAAAATAGGGAACATTAGTAGGGATCGAAACCCTACTAGATACGATGTCTATTGCTTTATAAGACGTAAGAGGAGTAGGACAGTAAACTACTTTGGCACTTAATAAAGGCAAAAGGCTAAAGGCTTAAGATTCTTAAGACGAGATAAGAGATAACTAAGATTCTTAAGATAAGATAAGGTAAGCTTAAGGACCTATAACGGACGAAAACCGATGGAGCAGAGCAGTAGCTTAGTTTAGCAATATATAAATAAGCTTGGGACGAAGTTTCCTATAGGCACAAGATTCTTAAGACGAGATAAGTAAGATTTAAGATTCTTAAGATAAGATAAGAACACTAAGCAAGCCTAGTTAAACTAAGGCTAAAGCTAAGCTTAAGTTAGAAGTAAGCTCAGAATTAAAGAATCTAAGGGACCAAGAATTCGGAGTATAAATTAGGACACCTATAGATAAGAGGCAAGGAGCTTCTTTATAGATTAGAGAATCTGCAATATAAATAGCAACTAGATTAGGAGACAGACATATAGACCTAAAGGACTTACTAGTAAAATATAGTATTCGGACTAAAGATCGAAAAGTTAATACTAAGATTAAGAAGTAAGAGAACTTTGAGGATTAGAGCGTAAAACGCAAACCAAAAGAAACTATAGAAGAGTTTAGGCAAAGAATTATCGCATAGTAAGAATAGAAACTAGATAAGAGATCTAGCATATTGGGACGTATAAGGGACAGGGCGCTAGTATAAAGAATTACTAATAGGCTAAGAATAGGCACACTAAGAGCTAAGTGGCTTACCAAACTGGAAAATAAAAAGGATTTAGGAATTCTTACTAGGTTCGAAGAATAACATATAAAGGGCTGTTACGACGTAGTAATAAGAAGATACTTCCTTACGGACAAGCCGTATACACTCTAGTAGCTATACTAAAAGTGGTATAGGCAGAGGTATAATAATAAGTGGGAAGATTTCTACATATAGTTAGACGAGAAAGTTATCCAAGACCACCCGATTATAGAAAAGGCTATAACTTATATTAAAGGAGCCTTAATTATAACGTTAAAGAATCTAAAGAAATGATTAGAGGACTAGAGAAGCAAAAGACGCATCTTAGTACCTATAAATAAAGTCGCAACGTTTAGATCAGCACGATAGAGGTTTAAACTTAAAGATAAAGACGAGCTAAGAGTTAACCCAAAGCACCTAGCACACTATACGTTATTATAGATTGCGTGCGTAGACGACATATATAAGATATATAAGAATCCAAAGGAAAAGAATTGGAAATACCCTATAAGGATATACTGGATAACGGATAAGCAATAGTACAGAAATGCTAAATATATACATAGATGGCATCTAGCAGAAGTCTAAAAAGAAGGAGATTTAATACTTTAGCCAGGAAGATTCCTTATAAAAAAATGCTTAGACGGATAATAGTAGTAGAAATATCCAGAGAATACGTGTCTATAGTATATTAAAGATAAAAAGCGAACTAGGTATTAGCTAAAGAGTAAGCTAAGTGCAGTAGGATTAAGCAGCTAATAGTTAGGAAAAGTAGAGGCCTATAGGACTAAAGGGAGCCAGTAGTAGAGCCTTAGACCCTTAAAGGAATTTAAGAATAACACCTAAATTTAAGAGTTAAATGGTAAGATTAATAGTTTAAAGCGCTAATAGATAGTAAAGCAACGCGAAACCATATCTTACTAGCGGCAGTTAAAAAAAATAGGGTTACCTTATAGATAAAAGGAAAAACCTTACCTATTAGTAATAATTTTAGGAGATCTAATAGCCTACAAAGAAGGGATCATTAATCTTAAAACAGGACCTATTTAGTTAACCATTAAAGGGAGATAAATTAAGATATCTTTTGATATCCTACTATTAGGACGGGATAAGGCAGTACTAGGGATGCCTTAATTACAGGAATACAATCTAAAAATCGATTAGATTATAGGTTAGGTTAATATTAGAGATACTTAATGACGCAAAATGTAATAATAAGCTAAGTTGGTATAATACTAAGTCGGAGCGATATACAAAGAGACTAAGTAAGGCTTAAGTCACGTACCAAAAAAATACTATAAATACGGCAAGAAACTATAGTTACTAGAAAGTAAAAAGCTATTAGATTATATAGCATAGGACTATAAAATAGAATTAGAACCAGGAATAAGTCTAAAGTTCTTTCCAATCTATAAGCTTACTAAAGAGGAAGGTAGAGTATTAAAAGAGTTTATCTAGGAAAACCTATAAAAGGGATACATCAGACCATTGTAGTTATTAGTAGGTTATCCAGTACTATTTATACTAAAGAAGAATAGCAAACTAAGGCTATATATTAACTACAGGCAGTTAAACAGCATTACTAAAAAGGATAGGTATCCTTTACCCTTAATTAGCAAGATCTAAGATAGGATAGGTAACGCGTAAATCTTTACAAAGATAGATCTAAGATAGGCGTACCATTAGATTAGAATTAAGAAAGGCGATAAATAGAAGGCAGCCTTTAGGTTAAAGGAAGAACTATATAAACCATTAGTTATATAATTTAGGCTTATAAACGTACTAGTAACATTCTAGAAGCGTATTAACAATATATTAGGAGAATACTTAGATAAATTTGTTATAGCATATCTTAATATTATTATTATCTACTTAATAACTAAGGAAGAACACGGGGAACATATTAAATGGGTTTTAAAGAGACTATAAGAAGAACAGATGCTAGTAACAATTAAGAAATGCGAGTTCTTTATAAGGAAGACCAATTTTATTAGATTTATTATTAAACTAGGCTAACTTAGTATAGATCTAAAGAAGATTAAGGCTATAGTAAATTGGCAAGAACTAGAGAACGTTATACAGTTAAGATCGTTCCTAGGGTTTTGCAATTACTATAGAAGGTTTATAGCGTAGTAGTTAAAAGACATTAAACTACTTACGTAATTAACGAAGAAAGAAGAACTATAGGCATGGGGAAAGGAATAAAGAAAACTCTTTAAGAAAATTAAGGAGTTGTTTACCTAGGAGCCAGTTCTTAAAATCTATTAACCAGGACTAAAGACGGTTGTAGAAATAGATGCATTAGACTATATACTAGGGGCGTACTTTATATAAAGATATTAAGACAAATAGTACCTAGTGGCATACTATAGTTGAAAGATAACACCACTAGAGTTAAACTATAACATCTATAATAAGGAGTTGTTAGGTATAGTTGCAATATTAAAAAAATAGAGAGCATTCTTATAAGGCATAAAGAAACTATTTATAGTTAAGACGGATTATAAAAACCTAACAGAATTCCTAATAATAAAGAAACTTAACTAAAGATAGGTTAGATGGGTAAAGATACTTGCAGAATACTATTTTAAGATTTAGTATACTAAGGGTACAGATAATACGTGGGTAGATGCTCTAAGCTATAAAGCTAAACTACAAAACAATAAGAAGCTATTAGGGGCTTTACTACAAAAGGATATAGATAGATTAATTAGGTACAATTATCCAAAAATTATAGTAATTTAGGAAAATAATAAACTAGAGAAAGTCTATAAGACATTAGAAAGCTTTTAGGTATAAAGAATTCTAAAGGCATAACTAGAAGATCTATAGTTAGATATATACAAAAATTAAGAAGTAAAGTATATCCTAAGAAGTATAGTAGAGTAATTTATGGAAGAATTCTATAAGGGATTAACTTAAGGACATAACGGAGCTATGGGCTTAGTGTTAAGACTCTAGAAGGAGTATATTATTAACAGAATCTAGAGGATAGCTAGAAGGGTCACTAAAGAGTATTTAAATTGCTAAAGGAATAAACTAATAAGATATAAGCTATACGGAGGGCTATAACCTATTAAAACACCAGAGAGACTATAAGAGGTTATATTATAGGACTTTATCGTTAAGTTACTAAAGTTAAGAGATCCTATTACCGGATAAGATTATAATATAATCTTAGTAATAGTAGACAAGCTTATAAAATGGGGATACTTTATAGTATATATAGAAGAAATCTCAGCGGAAGATATCGCTAGAATCTATATTAAAGAAGTGTTTATAAGATATAGAGCATTAAGTAAGATTATATTAGATAGAGATTTAAGATTTATAACAGCATTCTAGGAAGTATTCTTAGCGGAGTAAGGAGTTTAAGTAGTAACTTTTACTGTATATTATTTACAGATAGATAGTTAAACGGAAAGATTAAATTAGACACTAAAATAGTATTTAAGGCATTATATTAATTATACATAGAACAATTGGGTATTGTTATTACTAGTTATATAGTTTATATATAATATAACACCTTAAGAAGGAATAGGCATATTACTATTTAAGGCGAATTACGGATATAAGTTAAGGACATTATTGTTACTATAATAAGTAAAGAAAATAAGTAGTATAGCCAAAGAAAGAATAAAGACGTTAATAAATCTTTATATAGACCTTATAGAATTAATAAAGAAAGTATAAAAGAGAATAAAAAGGTACTATAATACTAAGAGATCTAAGGGACCAGATCTTAAGGAGGGAGATAAAGTATAGCTACTACACAAAAATTTTAAGAGTTAACGACTAAGTAAGAAGTTAGACCACGTTAGACTAGGACCTTTTAAAATTACGCAAAGGATTTTACTAGTTATATTTAAGTTAAACCTACCAGCTAAAATGAAGATCTACCCTATACAGCACATCGCAATACTAGAGCCAGTATATAGGAATATTAAGCTATTAGTCTACGAGGCAGACATATATAGAGGATAAGAAGAAGACAAATAGCAAGTTTTAAAGATTATTAGTTATAAGGACATCGACAATAAAACATAGTATAAGGTTAAGTGGATAGGCTACACTGAGACTACCTAGGAGCCACTAGAGAATTTAAAGAATGCTAGGAGAAAGGTATAGGAGTATTAGAAGAAATTAGGTTAGGTAGTATTAATAAAGAAGGATTACTAAAGAATAAGTTACCTAAGGGGGACCTAAGAAGAGCAGTTGCCGAGCTATTCGGATCTGTTTTCTTCTCTATTGGAAGAGAATCCGTTCTTTTATCGCTAAGTTCCTATAAGCCTTGTTCTATAAGTTTCTACTTCTTAAAATAAACCTTCTTACGGACCTTCTTAAGACGAAGTAAACGAGTAGACGCCGTAATTTGAGCATTTAGGGCCTTCTATTCCGTATTATAAGAACGTTCCAACTTAGTAAGGGCTTAAGATAGTTTACTATCTAGCTACGCAGCAGTAGATTAAACACAAGACCCTAAAACAAATTAATTAGGGAACTAGACGACTATTAAAAGTAATAAGTCGCGCATATTTAGTATTAGAGGTAGAGCGAACGTTATAAGATAAACAAATATTTGCTTTAGTGCATTCTAAATAAGAAGACAGTTATTACGAAGATGGGTTCGCCAACATAATATAAACTAACCCCTCTTTTAAACAACGAGAATATAGAGACGGTATAATCTTACTAAGAGATAATATTACAGCAACAGTGCGAGCACAACGTTGGGTATATAAAGAAGAAATTGCTTTAGGTATAATAAGCAATAATATTAACTAAATTAATTAGACGGATATTATACCTCTAGTAAATAACCTAGAGATATTTGGAATCTTTAAGGACGAAGATAGAGAGGAGGGAGATAGTGTTACAAACGCTTTAAGTACAATATTATAACTACTTAGAGAAGAGACGGAAGAAGCTAGTTAGTTAATTTAAGCACGGTCTAAGATAGAGCTGGTAAAACTATATAACGAGGAATGGTAACCGAGGTTATATAATGTGCTACGTGTTAAATAAGAGGAATAAGAGGAACTTACGTACCTTATATATAAAACGTATATTATATATAAGAAGGATTTTATAGGAGTACAGTTGTATATTTAAGGACCCTTAATCCCTACCTAGATAGTTCCTTCTTTATAGTAATTCTTAGAATATAATTAGAGTTAATCTATTAGGCAACCACTCCACCAGTTGTTATTTCTTGTCGACTATTGTTACTTGCATTTCCTACATACCTAGCCCAATAACAGGACCCACCGTAGTTCTTACTATAAGGTTCCGTTATAGGTTTTAGTTACTTTCTAGTAGCGTTATAACCATTATAGAGGGTGTCTACGTTTTCCTTAGCGGTAACCGTAGGTATATAAAAGTCTTCGAGCTCCTAGAGTATCTAAGTATTAGGGCTTATTCGGCCGTCTTACTTAGAGGGTTATATTGTCGCAATCTCTTACTATTAGAGAGACCTTCCTACCTTTACGCGACGGCTTTCTATAAGGTATCCGTAGAGTTTCCATTTAAGTTATCGCGAGATTTTAAGGGAGGATAGTAGTTATAAATAAAAGATATAAACAAATAATCTGGTCCTTAAAGCCGACTACCCTTTTAAAAAAGAGTAGGAAGGATTTAAATATAAGGGGATTTTATAGATAGGGGGCTATAAGGACACGATTGTAGAACAGGATAGATTGGTAAGAGAGACGAATCCTTAAGGAGGTAAGGCCTCTAGGATTGTGGAGACTATATACTACGGGCATGTGCCTCTGGCACGTAACCGGCGACCATCTAAGGGGCGTCCGGGGGTTGTCCTAAGGGCAACCCGAGGTGTCTGCAATAATATCCCTTATATATAGACCCTATTTAGAAAACTTAATATAACGTTCCCCTAAATAAAATGGCGAAAACAGTTCCCCCTAAACCCTAGCCATTACCCGAATTTAAACCTCTCTATATTAACGATTAGGATAACTATAGCTTATTAAACCTCCCTTTTAACGTTAATATATACAATCCTTTACGGATAAGATTATAGATAAGCCTATAGAGTAGATAAATAAGCACGCGGAGCTCTATCCACTAGATAAGGAAGTAGAATACCTATATATATAGTAGCTAATATATAGATAGGAACTCTACGCGTATTCTAGGGTACTTATTTATATAGGAATTACTATAGAGCTGGCTATTAAAGACTACTAAAAGGATTTAGATATATATAGCAACCTTATATTCCTAAGTACGGCCACCAAATTTAGCTGATTTAATTAGTTAATCCTTATCGATAACCTAAGGACCCAGATTGACGTGTTAAGGGATAGCAATTTCTACCATTAAAAATATATATATTTAATACTCATTTCTGGACGTCTTTAACGCCGTTTTTGGCGGTCGTTTTGCCAGGCCCCCTAACACGTGCCGTGGCCATCTGTATGTGGTGGAACTGATGATGGATTGGTGCTGCTCTATCCCTTCCAAGCCGCCTTTCCCATGCGGTCAACACCGCAACACCCTCGCCGCCTCAAACCCCCCAGCACTCACCACTCAGCACCAGACGCCAGGCACGACCAGTTAACCATAAACCATACAATAAGAGTTCTATAATAGTTATATAGTTGGGGGTGAGAAGTTTACAAGCACCAGACGCCCCTAACTGGTCCTAACTGGTCCTCAAAACACCATTAGAAGTGACTGCACATTTGTACTGCCATCGGGCGCGAAGCAATGAATACGCTGCCGCTCCTGGAAAACATCATCGATGTACTCACCCATGCCAGTCGCATGCAGAATTTTAGCAATAATGGCGTGAGTTTCTAAAAGAATAGCGCTTGGGAGGCTGTAGTCAGAATGGGCGAGAAATGTGATATTACCGCTCTTAGGGAGATAATAGTTAAATACGGTTGGAAAATAGGCGTACTGCTTTACACGGTAGATGTTCTCGTTACTCTAGAAACATTAGAAAAGAACATCCTAATACCTTAGACACTATACGCACAGTTGGTTCAAACGCGAGCTGGAATTCTCTAAATGTACCATGAAGAGTATCCGCTAAAGTAATAGCGTTGCAAGTATCATTAATCTTGTTGGCGGAGAAATTAATCCGGGAGCGGATTCTAGGAAAATACCGATATAACGCATCCAAAATTGTGGCAGCGTTTCTAAGCTGGCTATATATTAGTGGTAATACCGCATAGTTAATAAAAGAGAAATTAACCTCAGTATCTGCAAAGTTGTCAATTGAGAGTGGAATTATATGAGCAGCCTTTGTGATTATTGTAGTGATGTGTTTGCGCTCAGTCCCGGACAGGCTCTTGGCAGCCTTGTCCACATCATAAAGCTCAGTCAAAACGCATCTATTATTATCCCGGAGGAGACATGCCTCCGTAAGCCACCCCTGATCGTTGCGGGAGCTCGACTCTAGTTCGGAGGCAATATCGTCGATACTGTCATCTGCTCCAAACCGCGGGGATGGTGAAGCTGCTGGAATCTTGCCTCTTGCTTTCACTATAGAAAGAGGAACTTAAAATCTGTTATATGTAATATTATAAAATAAAGAGTAAAGTAGATACATACTAGGTACAAGTAGTGCAGTCATTAAGTGTGTAGCAAGTATGCGTAGTTCCTCGTCGGAAGAACAGTCAAGGATGTCGTCACAGATGTTCCGCATACCGTCTCGAGGCAGATACTGGGTAAAGGCCTTAAGAACAACAACACTGTTGTCACTTGTGCTCAACGGCTGGTAGCTGGCGAGCTTTTTATTGACGTCGCTGAGCATCTCTATATAAACGGTAGGGTTGGTCAGAGCGGAGGACGGAGAAGAGCTCTCAAGAGATAAGTTTACAGGAGAATGCATATGGAAAGCGAGTTTTGTAAATGAATTCGTTGGATGTGAGGATGCAGCGGAGAAAAGTTTAGTGCTCATTGTGAGGCTGCGCAGGTCGCTAATCTAACCTTGGCGCCAAGGCCCGATACTGTTAATTTACATGCATATTTTTGCCGCCCGCATTTTTACTATCCTTGACACGGCAATTTTGGTCCTTAGGTTATCGATAAGAATAAACCAATCGGAAAAGCTGGGTTAATGCAATATCCAATTGAATCCAGTCACGAATATAAGCGACCTTGGCAAAGGGCCCTACCGTGTCAAGGGATAATAACAGTATCCTTAACCCGCTGAAATTCGTCTACGTGTTATCGATAATAATTAGCCAAATTGGACCAACGCAATCGAACCGTGAAGTTGGTGACATTTACCAAATCTTATATAAATAGGTCTATATAGCTTAGGGGTCGTTCGGTTGCAAAAGCGTCAGATTGAATCTGAACTGAAAGTCCGGCAGAACGAACGCGTTCCTTCCCGATTTGACACGCGTCTGTGGCTCTACGGGTCGCACGGACGTGTGCAATCTGAAGCCTTCAGATTCAAATGAGGAGCTTCGAGCTCCTGATTTGAACTGACGCCAAGACCTCAGTTCAAATTCTATAAAGTTGCCAAATTTTTAGTGACATTTAGCGTGTTTTTTGGGCGGTCAGAGGAACATCGAAATTTTGTGGCTGAAGTCAAGTTGAACTGGAATTCAACCGAACGGTCGCCTCAGAATCAGATTGGAACTCCAGATCAACTCCATTCTGAAGCCCTCATTCTGATCTGAACCTGCAACCGAACGACCCCTTACCCTTTAGAGCTGAGCCGCTTTGAGTTCTCCCTTGCATATTAGCTGCTATGGCCGTGTCTATGGTTTATTATTGTTCGATAGATATAGCCAGAGTTGGTAATAAGCAAGCAAGCCAAGCTGAGAGGTCTCAGCTTGCTTGCTTGCAATTTTTGACGCCTTCAGCTTGCTTGCTTGGCTTGTTTG
>Ga0307515_10013779_pt1 | contig 15069 bp, 6 predicted proteins | sample 17_EM_MG_FD_194513 | JGI IMG/M metagenome (GOLD analysis project Ga0307515, IMG submission 194513) | Populus trichocarpa ectomycorrhiza microbial communities from riparian zone in the Pacific Northwest, United States - 17_EM | ecosystem: Host-associated > Plants > Roots > Unclassified | place... | reverse complement strand
GAGAGTAGTTAGATAGATCTTTTAATTAAATTTAAGGCGTTATAGTAGAATAACTATATAAAGACGCGTCTTAGTGCTAGTAGAGTGGCTAGATAACTAGTGTAGCTAAATAACTGGTGGAATACGTGCCTTTGAAATTTTTGCTTATTAAAAATAAGGTAATTTAAAGATTAGAATCCGTAGTAGGTTTGGCCTAATCTTTCTCCTTACTTCTGGTCCTTAGCGCTTTTTTATATTATATATATAAACACCTTACGTATAACGGTGCGCCTATTACTAGCGCCTTTATTAGCTTATATAGGTATATATTAGACCTAAAACTTTGTCAATTTTACTGACTATACTCTTATTAATAGTTTATTCTAAAACCTCTCTTTCTAAAATTCTAATACTTTTTAGTGGATTTTAAAGGCTTTATATAAGCTGTAGGCTAGTACCTATATTAGAGGTGCTGCTTATATATATTAGTCCTGCAATTATTCCGGACTTAGATTAGCTGACCGTTTTCGCTATATAAATATATATTTAAGCGCTAAGCTAAGCTAAATATATATAAAGGCTTAGGACGGGCAGCATAATTAGCAGTATTTATAGCAGGTAATTAAAGCGTAAAATACTTTAAGCTCGCCCCCGCTAGTAGGAAGGGTGGCTAAGCCGCACCAATTAAACCCTTATAAGGTGGCGAATTCCGTAGGTGTTTTTATAGAGTTTAAGTTAGTAATTAGAGGTTAAATTATAAGGCTCTAAGGCTGAGGCTGGCGCGCTTATTAAGACTTTATACAGCTATAAGTATAGCAGCTACTATAAGTAAATTACGCTATAATCTATTTACTCGCTCGCAGAGATATATTTTAAATAATATATTTATATTATATTAGGGGGTATAGGCTTAAGGAGAGGGTAATCTCGTCTAGCCTGCTATATTGCATAGTAGGTTCCCTACTACTTAAGCAGTGGTAGATAATTATATACTTATTGCCCCAAATAACGCGTACTATTAGAACCTAATAGTATAAGGCCTACGCCTAATAACTAATATAAATGTAGGAATATATGTCATCTCTTTACGCCCGTAGGGTATTGTTAATAAACCGTTTAAGTAACCTAGAATCTCTAGGTAATATTAAAGGCTATTAATAACGACGACGTAGTAGGAAGGAAGAGAGGAAGCTGGAAAGCGTTAATTTAAAACCCATTAAAAACCCTATGGGAAAAATTGTTAGGAAAGACTACTTATTAATAGCTGTAAGAAGACGCGACGCGTAACTTGTTCGCGATCCTCTAAGGGGTAAGACGTTTTATCGCGACGATAATATAACGCCGTACGGCATAGCATTATTAAGGCTATAAGATAAATAAATAACAAATTCTCTATTAAATAAGCCTTATTTTAAAGCGAAAAGCTAAAAGGCTGATTATAATAGATATTGATGTTACTGTTTAGAGGAGGCGTGACTTCGCTTTAAATAGACATCTTTATAATTAGGTAACTATTTGCACTAACTAGGATTGTAAATCGCTTTAGCTAGAGGTAGTGACCGGGGTAGCGACTATGTATGAATTTGCGCGCTATAGCAGATATAAGGCTAATAATGACTTTCTACTATTGTAATAAGGCTCTAAGGTTTAGATACGACTCTTATATATATATAGTAAGTGGTAAGAGCTTAATAGTGGTGCTATAGTAAAGGGATATTAATACGCTATGAAAGAAGGCTCTCTATAAATTAGATAAGGAGGTGATAATGCGAACGTAATTTATAGAGTAGGAAGGGTCTTAAGTGTTATAAAGTAGCTATAGTATATAACATATATATAATTATAGTGAAGCGCGATATATACGCAGAGTTATAGTCGCTTAAAGTTAAAGTACCCCTTATATTTTCCGGTACGGTGGGTTTTCTACAACGTAGGGACGGACGTTAATAGATAAAGTAGTGAAGTGTAGGCCAGATAGATTCACTCCGAGAAAGACTAGGTAATGGCTAGAGTGGGTATAAATATAGAAGTATAAACGCCAGTACTATAGGTGACAATGTTAGGTAATAAGTATTGAAATCGTAAAGGGAGGAGTTAGATAGATGGATTCTTACGCTCTATACGCGCTAACGTGTATTTTCGGATAAAGATACTTCGGCAGCATAAAAGGACTTAAAAGTTAGTTTACTTGGATGCTGCGTAGCCAAGGATCTGAAAAGTCATTTGGATTATTAGGAATATTAAGAGGACAAATAGTTAGGATATATTGAACTAGTAATTTAGAATAAGAACTCTGTTTATTAAGGAGGGCTCTAGAAGCTCTCTATATACCTAAGATAGGTAGTAAAATAGAATGATGACGACGTCGTCATTTAGTAGGTCATAGTTAATGGAAATAGGTAATAAGACTTTTAATAAGATATTTAGTTATAAGTTAAGGGATAATTGAGATAAAGCTTGTATAGACGATCTAGGCTAATAGATAGTAGTAGATAGTGGTAAGGAACCTCGATTTAGGTTAACAGGATGCCCTTACTAAGCCTATAGCAGAATAGCTCAATTTTAGTAATTACCTGTTTTAAAGGGTTTATGATTTCTACTCGCACAATTATAAGCTTATATGATTATTCTCTAGTTTATTTATAACTGGTAAGTATAGATCTTCTCCCGCTAGACTATGTGTCTAATTAGTTAGATAAATTGGCTAACTATTATAGGCCTAGATAGAGCTAAAGATAACCTTATATACATTTCCTTAATAAGTGCGTAATACTATAGAGTAGTACTAAAGTCGCCTCTAGTTTAAAAAATAGGCAATCCATCTATATAGGACACCCTAGCTATACGCGTAAGTACCTCGCTTAATAAATAATTGGTAGGCTCTTTGGGAAAATAGTCGCTTCTCTTTAGCTTTTTAGGTTCTGGTATTAATCTACACTACTTGCATTTACCCTTACTCTTAGGGTAGCTGAGCTGGTGCTTAATATTCTTAATGCTAAATATATATTCCTACTCCTTGTATGCCTTATTGTAGTTTATATAACAATTAACGTTAAATGCGCGGCCTTAATAATCGAACTAGCCCTTAATTGCCTTGTGGAATCTTTTAATCTTAATAGCGTTTCTTAGCCTAGAGGGTGTAATACCTCCTTCTATTTTTAAGTGGCCAGTCTTAATTAGAGTGGGGAGGTTACTAAAGATATATTTAATGCAGGAGATATCGTAATATTAATTCGGGTTTAGACGGTACGTGCTAGGTTAGTAGATTTGCATGCTTTGTTTTATAGGGGAAGCGCCTTAGCTTTACTATAATGCCGACCTATAAAGTCCTTTAAATTAAAACGAAAGTAAGATATAATATTAGGCCTGCCGGTTAGCCGCTATGGCAGACAATCTACAGCCTAATAGTGACTTCTTTTATTAGGGACATCTTTAAGGACTAGGAAAGAGGTCCCTAATTTTAGCTAATCTTTAATTACCTCTTTTATAAAGGATACTTGCTCTATAAATTTCGGCTAAAGTAGTTATAATAAATTTAAGGCGACATGCTTAAATGCTAAGTTACTCCGTAAGTTCTTGCTAAGAAGGGCTTATGTGTTTTTACGTGTTATACCGTAAGGTTATGCGTATTGGATTATTGCAATACCGGCTTGCCGAGGAATTGATTGTCTAAGAATGCGCTTTTTTATACACGCTTTTACCTTATCGCTTCTATTTTATATCCTAATATAGCTTTATACATCCGTAGCTTCTACCTTCTTTATAATCGCGACGTTTATATATAACGCTGTCTTTAATCTTATATACGTAGTCGCGATATCTTTATAGCTTGCACCGCGTCTACTTGCGGTTATAGATACTAAAATTACTATTAGTTAGGACTAAAAGTAAGGATACTAGTGCCTTTTAGGGTGGTTAGTTGTTTATTATACTTAACTATATGCCTTATAAGTTTAGGATACGCCTAGGATAGTATGTTGTCTAAAGCGCAAGAAGTAGCCCGGCCGCAATGATCTAATTTTAATATTTGCTTTTTATTCCGCCGACGTCTGGTCTACTAGACTAGTTAAAGCCGGTAATTCTATTCTAGCTATATGCGAGCTTCTACTAATCTAATTAGGTGGAATCGCTTTATAATAAAAGCTGTAGTAAGTGAGACATCTAATTAATCTAGAGACTCTATGTTTGTAGATACTGTGTTATTAGAAGAAAGAGTTTTTAAAAGTTAAATAGCTGTCAAGCTGCTCCTAATTAATAATAGTAGGAAGAAGATTTTAAATATTTAGGCGATCGTAACTATTTTTCCGGAAGAAAGTCTTAAGTCTTGCTATACTTCCCTTGTCCTTTTTATATGCTAAATGCAGTACTTTAAGATTAACACTAGCAGTACCTCTATACTTAATCCTCCTCTTTACTATAAATCTTCGTTCGTGCTTAAGGAATTGTGCCTTTTATATATCTATATGGCCTATTCGATAATATTTGCTACGGGAGAACAGGTTATTTATTATAACTTATATAAGTTTTCACTAGGCTTTAAATATTATCCTTAGAACCTAATTCTAGGACCCTCTATTTTTAGCTAACCGTAGTTAGGGGATCCTAGTTATATCTAAAGAACAGCTACGTCTGGAGAATTATTGGATGTTTAATTGGCCCAAAATGACTGGTCCTCTTGGCAGCGCTAAATAGGAGAACTATATTTAGAGAATAGCTATGTCTAGAGAATAGCTACGTCTAGAGAATAGCCACGTGAAGGGTAGCCATGTGAAGGGTAGCTATGTTTGGAGAATAGCTACGTAGAGGGCAGCTATATTGGAGAACAGCTACTAGAGAACAGCTATATTTAGAGAATAGCTACGTCTAGAAAATAGCCACGTCTGGAGAATAGCCACGTCTAGAGAATAGCTATGTTTGGAGAATAGTTATGTCTAGAGAGTAAGAACGCTATGTTTAATATGTCTAAAACAGTTATATCTAGAGAATAACTAGTCTAATAAATGGTTATATCTAGAGAATAATAGTCTGTAGAAAGTTATAACTAGTTTAAATCTTACCTATTTTGCCTTCTTTCCACCGCGCCTAATATATCTCATTACCATAGATTTAAACGCGGTACTTTTGTTAATATAGCCTTAAGAAGAAGTTTTTAAAGCGCCTCTAAAGGTAAGTATAATATGAAATCTATAATCTAATATAATTAAAATAGTAGAGGTTTTGTATAGAATATAATTAGTAATTTAAAACGCCTGTAGATAAAACCTTTATAGTATCTAAAGTTGCTTTAGCACTCTCTTTTATAGTTAAGCTCTGTTAAGAAGTAAGTGTAAAAATACTTTATATGTGAGATATAAGGGCGTTACTTGCGAGATATAATCTATAGTTTAGCGCTAGACTTCTGGAGGAAGGACTTCTACGGCTGCTGGGACTTAGTGTCTTCTGTTCTAAATGGGAAATTGGCCGGAAAATCTAGCTCTAGGTAACTATTACGTGGATCTAATAGCTTACCTTAGTAAGCTTAAACCGTAGAATTAATTAGCGGATATTACTAACCTTTTTGGTCAAAAAGTTAATTCTATAGTATAGGAACTATAAAGCTTATTAACCCGAGTTTATAAGTAGTTTGTTACTTTTAGGTCCTAAATTTTTAAACTTTAATTACAATTAACTACTCTATTGTATTTTAAGTAGAGGGCTCTATATTAAAGCTCTGCAGTCTAAGTATATACTATTTATAACTAATATAATCTTGATTGCGAATTATAAAAGCTATATTAAAAGTCTTTAACCTAAAAGCCTCTATATTAAAAGCCTCTAAGTAAAGGCCTATTAAGTATAAACTTGGCTTAAAATTTTCGTTAGCGGACCCCCGACGATCTATATATTGCTTTTAGTTTACCCTATATAAAAAATAATATGGAGACCACGTATTAGGAAATGGAGGTTCCTTTATAGGTAAGGTGCGCTTACTTTTTTACCCTAGTTTGGCTAAGACCTAACCTTAACCTCGACTATAAAAGGCCTTCTCCCTCGCTGCTTTTACTTTTATGCTCTATCCCCTCTTTTCTTTTCTGCTACCGTGCTACCTTAGACTCTAGCTATTAGCTGTAAGGTATTTTCTATCCCCTTAGCGTCTATATAGGTACTCTACCCGCCTTCCCTAATCTCCGCATATTTTATACTAATGATTACCCACCGCTGTAACTCTTTAGCCCTTTTTATGGGATATATTTATACTCTCTCCTAGTATTAACGCATGCTTCGGTCCTACTATATTCCTCCTTTCTTCTCTCTTCTCTCCTCTCCTCCTGCCTATGTTTCCTACTAATTAGTGCACCGGAATAACATTTCTGTCCATCCTTTTCTTTACCTCTGCCTCTAGCAGTGTCTTAGGCGTAACTATAATGTGTGACTTAATCCCTGTCGGAATAGCTATAAATAGCTATAAGGCTGTGCCAAGAACCGCCTAGTAATGGATTATATGGGTTATAGCTACTGCGAGCTGTGGGACGCGTTAGGTAGTGTTATATTATAGCGTTATAATAAAGGCGAAGCTAGACGCTAAAGTGGGTCCTTAGCAAAACTATAGGCTAATGCTAGTTACTTAGCTTAGTTAAAGCTGCGCCGCTAGAAGCTAGAAGCCTTTGCGCTTTTTAGCGCCTTCTTAACTTAGACCTAAACCTTACTCTTCCCTAATAGTTAGAGGATTGTATTGCGATTAGAGAAGCCGCTAGGCTTTAGTCTAATCTAGCCCCCTATTTAGCTGAGGAGGTATAGGTTATATAGAAATATCTTTTATATAGACCTAAGACTTATAAGGCGGAATCTGGGGGTAAACGGCCTATTTAGTAGTATAGCCTAGCTTCTAGTAGAGCTAGTGTTATAATCTTGCTCTTAGCTAACAAATACTAAAGAAAAATTCGCGTATTTGATCTCCTAATGGAGACTGACTTTATATAGTAGCTGTATTAGCTAAAAAGGCGTAGTGAGATAGATACGGGCGTGATTGCCTAATCTACTCGCGCTATCTGCCCCCTTATGTTATTTATAATATTTGGCTATAGGCAAGGGTAAAAGCGAGGCTTTTGCGTATATTTGGGGGGCTAAGTAGCGGCTATAAGCTCTATAGAGTGTGACTAAGGAAGTTCCTTGGATCTAGGGAAGAGATTTAAGGATACCCTTATTATTTGGAGTGTCTTTTAATGCTTATAGTAGAATTACGGCACGCCCTTTCTATCTAACCCTAGGAATTATGGTCTCGCAAAGGATCTAGCGCGAAAGATCTAGCTCGCTGATATAATTAGGTTAGAAAACGGATATATTAGCGTTAGCCCTAACTCTAAGAAATAAGGGTAGAGGAGGCGCTTTGCCACCAACCTCCTTAATAAGGAGGCTTAGTACGATGCCCCTGTTAGAGGCTAAATATGCTAGCTTAGTTAGTTAGGTCTTGATTACAGTTTCTTAATAAGCGTTAATCTTATAATAAAGTTTAAGCCCGTATAAACCTTTATATATTATAGGTGGTAATTGCTAACAGAGTATAGATTACACGTTTTGATTTGCTATTAGGCTAGTGGGGTTATTTTAGTATAGATGCTGCGGATATAAGCTAGTGGCGAAGAGGGGACTAGCGTAAACTTAAAAGCCTAGCGTAACCCGTCCTTTAGGGCCATTAGAAAGGTATAAGGCAATAATAACTCTAATAATAATAGCAGTAGTAACTGTGGCATCTTTTTAACCCCTTCGTTTTTATTTAGAAATTTCACTTAATAATATCAATTTCTATACTGCACCCCCTAAAAAACTGAGGGCTTTTTAGTATTATGCAATTATAGCTTTTAAGGCAAATGTAAGCAACACACCTAAAAAGAGGAGGATGAAAAAGGGGAGAGTACCTCGCTTCCCTCTAAGAGATAATTTTGTAAAATATTTGGGCTGGTTGCGCTTAGGTAAGTTATTCTACATTGCCTTTTTTAAATATTTTACCTAATAAGGCATCCGTAGATCTTAAGGCTTTTAATAAGTATGAAGATATTTACGAGAATAAAAGTAATAGCTAAGACGCTGGAGGAAGTAATTAAGGTAATTTAGCAATTATCCCCTCCCTCTTTTTTTAATAACTATAAATATATCTAACGGCTAGTAGCGAATCTAATATTTATTAAAGATAATATAGCTAACCTAGACTTAAAACCTAAAGGTAATAGAGCCGGTAATATTAGTAATAAAGCTGATAAGGCTAGTAATTAACTAGCACCTTATAAGCTAGGTATGCACTTCCCCCCTATATAACGGCCTTACTTAATAATTATTAGATAATGGAAATGACCGCAGCGATAAGGATGACGAGGATGAAGAGCTACCTTCTTTAGAGGAGCTGGAAGATCTCTTTAGCGCATCTATATATAACCATCTTAAACCTATAGTAGAAGACATTAATGAAATGGATAGCCTAGCTGAGGGAATTAATATTATAACTGTCCCCTAGGCTAGATAGAAGTTAGAGACCTATATAGCGACTAACTAAGACTCCTTAATAGCCAATAATGTAGATAATATTGGTAAGTTATAGATATTAAAAATATTATTACTATAACCTAATAACCGTTATACGTAGATAATCCGCCTATTAGGGAGGAGGGTAATTATAAGAAAGGGAATGCGGGAGGCGAATTATTCTTTATACTAAAGAAGCGGAAGCTTAATTAGCTTAAGCGGGACGACGTTACCAATTATAATTCTAATAACTCTATTAAAGAGAGTAGCGGGGGTGGTGAGGGCGGCGAGGGTGGTGATAGTTTACGTCCCTAGAAGTAATAAAGGCTACCTACCTATTACAAAGACCTGCCTTCTAGCCCTCCTATCCCTGTCCTTAACCTCGACTCTTAATACCCGTAAGTTAACTAGTAAGTAGTATCTACTCCGCGGCCCGCTAGCCCTTTGCTTTAGGAGCCTACCCTTCTCTATAGCATTAAACCGCCGTATAACGAGGCTAGCAATTGTACTTATAACGAGGACGAGGACGAGGATGGTAATAGTGGTGGCGTTGCTAATAACCGGAGCGACGTTTTAAACCTAGAGCCTGCTATGAAGCGTTATACTAGGACTAAAAAAGATAGAATTAACAAAATGAGCTTAGATGATAAATGGGAGATTGACGGTATTTTAGGGGAAAGAATAACTAAGTTAGGGCGTAAATATAAGGTGGCTTAGAAGCCTACCTAGGTTTATAAGAGCGGGCTTTCGAATTTTAAAGATGCCCTTAAGTCTTACTAAAGACGCATTCGGCAAGCCAAAGCTGGATTGTTATAAGTGCACTCTTTTTCCAAAGTTGCGAAAGTGAAGGGCAGAGTTGCCGTGTAGAAGGGATGGGGTTAGTAGCTTGGGCGTATTTTTATATTGATAATAGTTCTAGAAGAGTCCTCTATATTTATTTCCTGCTTATATAAGCAGATTCCCTTTAATTCCTTTTTAGACGACGTCCGTAAGTAATTACTTATAACTTTGTAGGTATAGGCCTATATAAAGGCCTATATTCGTTATAGATAGATTTTATAGCTTTATTCATTTATTCTAATATTATTTAGTTTATTAAGTGTTTCGGTTAGTAGTGATTCTTTTACTAGTTAAGGTGATAATTAGCGATACTACCCTTTATATACTAGAAAATAAACAAAACCGGGTTTATTGGGCTATTATATTAATGGGTAGTATCTATATAGTTATAGTATCTGCATTTTCTTTTGCTTTAGTTATATTTATACACTATATTATAGCAAGCCTACCGCCTCTAAAGACTCCCTTATAGGTAATGACCTAACTACTTCCCTACTGGGCCTAGCGTTAATATATAAGGCGACGCGCTAGGCTTAGATCCGAGCCACGCTCCTAAATCATTTTAAGATACTTCTTTAACTCTTCCTTAACCCTTCTTTATGCCTTTGGTTTCCTTTATATATCCCTATATTAATAATCTACGGGCTCCTCAATCTAATATTGTTAATCCCCTTTAGCAAAATTTAGGAACGATTTAGCCCGCCTACTGGGTCCCTTACGCTCCCTAGAGACGCTCTACTCTCTTAGCGGCTTTATTAATAGAGTAATAAACACGATCCTATAGTATATACACCCCTTTTATTTTCTAATACTGTGGGTATAGGTACTATAACTATTATAGATGCCTCTAACAGAGTATACTGTTTATTACCTATATAGTTTAAACGGCTAAGATATAGTGGGCTATGGCATTACAGGACTAGTTATTTATCTTAATACCATTATAAAGTTTGTCTGGCCTTCTAAGCTATAATTTATTAAGAGAGAAAAGCGTGTCTACTAACGCCTTGGATATAATTATAATGGGGTTCTTTAATATTATAGGAGACTAGAGGACGCTTTTATCCTATAATATGCTTGTAACGGTTCTATAAGACAGTACTTTACAAGATAAAACAAACCCGTTCCGCTTCCGTAATAACTCTATTAGGTTAAATAAATTACGGCCTTAATTACTTTTGTTTATTCTAGAAATGTAATATATAGGGATATCTTCTATAATAACGTCTTCCTTAATAAAGAGCTTAACGCAAAGCTTGGCGACTTTGCTGGATCTTTAATTAATGATAAAGCCCCTCTTATCTGTTATAAGACTAGTTATAAGTATCCTAATAACAAAGGTATCTTAATAAGGAGTAAGGTATTTACTTTTAGTTCTACCTTTTATAAAGTAATAATACGATCTAAACTATATAAAGAGCTTTTAAACGAAGTGATATATAACGTATATGTCTAGGGGGAATATCTAAGCCTAGCTTCCCTAGCCGCGTTTAGGGACATTATTGCTAAGTGCTGGGCTTAAGGCTATATAAGTGCAGATAAATTACTAGAGGATGTAAAGGCCGAAGGTATATTTTTTATTTAGTAGGATGTTTAGCACTAATGATCTTCTAGTTACTGCAGAGTCTAAACACGCTGCGTAGGTTGAGCTATCTATAATCCTTTATAATACTGCATTTCCTATAGCCCTTACTCTTATATTTCTACTTCCTATTACGTTCTAGGTAAGAAATCGTAGATAATGGGGCTAGGTGGCTAAGCTTTTATATTTTTAGTAGATATCTAAGTTTTTATTATTTACCTATACCTTTTAAGGCGGATACTAAGGATAGTCGCCCACAGTCTTTAATAACCCTATTACTAGCACTTTACCATTTAGACCTTTGGCTAGTGACGTATTGGTACAATAGTGCCTATTAGCTTGGGCTTTTGTGTATTTATCCTAGCTGCGTTCTAACTAAATATGGCGAGGCTAAGCCCTATATTTAGTATAGTAAAACAATTAGTTAAAGTAGTAATATATTATGCGGTTAACGCCAAGTAGCTAAAATTAGCAAGAGGCTCTTGTTTTAGTAGGGGAAAAATAAAGTGTATAAGAAAATAGGTAATAGGGAAATATATTCTTTTATATACCTTTTATAGCATTTTAATATGGCCACTATAGGACTATTCTAGGCAGTAGGTCTGCTGGATAAAAGTATATAATTTTACCCTCCCTAAAAGACGTAAGTGTAACGGAACCTTGTAGCAAGAACTACGATAAGCTCGTTATTGGGCTAGGTGTGTAGGAAATGCAAGTATAAAAGTCAACAACGAATAACAACTGGTGGAGTGGTTGCCCAATAGATTAACTCCAATTATATTCTAAGAATCACTATAAGGAAGGAACTATCTAGGTAGGGACTAAGGGTCCTTAAATATATAACCGTACTCCTATAAAATCCTTTTTATACATAATATATGTCTTATATATAAGGTACGTAAATTTCTCTCGTTTCTCTTATTTAATATATAGCATATTATATAACCTTGGTTACCATTCCTCGTTATATAGTTCTACCGGTTCTATTCTAGACTATACCTAAATTAACTAACTAGCTTTTTCCGTCTCTTCTCTAAGTAGTTATAATATTATACTTAAAGCGTCCGTAACACCATCTCCCTCCTCTTTATCTTTATCCTTAAAGATTTAAAACATCTCTAAGTCGTTTATTAGAGATATAATATCCGTCTAATTAATTTAGTTAATATTATTACTTATTATACCTAAAGCAATTTCTTCTTTACACGTCCAACGTCGTGCTCGCACTATTACTGCAATATTATCTCTTAGTAAGATTATACCGTCTCCGTATTCTCGCTGTTTAAAAGAGGGGTTAGTTTATATTATGTTAGCGAACCCATCTTCGCAACAACCGTCCTCTTACTTAAAGTGCACTAAAGCGAATATTCGTTCGTCCTATAACGTTTGCTTTACTTCTAATACTAAATATACGCAACCTATTACTCTTAATAGTCGTCTGGTTCCCTAATTAATTTATCTTAGGGTCTTATATTTAATCTGCTGCTACGCGGCTAGATAGTAAACTGTTTTAAGCCCTCGCTAAGTTAAAATATTCTTAGGATGCAGAATAGAAGGCCCTAGATGCTCGCATTACGGCGTCTACTCATTTACTCCGTCTTAAGAAGGTTCGTAAAAAGGTGTATTTTAAGGAGTAGAAACTTATAGAATAGGGTTTATAGGAACTTAGTAATAAAAGAATAGATTCTCTTCTAATAAAGAAGGAAATAGATCTAAGTAGTTCGGCAACTACTCTTTCTAGGTCCCCCTTAGGTAACTTATTCTTTAGTAATACTTTTTTTTAATACTTCCTAACCTAATTTCTTCTAATACTCCTGTACCTTTCCTATAGCATTCTTTAAATTTTCTAGTAGCTCCTAGGTAGTCTTAGTATAGCCTATCCACTTAACCTTATACCATATTTTATTGTTAATGTCCTTATAACTAACGATTTTCGAAACTTGCCATTTATCTTCTTCCTGTCCTCTATACGTGTCTGCTTTATAAACTAGTGGCTTAATATTCCTATATACTGGCTCTAGCATTACAATATACTATATAGGGTAGATCTTTATTTTAGCTAGTAGGTTTAACTTAAACGTAACCAGTAAAATCTTCTGCGTAATTTTAAAAGGTCCTAGTTTAACATAGTCTAACTTCTTGCTTAGTTATTAACTCTTAAAATTTTTATATAGTAGCCATACTTTATCTCCCTCCTTAAGATCTAGTCCCTTAGATCTCTTAGTATTATAGTACTTTTTTATTCTCTCTTATACTTTCTTTACTAATTCCATAAGGTCTATATAAAGATTTATTAACGTCTTTATTCTTTCTTTAGCTATGCTACTTATTTTCTTCACTTACTATAGTAATAACGATGTCCTTAGCTTATATCCATAATTTGCCTTAAATAGTAATATACCTGTATAATTACAGCACCTGTTGTACTAACCGCGTGCTTACGCGTTCGGTACACCAGGTACGCGTTTACGCGTCCAGTGCACCAACCACCCGCTTACGCGTCTGGTGCACTTATAAAGCACTAACTAATTAGGGGGGAGGTGCATTAGTATATAGACCACGTAGTCTGCTTTATATAATCAACAGTCACCATCTAAACAAGCATACAATACTACATGTATTTCGTGCCCGTGGATACAACTTACTTATACTATTAAGTTAGTACGAACACTAATCAGTAAGCGCGCATAGATCAGTAATTACTCAACACCTCCCCCCGAGCAATACTCGACAGCGACCACCTGTTTAATCCCAGTATAACCTGCTAGAAGGTTGGAAGGTAAAGGATTACGGAACTATTACCAACCCCGTATACTTGTTTAAGTCTTAGTACGGTTTACCGGAAGTTTATAAACGCGAATACAGACCTTTACGGAACCCCCCATCCTTAAACCTCGAACCCCTATTCTTACTACACCCTCTATTAATACCTCCGACGTCTTTTCAGACCCCTTATGGAGACACCCTTACCCTTTTATAAACCACCGCGGACCTGCCAACCGCTTTTACGGACACTATAAGACCCTCCCCACCCGCTACGCACTATACTACATAGCATGGCGGACATAAGTAAGCAAATTAACGAAGGCTAAAAGAAGTAGAGTTAGGGAGTTAACCTTATATCCATAAACGACGTTAATAACTATATTAAGTTCAAAGTCCTTAAATACGGACATTATAAGCTTATAAACGACGACCTATAGGAGCAATATAAGGAAGACTTTGTAGACTTTACGGAAGCTACTTTTAAGGCTTATAGTATTATACCTGTCTGTAACCTACGAAACCTTCTACGTCACCAAGGTGTATAGGTTAAAAAAGACAAACAAGTCCCTATTGCACGGTCCCTATATAATACACTATATAAGGAAGACCAAACGGAATAGACCAAAAAGTAGATCTTAGATTACATTAAAACCAATAACCTCTTTGCCTCCTTCAAACTTAACAGAATCTCTAGCCTTATAGCTAACCTATTTAACCGAATTCGTTCTATAAACCTAAGTAGCATTAGAATTAATCTTACTGGCTAAAGTACACCTAATACCCAAGCTACGGACCGCAATACCCCCGCAACCCAAATTATAGACCGTAATACCCCCGCAAACTAAAATACGGACTAAAACCCTTCCGTTAATAAAGCCACAGATCTATAACCTACCTAAGTCACAGATCCGCAAGCTATATATCCGCAAACTATATATCCGTAAGCCACATATCCGCAAGCTATAGATCCGCAAGTTATAGATCCGCAACGCACCTAAGTAAAGACCTATGGTAAGGAACTAGCTAACCTAGCTAAGCTCTATACCGACGAATCTAAGTACAGCAGTAAAAACAACAATTTTGACTTCAAACTGACTATCTTTACGGACCTTTGCCAAAAGGCTGATATTCCTAAACAAGAGTTTAGCCAAGCCTACTCTACTATGCTGCGCGGCCTAGCACTTAACCACTACTACACTAACCTCAAGAGTAACCCCCTTGGTGTTTCCTTTAATAAGCTATGCGAAGCTACCTGTAACTACTTTAAAGGACCAGAATACAAGCGTGATATCCTTACCTAATAGAATGCGACTAAGCTACGGACCGTAATTAATAAGAATACTGAAAAATCGACTATAGAGTGCCTGCAAATTCTCATTAAAGACCTCCGGCACCTATAGCACGGC
>Ga0307515_10013778_pt1 | contig 15069 bp, 12 predicted proteins | sample 17_EM_MG_FD_194513 | JGI IMG/M metagenome (GOLD analysis project Ga0307515, IMG submission 194513) | Populus trichocarpa ectomycorrhiza microbial communities from riparian zone in the Pacific Northwest, United States - 17_EM | ecosystem: Host-associated > Plants > Roots > Unclassified | place... | reverse complement strand
TTTAGTTAACTATTAAAGGAAGATAAATTAAGATGTCTTTTAATATATTACTATTAGGGAATAATAAGGCAGTATTAGGAATGCCTTAGTTATAGGAATATAATCTAAAGATTAATTAGATTACGGGTTAAGTCAATATTAGGGATACTTAACGGCATAAGATATAATAATAAGCTAAGTTAGTATAGTACTAAGTAGGAGCAACCTATAAGGAAACGGAAAAAGGATTAAGCTATATACTAAAGAGATACTATAAGTATAGTAAGAAACTATAGTTACTAAAAAATAAAAAGCTGTTAAAGTATATAGTATAGGACTATAAGATAGAATTAGAACTAGGAATAAGTTTAAGGTTCTTTCCAATCTATAAGCTTACTAAAGAGAAAGGTAAAGTATTAAAAGAGTTTATCTAAGAAAACCTATAAAAGGGATATATTAGACTATTGCAGTTATTAGCAAGTTATCTAGTATTATTTATACTAAAGAAGAATAGCAAATTAAGGCTGTATATTAACTATAGACAGTTAAATAGCATTACTAGAAAGGATAGGTATCCTTTATCCTTAATTAGCAAAATCTAAAATAGAATAGGTAATACGTAAATCTTTATAAAGATAGATCTAAGATAGGTATACTATTAGATTAGGATTAAGGAAGGCGATAAATAAAATGCAGCCTTTAGGTTAAAGGAAGGACTATATAAACTATTAGTTATACAATTTAAGCTTATAAACGTACTAATAACGTTTTAGAAGCGTATTAATAATATATTAGAAAAACACTTAGATAAATTTATTATAGTATATCTTAATATTATTATTATCTACTTAATAACTAAGGAAGAATACAAAATATATATTAAATAGGTCTTAAAGAGACTATAAGAGAAATAGATGCTAGTAGTAATTAAGAAATACGAGTTCTTTACTAGAAAGACCAATTTTATTAGATTTATTATTAAACTAGGCTAACTTAGTATAGATTTAAAAAAGATTAAGGCTATAGTAAATTAGTAAGAACTAGAGAACGTTACGTAGTTAAGATTATTTCTAAGGTTTTGTAATTACTATAAAAGGTTTATAGCGTAATAGTTAAAAGATATTAAACCATTTACGCAATTAATAAAGAAAGAAGAACTATAGGTATAGGAAGAGGAACAGTAAAAATTATTTAAAAAGGTTAAAGAGTTATTTACCTAGGAGCTAGTTCTTAAGATCTATTAACTAGAATTAGAAACGGTTATAAAAACAGACATATTAGACTTTATACTAGGGGTATACTTTATATAGAAATATTAAGATAGATAGCACCTAGTAGTATACTATAGTTAGAAGATAACACTACTAGAGTTAAACTATAACATCTATAATAAGGAGTTATTAGGTATAGTTACAGCACTAAAGAAATAAAAAGCATTTTTATAAGGTATAGAGAAACCATTTATAGTTAAAACGGATTATAAAAATTTAATAGGATTCCTAATAATAAAGGAATATAATTAAAGATAGGTTAGATAGGCAGAAATGCTTACAGAATACTATTTTAAGATTTAGTATACTAAGGGTATAGATAATATATAAGCAGATGCTCTAAGTTAAAAAGCTAAACTATAAAATAATAAGAAGCCATTAGGGGCTTTACTATAAAAAGATATAGATAGACTAATTAGGTATAACCATCTAAAAATTATAGTAACTTAAGAAAAACTAGATAAGGTTTATAAGTTACTAGAAAGCTTTTAGGTATAAAGAATTCTAGAAGTATAACTAGAAGATCTATAAGTAGATATATACGAAAATTAAGAAGTAAAGTACACCCTAAAAAGTATAGCAGAGCATTTTATAGAAGATTTCTATAAGGGAATAACTTAAGGATATAATGGAGCTATAGGCTTAGTGTTAAGACTCTAAGAGGAGTATATTATTAATAAAATCTAAGGCTTAGCGCGAAAAGTTACTAAAAAATATTTAGATTGTTAAAGAAATAAACTAATAAGATATAAGCTATATAGAGGGCTATAACCTATTAAAATACCAGAGAGACTATAGGAGGTTATATTATAGGACTTTATTATTAAGTTACTAAAGTTAAGAAATCCTATTATTAGATAAAAGTATAACGTAATCCTAGTAATAGTAAATAAGCTTATAAAGTAGGGATACTTTATAGCATATACGGAAGAAATATTAGTAAAGGATATTGCAAAAATCTATATTAAAGAAGTATTTATAAGACACGGAGTACTAAGTAAAATTATATTAGATAGGGACCTAAGATTTATAGCAGTATTCTAGGAGGTATTCTTAGCGGAGTAAGGAATTAGAGTAGTAACTTTTACCGCATATTATCTACAGACAGACGGTTAAATAGAAAGATTAAATTAGATACTAAAACAGTATCTAAAACACTATATTAATTACGCACAGAATAATTAGGTATTATTATTACTAATTATATAATTTATATATAATATAACACCATAAGAAGGGATAGGCATATTACTATTTAAGGCAAATTATGGATATAAACTAAGAATATCGTTATTACTATAATAAGTAAAGAAAACAAGTAGCATAGCTAAAGAAAGAATAAAGATATTAATAAATCTTTATATAGACCTTATAGAATTAGTAAAGAAGGTATAAGAAAAAATAAAAAAGTACTATAATACTAAGAGATCTAAGGGACTAGATTTTAAGGAGGGAGATAAAGTATAGCTACTATATAAAAATTTCAAGAGTTAATAACTAAGTAAGAAGTTGGACTACGTTAGACTAGGACCCTTTAAAATTATATAAAGGACTTTACTAGTTACATTTAAGTTAAACCTACTAGCTAAAATAAAGATCTACCCTATATAGTATATTACAATATTAGAGCTAGTATATAGGAATATTAAGCCACCGGTTTATAAGGCAGATATATATAAAGGATAAAAAGAAGATAAATAGCAAGTTTTAAAGATTATTAATTATAAGAATATTAACGATAAAATATAGTATAAGGTAAAGTAGATAGGCTATAATAAGACTACCTAGGAGCTACTAAAGAATCTAAAGAATACTATAGAAAAGGTATAAGAGTATTAGAAGAAATTAGGTTAGGTAGTATTAATAAAAAAGGATTGCTAAAAAATAAGTTACCTAAGGGGGACCTAAGAAGAGTAGTTGCTAAACTACTTAGATCTATTTCCTTCTCGGCTAGAAGGGGATCCGTTTTTTTATTACTAAGTTCTTATAAACCCTATTTTATAAGCTTTTACTCCTTAAAATAAATCTTCTTATAAACCTTCTTAAGACGGATTAACTAAGTAAACGCCGTAAGATAAGACTTAAGGGCCCGTTACTAAGCATTAGTAGCCTCCTATTCTACGTTATAAAAACAGTATAACTCCGCCAGAGTAATAAATAGTTTATTATCTAGCTGTATAGCAGCAGATTAAATATAAAACCCTAAGAAAAATTAGTTAGGGAACTAGACGACTATTAAAAGTAATAAGTTGCGTATATTTAGTATTAGAAATAGAGCGAACATTATAAAATAAATAAATATTTACTTTAGTACACTTTAAATAAAAGGACGGTTGTTATAAAGATGGGTTTACTAATATAATACAGACTAGTCCCTTTTTTAAATAGCGAGAATATGGAGACAGTATAATCTCACTAAGAGACAATATTACAGCAACAGTGCGAGCATAACGAGCAGTTAAAGACAGAGAAATTACTTTAGGTATAATAAGTAACGATATTAACCAAATTAATTAGACGGATATTATACCTCTAGTAAATAACTTAAAGATATTAGGAATCTTTAAGGACGAAGATAAGAAGGAGGGAGATAGTATTACGAACGCTTTAAGTACAATATTACGACTACTTAGGGAAGAGTTAGAAGAAGCTAGTTAGTTAATTTAGGCACTATCTAAAATAGAGCCGATAGAGCTATATAACGAGGAATAGTAATTAAAGTTACGTAATAAGATCTATATAATCTATAGGATCTATATAATCTATAATAGAGTAAATAGAGCTTACGTATATTATATATAAGGAGGATTTTATAGAAGTATAGTTATATATTTAAGGACCTATAGTCCCTACCTAGATAGTTCCTTCCTTATAGTAATTTTTAGAATACAATTAGAGTTAATCTGTTAGGTAACCACTCCACTAGCTATATTACGTTATTGACTTTATTTTATATTACCTATACACCTAGCCTATTAATGAGCCTACCGTAGTACCTACTATAAGGTTCCGTTATATAAATTAATCTATAAGACCTACTCCCTAGAGCCGTTAATTGTCTTAAAATTAATAATATTACCTCTTAATATAACTATCTTGGCGCTATAAGCAAAGCCTATAGCATAGCTAGTTTCATTTATATTTTATATATCGGCGTTATTAATATTATACTAGGTCTTGGCCCTAAAGTAGTTAGTAAAAAACCACTTAACTAGGGTAGGATTGTTATTAGTAATAGCGCGTTTTAAGCTAATTAATTATATATAGCAAGTCCGAAGCTCTTCCTGGTGTCTTAAAAAAGATTATATCTAATTTTTACCTAGTAGCGCAATTTCGTAATAACGAGGGAAGTTAGAATTTTTCCGCTAAAGGATAAGGGAGGCAATTGTCCAAATTATATAAAATTGACATAAAAATCTAGCTTTGGTAAGGTATATATAGTATTAAATAATCTCCGCCTCGCCAGCGGGAGTTATACGGTATTGGTTAGTGTGAGCAACTTAGTAAGATTGGTGTTTACCCTAAAGTCGTTTTTAAAAGGTAGTAGGAGGAACTCTATAGGTATGCGCGTAGGCTTAGGGGCTGTAATATAAGCCACCTGCTTGCTAGGCAGTAAGAGCAGCTTATATATAGTCTTTCGCACCTAGCGCTTAAGGCTAATAAGGTATAGGTATAGATTAGTGGTATATTTCGTAGAGTTAAGATATAAGAAAGTTAATTATTTACTTCTAAAGCGGTAGTATACTTCTTTAGGCAATAAGCTAGCCATAAGAAGCAAGCGGTCTACTAGCGCGATTATAACTTAGGGAGCGGTCAAAACCCCGTTAACTACGTTACTATATTATTTTTCTTTATATTAGTTTTAGTAAAGAATAGGCACTCTCTAAACTGTAAGAGCACATATATTAGATCCCGCTACAGTCGCAATAGAATCGCGAGTACTACTGCCTTTTTGGCCTATTTGGCGACGAGAAGGCGGGATATGTTATATAAGCTTATTAGACTTTAAATAGCGTCTAAATTTACCTTATTATTATTATTAGAACTTATTCTAAATTATATCTAAAGCTTACTTATGCCCTCTAGAAGAGCCTTAGTAGCTATAGTAGATAAATTAATGCTATTTTTAATGCGTTTGTAAGGTTAGTAGTGTAGTAAGAGTTGTAACAAGTAAGGTGAGGTTTTTTCAGTCAACTGAGCGTAAGCGTGGTCAGGTGAACTGTCGCCTCGTGGTTTGATTTTAATTTGTGGCCGGGTTCTAGGGGTCCGAGATTATTAAGCCTTTTATGATCGTAATTATATAACTAAATTTGTGCCTAATATATATTAAATCTTTAAATTAAAGCTTTAAATCGTGGTTCAAGTAAAGCTTTGATCGAATTTGGGGCGTTGGCGGTTCAAGAGACCTCGACTTTTGCTCACTCCCTACAGCTATCACCCCAACATGCTATTACTTCTGCAGTCACCCGATCCCTTCGAGCCACCCTCGTTCCTTTATCTCATTGTAACCTGTCCTATCAAGCTGCTGCTCCAGCACGCATACCGCTTCCTCATTTATCTCCGGACAGCTCCCGCGCCACTTGATCCGTCAATCCGCATAGTCTGTATATCAGACACGCATTCATTAACTTCCGATGTGCCCCCCGGTGATGTTCTAATTCATGCTGGAGATCTTACGAATAATGGCAGCATCGCCTCTATTCAGGAGCAACTCAATTGGCTGTCTTCATTGCCACACACACATAAGATTGCCATTGCTGGCAATCATGATACCTTCCTTGACCCTCGCACACGGCCATCCCTCCTGGAGTCCGATAGAACGGGCTACCTAGATTGGAAAGATGTTCGATACTTACAGCATAGCGCCATCACCCTATCAATCTCCCTACCGCCACCGCCTTCTCCATCCTCTCAGCCTCCCAGCCCTTCTAGAACCCGTCATGTACGCATCTATGGCGCGCCCCAAATCCCCGCTTGTGGTCCGAGTTCCACATCCGCCTTCCAGTACCCTCGGGGCCTAGATGCTTGGTCCGAGACGGTTCCTGAGGATACTTCTATCCTCGTCACGCACACCCCACCAAAATACCACCTTGATCTACCCCTTCCGTCGGGCATGGGCTGTGAACACCTCCTAGCTGAAGTCAAACATGTAAAACCGGCCCTCCATGTATTTGGACATATCCACTGGGGCGCCGGACAGCACATATGTTGGTGGGATGGCTGCCAAGAAGCATATGAGAGAGGGATGCAAAGGAAACCGGGCTGGAGTAGGGGATTCCTAGATTGGCGGTTATGGCGTGAGGTTGTGAGAGTAGTTGTGTACGGCCTTAAGGGTTTGGTGTGGGATAAAGTGTGGGGTGGGCAAGGGCGAAACACAAGATTGGTGAACGCCGCTCAAATGGTGGGAAATTCAGGGAAACTAGGCAATCCAGTTCAAATCGTGGAGATATAGAGAAATTATCTGCCTGTTGTTTGATAAAAGGAATCAATAACCTAGAATGAAAGGAAGTAGGAGAGGTTACTAAAATATGCTGAGCAAGAGAGCGGCCGGTATGAAATACGTCTGGATTCATCACTTGCAGGCGATCTACTCCTAGACCGACCCAGGACGTAATAGCATTAGCTCCGAAGGCCATACAGAATGCTTAACCGCTATGCGTTTGTACTACGGGTCATCCGCAGTAGTACAGCTGCTGTTTTCAGCTTCATCAATCCTACGAGTTAACTTCGCATCAACCCAAGGCACTGGGTTTTATTTGGCCCAACGAGTCTCCGAGTAATTGTACCGGAATGAGACTAAGGTATGAAGCACAGTTCCACTACATCGGTCCTCCAGTCCTTTTACATTCCTCAAACTCTATGCGGAAGTAAGATCAACTTATTTCTGACAACAAGGCCGAAGCCCGGCTGCGGCTAGATCATGGTTTCAGGACTACGCTGTTATGGTCGGCTTTCATCTATCTTGCCGTTTGGCGTTGCAAACGGCCAAACAGGCAAAGGCGCTAAAAAACATATAATATGGGCTCGTATTAAGGATACTCCTAATTTCTAAAGCTTACATCTTGTTTTTAAAGAAAGATCGAAGGTCAAAAGGTGTATCTTCGTCCCTCTAGGTGTGGTCAAAATGTATTATCCAAGCGGAGTCTTTGCTATTATTACCACCACAATCTCTTGTACCACATCTGTCCCAGCTGGTCCGAGCTATGACCCATCAACACTGATTACTGATGCAATAAGCGACCTTCCGTCATGTGCAGTAAGTGGTTTCGTCTAAACATTCTAAATTACAGCGACGACTGCGTATTAGGAGGCATAACCATATACCCTTACTGACCTACGGAACAGCAAACAGGTGTCATAAATACTATCGCGAATAGCAACTGCAACCCTGCTGATCGATATTGCCTCTGCAGAAACACGGTCTTGCAATCCAACATTGCATCTATCATCGTTCAAAGCTGCACCAGCACAGACCAAATCCGTAGGCTTCCCCTTGTTACGTCCTACGTTCTCCCCCTCCCTTACCCATACCCTGTCCTGCAAGTACTCGCTAACTTTTTCCGCGCTATATAGAAGCTAGCACCTTTATCACTAACCTCTGTCCCAACATTGCGGCCGTCGTGCGCCCAACTGTTACCACAAACACCTCTAGCAGTTCCTCCGCTTCCATCACCGTGGCCCCCACTCAAATCAGCATTACTAGCACTCTGAATTTAACTACCACTATCCCACCCTCATTGAATGCAACGACCATCACTTCTACCAACTTCACCACGCCTCCGTTCGCCAACAGCAGCACGGTTACCCTCCCTAGCCCCACTAATACAAATATCGTGACCATTTCAACAAACCCAAATGGCGAAGTCGCGACGGTCACGACTGCCAGCCCTTCGGCAATATTCACTGGCGCTGCTGTAACTTATACACCTCCGTTCGGCGCTGTGAGGTTAGGCTTTGTTATTACTGGTATGGCGGCGATGGGATTTGTCTTTGCTGAATTGTGATTGGCTTGTTGGTTGACCCAATCATAGAGGAATCACCGGATTAAATGACTAGATTTTACTTGGTGCTTTTGGTGTTTTCCCCCTAAGATGAATTTCGGGTATAAATGTAATGTTTAATATCATTTCTAGTTAAACATCAAGTCTGGGCTAGAAAATGGCTCATAAACATTCATTCACAAAAAGCCTTCAGTTGAGGCAGGTAGTTATCACGCAAATTACTAAATGGGAAAAGACTTAGTGTCTAAGGACGCATTAGTGGGACGTATCATGACGTCGTAAACTACACACATATCTCTTTAGTACTATAGTAACCCCATTGCGTGATTACCATTACCAAGAAATGCTACATCTAATTTACAGGGGGAACCCTTCATCGACTAGGTCCGTCTAGCGCCTGCAACGGTCGTGAAACTAATGATGTTGAAAACAGATCCTACGCATCAAATTCTCTGCTCTCTCCAATATCACAAATGTCGAACACGCCAGTTTCAGGGATGCTCTTTGCTTTTAATGCTGCTTTTAGTATGCGAGGTGGCTCAAGAACAGCTTCTTCAGTCAATGCCCATGTGCCCCAATGCATGCCAAGCGCGCGACGGCATTTCGTGTCAGTAAAAATATTGACGCTATCAACGGGATTTGCATGCATTGAGGACATGATAAAACGTGGCTCATAGGCTCCAATAGGGATGAGGCCTAGGTCGAATGGTCCCCTCAGAGCACCGATTTGTGCAAAGGCAGGACAATGTGGGTATTGCAATTTTGGATCGTAGTCATCCGAGCCAGCCGGGAGCCTAGGGACAGTTCGGTAGCCTGTATCACTACAGAAAAATTAGAATCATAGGTTTAGCTTAAGGGGACGTCGCCGAGGTAGTGATGATTAAGGGCTTTTAAACGCATAGAACACATAGCGCTTACCCTGCAAACCAGACTTTCTTTCCACAGCTTTCTACACTCCACGATGCCCACAACGTGTGGTTTCTGTCAAAAGGCCCTCGCGCGCTTGTGTGTTGGCAAGGTAGACAGCCAATCGTTGCTGTTATAGTTCCCGGCCCCCCGGCTCCATTCGCCTTCGCTTCCCCACCTTCCATAACTGAGACCTCACTGACCATGGACTTGGAAGCGGGTTTCATGATTGTCAGCTTGATATCCCGCGACTCCCACCAGTCTAGCTCCGTCACGTTGTGGATCCCACATTTAAGAAACCATTTTTTATTCCCTAGTGGAACAAAGAAATGCACATTTGGATGCTTCTCCTTAATTTTCATAATTGTGGGGTGAGATAGGTGGTCGTAGTGGTTGTGGGATATGATGACCGCATCGATAGAGGGGATATCGAATATTTCACAAGGTATATCCGTATATCTCTTAGGACCCATGAAGGTGAAGGGTGAACATCGCGGAGTAAAAACAGGGTCAAATAGCACACGGAGGCCGCCTGGAAATTCGACGTAATAGCAGGCATGGCCTAGCCAGGTCGCCCGTAACGTAGAAGATTCACGGGTTGGGAGGAATGTCGGTTTGTGAACAGGAACTGTGGGTGGTGTTGTGTCTGGCCATCGGCCTTGCCCAGTGAAGTATCGCCTGTGAAAGAATAAGCCTTGGCCTGCTAATATTAAACGAGTACCGCCTATACCATGCTATGGTCAGAATATTTCTGGGCCCAACTGTGTTCTTGTATGAGTCCCAAGGGTTTTGGAAGCCTTTCCCGTGCTTGAGATGGTGCTTTAATTCCTTTGCATCTTCGGGTTCTGCTCCAGTAATCTGTGCGGGGGAAGTGACGGCTGCATAAAGTGTCGCAGAGGTGGATGCAGAGACCATTTTGGCTGAGTTGTGGAAAGGATTAGACTTGGAGATGCTCTGATGGTTCTTGTACAGGCGTAGAGGATTAGGCAACAAAGATCGCAGCACCCAATGCATGTGGGATGACCAGGGCTTCAATCAATAGCTATATATGATTATTTAAGCCAATCAGCCAGGTGAGATACCCTCCAATGCCTTGACAACACGAGCTCTGGTCGACGAATCTTACGCCTTCAACGATCCCGGTTGGCGCTGTTAGGTGCTTAAATCCGAGCGTCCACTTTTCGTCCGGCGTGCAGGACTTTGAAAGTAATAAAGCCGATATCGTCAGCCTTGAAAAGCGACCAAAAAAGAAAAGCTGAGGCAATCTTAGTACCGCGCGGCAGACCGTCTAAAAGAGAAGATACATGCGATAGCCTCACAGGATCATGCACATCTAGTTTACGGAATGATAACAAGACCCCGCGCTTCTCAGGTGCCCCAAAGGTTCTGGCTACAACTACTTTATCTCCCGACGTCATTAATCCTCCAGGGAACTTCCACGAATACGAAAGAAGGAAAGAAGAAATGCTGCACCCTAATGACTAGCAAACCGCCCCATTCAATCATATCGAGTCTTTTCGAGAATTGTCCTAATCATCTCGTTGCCCAGTCTCGTAGCTTCTGGGAACCTTGGCGCAAAATACTTCTGAATCTGCTCAAATTTCTCTCGGTAGCCGTCCATGTGGCCCAGACTCACACGCTCACTCCAGTCCTAAAACAGGTCAGCTTAGCATTGCTAGAGAAGAATCCCAGTACTCACTCTCGCTGCAAAGGTGAATTCGAGGTCATCGGCTCTGAAGGTATTATCTTCGATCGCCGTATCAATGACCTCTTCCAGGAGGTCTGGCTTGCGGAATAAATACTCTGTGATGCCAAGCCAAAGCCGAAAGAGCTAGTGTCGCAGTAAGGGCCAAGGTACAATGGGGACAAGATAGATAGACTAACCGGAGTAGAGCAGATCATGTGGTCATAGGGCACAATTCCCAACTTCCACCAACAGTCCACCATTGCCAAAAGGCTGAGATGATTGTTCTTCACTCGCTGCTCCGGTATTTCGCCCAATGAAAATCTGTCTAACACTTCATCCTTCAGTAAAAGGTCCTCCTTATTATCCCCTTTGAAGACGGCTGCTCCGGCAGCGTGGATGCGATCCGAAAGCTCCTTACGATGCCCTGCGAGCATCAGTTTGAAAAGTTCCGTGACAGACTCAGCATACTGTTTGATCTGCTTCTGAGCGGATGGATTCAGTATTGCCAAGCCAGCATATACGTGCCATTTGTTAGCATAGATACGTAGTGTCACGTTGATCTTGACGTTCTCAATCCCACCTAGATAGCGAGGTATCTCCCAAGGGAACTGGCGATTCGCCATCCATGCCGCTCCCATGCTGAGAGCAAATAAGTCAGCTTCTACCCACACTAGAAGGATAGGGCGCACCTTAGGAAAGCCGCATGCGTAACGGCTTGTGTATCCGCAGTAATACGGTCATGCTGGGCGGCGGTAAGATAGACATGCTTAGAGCCGAAACACGAGAGAATCTTTTCGACCAGAGTGAAACTTTCGTCAGATGCTCTATGCTTAATAAGAACCTACTGAGAATTCAGCGCCTGTAAGGCCTGCAATTGGTTAATGGCAGGCTGCGTACTAATGGCTGGCCTTTTGGATCGACGCCAGGCCCATGTAGAGAATGGCACGATACAATGTGAACATCACCCGGAAGATGTTTCTCAAAGGCTGCAATTTCTGGAGCCTTGCAAGAAGTTTGGCCGCCCACAATAGCACCGAGTTTCGTAGCTGGAAAGAGTATTTCAGCAATAGAACGGGAAGACTGGCAGGGACCTCATACAAGGTCCAAAAGTTTCCACGACTTCGTCAATATTTTTGGCTTCTACACTGTAGATGATGTAGTCGCTAGATCGGGAGACGAGATGACCATTCGGCATAATGCAAACACTCGTCTAATAAATTCTCAGCCTGAAATATCCTATCAAATATATACAACTCCAATCCTACTCTTCCACCAAACTCCTCCACCAACTGAAGATATTTATCCGGTGTATCACAAGCATTGACCCTAGGGACCGTCAGTTCGGTATGAAAAGGAAAGGCCACTGGCCGTTCTATTGTATCAGATGATTAGCATACGATCCTCATCCATCAACCGGGCAGGATAAAGCATATGTATACAGAAAGTTTTCAGACAAAGTAAAAATTTAAGGTAGCTGAGAATTTACATCAGTGACGACCCATCCCTAGGCTTCAAAACCAGAATGGTAGTGAAGACAAGGAATGGGCCATACTCGAGCCAAATGCACTCAAGTCATCATAAAAGTGCGCTATATGGAAGAGAAAGTATTGACTTACCTGAGGATGAGGAACTGCTTCTAAGAATCGTCAACTCAGAAACCTACCTCCAGCCAGCATCGCTGATCCTTCTTGCATACATCTTCCCCATATCCCCCATACCAATAATCCCGACAGACTTCCCCTCCACCATGCTTGTAAGGGAGCTGAGAAATCCTTCCAATCTGTGGTGAGGTCGAAGGAGAGGTGGTGCAAAGGTGAAGGAGGTTGCGCTGAAATACCCGTCTCAGCATGGACCAGGTGTCACGAGCAAGCGAGTCCCAAAAAACTTGGCGAAAACGCACACCGAATATTAACGCGCCAAACTCAACCAGCCATACTCATCAACCTCATCTCGACAATCACCTACAAGCAAACATGCCACCAAAGAAGAAGGTTGAGCGCGGTGCGCAGGAGAATATTCAGCTCGGTCCTCAGGTTCGCGAGGGTTAGTTGCGTTCGCATGCACTCAAATTTCTCATCGTCGGCTAACCATTTCGATAGGTGAGGTCGTTTTTGGCGTCGCCAGAATTTTCGCATCGTTCAATGACACCTTTGTCCATGTCACCGATCTCAGGTATATTCTTCTGTGGGGAGGAAACGACATGGCAGGTTAGGCTAACATTCTGGGTGATTCCAGTGGCCGCGAAACCATCAGCCGCGTCACAGGAGGCATGAAAGTTAAAGCTGATCGTGATGAGTCCTCACCGTACGCAGCTATGCTTGCTGCGCAGGACGTCGCTGCGCGATGCAAAGAACTGGGCATAACTGCCCTGCACGTCAAGATCCGTGCCACTGGAGGTATGCTAATTATCTCACTGTCCTAGCCATACCATCGTAACCAATTCTGTCTACAGGCAACGGCACAAAGACCCCCGGTCCGGGAGCTCAGTCTGCTCTCCGTGCTTTGGCCCGTGCAGGAATGAAAATCGGCCGAATTGAGGATGTCACACCTACTCCATCCGATTCTACACGTAGGAAGGGTGGTCGCCGTGGTCGCCGTCTATAAGTGCTGCTTGGTGGAGTTAGTTCGTTCATGGACCATGAGTTTGATGACAAATACGCGGGGAACGGCCTTGGCCTGGTCTCCATATTCGATGCTTGTCACATAGCTGGATTAAACGCCAAACCAATTAAGCAATTAGCATAGATGCTGTGACTGTGCCAGCTTCTTAATTTGTATGGCCCATAATAGCAAATATGCACTTAATATTCCCTAACTCCCGATCACGTGAGAAACAATACGGAGCGGTGATGGTGCCTTGTTCTGCGGATCTCAATCTTAAACTACAATATCTTATCAATCCAAGGTGCTCGGAAAACTTGACTCTACCAGAAATTCCGACACGGTAACGCTGCAACGCTGTAACAGTGACGTACTTGAATTGCGCTCTGATCCTTCGTGGCTTTAGGGCACTGAAAATTCCTTTGAAAAGCACTGCACGTTGGCAGGTCAAACCTTGATTATTTGGCTAGATCACCTTGAGCGCTCTAAACTAGAGTGCCATCTCTATAACCATCGCACACACCATCTATTACAGCGACTTTAAAGTTATAGAAACGCTTACCGACTCTTGTCTTTCACTATCAATGCTGTGATGGATCCGCTTACCCACACTGCATGTGTTCTCATGCTTAACCTCCCGCCCTCCTCCCTGGGTGGCATTGATTTGCTGTCGTTTACGACGACCCCTCGCTTCTGCGGCATCAAAAATTTACCTCCTGGGTGGCATTTCACTTTCACATCCAGCAGCGCGTCTTTATCTGTACGTCACGGCGCCTGGTTCTATGTTTCCGACGCCAACGCGCCGCCGCAGATTTTCATCAAGAAATGGGACCCTACAGCAGAAGATTTTGTGGCCGAGAGCTCTGAGGCCGAATACCGGCGCTGGCGCGCCAATTTAGGTTCCGTATGGCGCGAGAGGCTAACGCCGTACAGACAACATATCGGGCCGAGTAAGTTTTCTTCGTCTAGTTCGGACACTGAAGAAGAGTCTGAAGACTGGAAGCAATTGACTGCTCGAATCACTCCTGAGCTGCTGTCAAGAATCACGGGCGCAACCCCTGACCATTGGAATCTCACATCCGCATCCTCCGCAGTCCAAGATTTTGATGAGATTCCCGGTCTTTCAAAAGCGGAAACAGGCTTCCAACATGAAAAGGAGCTGTATTTCCTTCCAATCGACTTAAAACGAACATGGCGGGAAGGGGCAACGGGACGGGAACGTACGCAGGCAGCCCAAGACCGATCTTGGGCTCTAGGGGAATTGATTGACAGGCACTGCACTGGAAATGGATTACAGGAACGGGAATTTCAAGTCCTAGGCGAGCTCCAGTTCACGTTCTTGATGGTTCTAACGCTCAACAACCACTCATGTCTTGAACAATGGAAAAGGCTACTCGGACTCCTCTTAACTTGCCGCGAAGGCGTCAAAGAGAGACCAATGTTGTTTGTGGAGGTACTGCGCAGCCTCAGGGTACAATTGAGTCATTGTCAAGATGCAGAAGGTGGGTTGTTTGACATGAGCGATGACGGCGGCGGGATATTGAAAAGCTTACTTAGAAGATTCAGGAGAGGGTTAGAAGAGGACGATATGAAGGCTAGTGTGGATATTATAGATGAGCTCATT
>Ga0307515_10013777_pt1 | contig 15069 bp, 14 predicted proteins | sample 17_EM_MG_FD_194513 | JGI IMG/M metagenome (GOLD analysis project Ga0307515, IMG submission 194513) | Populus trichocarpa ectomycorrhiza microbial communities from riparian zone in the Pacific Northwest, United States - 17_EM | ecosystem: Host-associated > Plants > Roots > Unclassified | place... | reverse complement strand
GTTCAAAAGATTAGACCAAGGCCTCCTTGCTCGGGGAAAGGTCGCTATCAGAATTATTTCTTGCACTAGGATGAGGCTGCCGCCTCTTCTTTCAACACTCCTTCGCCTTCGACCTTCTTGTGAAGAAGATAATCCCAGGCAATGAATGCCATCACAGAAAACAACTTTATAAATTAAAGCCAGTAGTAATTATAACTTTGATACAAATACAGTATAATTTTTTTTTATTTTTGATAATAAGATTGGGTACACTATAATACCACACGATAAGAGCTAATGCTTGTATAACAAAAATAATAATAATAATAATAATAGTCTAATGCTAAAATTCTTCCTAATAATAGATTGGAATTTATTTTGACACACATGCATGAATCGAAGTTTTTCTTTCTTCTTCGAAACTGCAATAGAATTTGATAACATGATTTGACACAATTGACAAAAACACACACCATACGATTTGCCACAATAAAAAAAAAAATCAACAACAATAATTACTTGGCTTGACAATTGCACCATGACTAATGGTGTGCTTCCTTTCATCTTCGTCAAATCTTTCTACTTGTTTTTCCTCGAATGATAGAAAAGGATGAAAGGAAAACTTCACTATAGTTCGATAATTGACACCATCATAGCCTCATCATAGCTGACTCTTATGGAGAGAGGTTCATCTACAATTAAGGTATTGAAAAAAAAATATAATGGTTAATATGCTGATAGGTAACTCAGAATGGAGATAATCTGCCACTCAAGCGATTGGATGGTGCCCTGTTAATTGTTATAGATGTTATTCCTTCCTTTGTTAAGCTGAATGTAGGGAAGAGGGATATGATTTTTTGGTTAGATTCCCCAAATAAAAAGTTTTCAGTCAAAGTAGCTTCAGAGCAACTCAGAACTTGAAAACAAGAGATTGAATGGCATGATGTTGTGTGGTTTAAGAGTACTATTCCAAGGCAATCTTTTCTTCCATGGTTGGTTGTCCGACAAAAATTTACAACTCAGGATAAAATACATCGATTTGGTTGGTGTTCATGGTCCAAACCGGTGCCCTCTTTGTCTCCAAAACAATGAAGATCACAACTCAGCGAAGGAAAGGCCGGTAGAATCTGATGTTAGACAAATTGACAAATCACCAATAGGCGACAAGGAGGAGTTTCAGACGATGCACCAAGTGGCATCACCTTCTGAAAGGCATTGAATGGAGTTCCTTGCTACAGCAGCAAGTCCATTATCATGCAATCCAAGCATTTTATGGAGTCTTTCAATAGAGGATATTGTTTTCGATGAAATATCTTCCAGGCTGCAGAGAGAGAACTTGTCACATTGACCAGTCAGCTAAATAAAAACACAAACACTTTCTATTAGACTGTCAGTTTTTCCATTTATACTGAGTTACGAAGGACACCACTACTGTTTCCACACTCCTCACAATCAAAGCAACAAACACGTTACAAGTGCACTTCTACTGTTTCCACACTTCTAACAAACACATTGTATGCATGCACGTCACTTGATTTTAACTTCACCACCCAAATGCCAAAACTCCACACTGAAATATCCCTACTCCATGTTTTCTCCCTCCTTCTCTCTCGCTTCTTTGCTGCCATCTTCGTCCTTCGACAACTGGGCAACTTCTGTTTTCGAAGCTTTTCCTTCACGGAACAGTGACATTTGTTGGGGGAGGAAAAAAATAACAGTACAGTACAGTACAGTACAGACTTCAAGTTCGCTCAGGCCCCTGAACCTAGCTATTTGTTGCATAACATGTGTTTAATGTAGAAATTGGAAAAATACGATCTGCAAGAAATTGAAATTAAAAATTTTATCTAATCACTACGACATTTAACTATTACCTTTTTGATTAGTATCCTTGGGAGACGATCTATAATATACTTCGAATATCAAGAGCTACATCCTTGAAATCCTTCTTCAGACCTTCAGAGTATCTGAGCATTAAGAAAAAGCTTTACCAGAGCATTTACTCTTTATAGCGATGACTAATTCATTCGATCATGATAATACAAATTCCATCTCACAAATTACTAACCACTAACACTAATTTCTTAACATTATGCAGATGCGTGCCTTGAGATTACTCTCTTTTTTTTTATAATCAAAACAGCCATATCTGATAAACTATTATTGACTAAATTCAAACTGTACATCATCAAAATTTCAAATAGCGTACACATGATTTTCTTTTCTCCAAATACAACTACAATAAAGTAATCTCTGGCTGCTTTTCAGTGCAGCATGCAAAGGGGGACGGATCTGGTAGTTATGATTGAGCAGTCCTTCGAGCATGGAGGCTCAAAGACAAGGAGTCAATGGGTTATGGAATGGTAAGGGTTTGCCACAACATTGCTGGTCTTTACAGGGAAACTTGTCTGGAAATGACACCAGAATCCTATCCTTCAATCATCATCATCATTGTCATCTTGATTGTTTTGATGATTATGCTTTTGGGCATTATACATCTCAGCAACCTGAAATGTGCAGAGCAACGCATGAATTGAAGTTCTAGCCAACAAAACCATTTTTTTTTTCTTTTCCCATAAAACAATCAGCAACTATAAGACTGTTCATTACCTGCTCTGATGATGAGGCTTGCTCTGGAGACTTGTCTTCTCGAACTCGAACAAGACGTGGAAATCTTAGTGAAATTCCCTTGAACAAGAAAGACAAGAAATAAGATTAAGAAGCAGAAAACATTTTTGTGGTTTGGTTCGACAACAAGGAACTGTTAAAGGAAAGAGGATAAAAAAGCTTGGATCCAAACCATCAAAAGGACTCACAAATTAGTGAGCACAACCCATACAAGTACAACAATCTTAACCTTTCCTCCTGGCAAGGTAATCATCAAGTGCCCGAACCCCGTTTTGCAAAACAGGAAATTTAAAAAATGGTGCACACAATATGGCAATCACATTAATAGGAGGTATCTGAATACACATGCATGGAAATACATGTCTAAATGTTCAGGCCATTAATGGGGAAATTTTTTAGTTAATTCATTATCCGCCTCATATATATCTGAAGTAGGCAGCGCTACCAACATAGAGCCAATTTTGTTTAAATAAAGCATTATGGAAACAAGATGAATTCAACCTTGTTAGGATCAACTTCACCAATTGCAGCACGATGAACAGGGCTAATAGTCAAGTCTGCTGCTTTCACCTCCCACACCTTTTTTTTCCAGAAACAAAATCAGCAAAGAAACAGAGCTTCTGCTCAGCATAGTATAAAACCAACATTAACATTTTTCATGAGAAAAGGTAGATCAAAATACCTCCTTGGGTTCAAACCACACATCTGGTTTAATAGTATCTCCAAATCTATAGTATGACTGGAACCAACTATAAAGTTAGAACTGGCATAGTAAAAACACAGGACTCCGCTGGTCACATCAAAAAGCATAAGAACTGTACCTTTGGTTTGGGAATCACTTGTGAACGGAGACTAGCAGAACGTTCCTCAAGCACTTGTTCAGAAAATCCAGTGCCTGCCCATCACAGCAAGAAAAAGAAAAGAATGGCACCGTTGTTAAAAAAAAGAAAACCTTAATTGACATGAAACAAATCCAGAAAATTATTTTTGAGTTACCTATTTTACATATGCTCTGGAATTCTTCGTTGTTGCTATTATAACAAGCAAGGAGAAAAGCACCATAGACACCTAAAAACCAAACAATAGCATCATGAACCAAAAGGGCCGCGACCTGAAACTAGAACACCTCCCACTAAACACCCCCAACCCCACCAGAAAAAATATAAAATCAAAGCAATCTGTTATCAAGGCTGTATCTGGCCTGCATATGCATTGAAACAGAAGTATATGCTTCAACAAAAACAGCATTTACCTGTACGTTTTCCACGACCATGGAAAGCACCAATAGGCACTAGATCTAGTGAGTCTCCAATACTGCAGAGCACAGCACATTCAAAAAATTTAGCCGAAACAAAAACTGTGCAATAAGGATGAAAACACCCTAATTCATTCATCCTACCTTTCCATATAATCTTTCTTCAATTTCAGCCAGTTATGTGATCGCCTTGAAGGTTCATATGTAGCATCCTTATTCATTGTTTTGATGATTAAACCCTCACAACTGCAAACTAAGACGAGTCAATAACCCCAAAAATAAATAATAGCTTAGCATGTCATTGTAATGTACATGAAAAAGGAAGGACTTTCAAAAAACTTCTGTGACATTCAACTTTTACTTTACAACATCCAAAAGACATTAATTTGAAAATAAATCAAGTTCCAAGTTTCCAGGCATCAGCATTGTTATATTCTACACGGCCTCACTTCATTCAAAAAAAAAAAATGATATAAAATATGTGAGGCCAGAATTCAAATAAACAAGCAAGTCCAGCGTTCAGAAACATTCCTGTGCCCAAGTTTTGCAGCCTTTAGTAATAAGCTTCAAGATTTCTTGGAATACTAAAATGAGTTCAGGTATAAAAATGTATGGATAAACAATTAGAGATATTTCATCAAGAAAGCTTTAAATTTGAAGGTTTAAATGAAAATCAGAAATCAAACCAAGTTTTCCAATTTCCATAAAATGAATTATTTTTTTTCCAATAACATTAAAAAAGATTAAAAAGCCACACAAACTCAGTAATCTCTGTCAAGAGCAAAGAATCACTTTCAAAGTAACCTTGCAGTTAATGAGATGTGTCAGAACTTCGACCTCAAAAACTTACGATTAAAGATAGAGAAGCCCTTGCAGCAATACCAAATTTTCATATTTGATAACCACAGCTAAAAACACATACATGTATAAATCAGGTTCATGTTCAGTTGTCAACTGAAAATGGTAAAAAAAACAAGATAATGACCTGGCATCAACAGCAGTGTCGAGGAATTTTTGTATCTCTTCAAGATCATTTGATGTTATTGCAGTTGCAAACTGAAAAAATCCAGGTTCTTCCTCGAATGAACTGTAAAGATGCTATACAGGTCCAAAGTCATGGGACCATCAGTATCAATACATCAGTAGTTTCTGACTTGAGCAGATGAATACATCCAAGCCAAATGAGAAAAATATAGGTGGAAGTTCGTTGGCAGCACATTCTTTACTTCATAGAATGTTTATGGACAAAGGGATGACGACTATGTATACATAGAGAAACCCTATAATAGAATGTCATGCATGCTTTAATAAATTTAATAAATTCTCTCAAAACCAATCATCAATATGAATAATTATATAGGAAAATGATTACAAGGGCAGCTAATTTACAGGTTAATTATATAACCCAAGATCCCAGACTTTTAAGAAATGAAAAGGAGCCTTGAAGCATGCTTCATATTGCTTATCAATTCCTATATTAAAACAGATATTTATGCAGCATATCAGCACTAATGTATCTCACATAGAAAGACACTATTGCACTGTCTGTGTGTATGATAGGCCAAGAATTCAAGTCCAAAAAAAATTGGAGTAAAATGAATGAAGTATAGTAGAACAAAGGAATTTTTTATCAAAATTAGAAATGGAGCAAAGAAAATCGACAACTCATTCCTCACAACCTCCTAAATTATTTGTTAATTGATTCCAGATTAATTTTAATGGAGTGAGCTTTTAATCATAAAAATTGACCCAATCCATCTATGTTGCATGCAAAATCAAATAGCATTAAAAGAGGATGGCTCTTCCCTTGCAGCTAATTAGTATTCTTAGAATAGCCCTAGCAGAAATAAAACAACAATATTTATGACAAATTACGAAAACAATTTTATTGTGAAATGGGCCAGCCCTACAGGCTTTTGAAAGGCTCTTTGTCCATTGATTGCACTTAGAATATGCACAATACCTTCACATTGTCACCCTGATGACATTAGTAAGGGTTACCACTACAACTAAAAATCATTATTTGAGAGAAACAGAGAGGAGGGGGAGCTCCAAGTATTGCACCACCAAAAGCAATACGGAAAATATTTAGAGTTAATACTGGCAATTTAAAAGGATTGACAATTTGACAATATATACCGAACTTAAATGTCAACAAGTATGAAAAAAATACACACTAAATGGACTTTGCAATCCTACCTTACCACGTATTTCAGATACATTTCAACACAGAATATTTGTTTTAGTTTTATGTGAAAGCAATACTATTAAAAGTTCTCACTTCAGAAACCCTAGCCTCTGACAAATTTTATTACCAAGTAGTAGAAAGACTGCAACAAATACATGAACTAAATGACCAGTAATGAAAACCTTGTACCTCTCTACGAACTTTCAGTTCTTTCTGAATAAGTGGTTGGTCATTAAGATACAACATGTCGAAGGCATATATGCAAACATTAACCTTGATATCACTCATCACCACATTTTTTCGGGCCCGGGTGCTGAGGATCTGCACAAATACATACAAATTAAAGCTTTATCCATCTTAACTCAAAAGAGCATGAATCCCAATACTTGGTGGCCATCTAGATTTATTTTACGCAACATTAAGAGAAAAAAGTACAACCAAACAAACAAGTCAACCAGCTTAGGGATTTGACTTTTCACTTAAAGTAGGAATTGGCATAGTGACCTACTCTGCCCTTCTTTAATATTAGTCCTGTCACTATTCTTATTGCCAAACAGCTATTTTTGACATGAATAAATGTATATTTTATTTTACAAATCCAGTTATATTATTGAAGCAAAAAGGAGATTCATTTTCATTGTTTATTCCTTATGCAACATTCAGAGAAAAAAGTACAACCAAACAAACAAGTCAACCAGCTTAGGGATTTGACTTTTCACTTAAAGTAGGAATTGGCATAGTGACCTACTCTGCCCTTCTTTAATATTAGTCCTGTCACTATTCTTATTGCCCAACAGCTATTTTTGACATGAATAAATGTATATTGTATTTTACAAATCCAGTTATATTATTGAAGCAAAAAGGAGCTTCATTTTCATTGTTTATTCCTTATGCTATACAGGATTTACAATATCAGAACATTCAAAGAATTCAAATAACAATATTTAAGCAATTATCAAGTTTGAATTCACAAAGTCCGTCTTCCACGAAAATATGAACAAAAAATATATATTGTATTACTTCGAAGTGGTAGTGTTTTATACAAATAACAAAATACTTCAATTGATCATAAATTACCTGAAAGGGGAGAATTTTCTTTTTTTCTCTATCATACGCAACTAGTTCACAATCCAGAATAAATGAGCTTGCTGAGGGCCTCTTTAATCTGCACAAAGAAAGTAAGCATTAGCAACTACCAATTACAAACAATTAATTAGAAAACCACTAACTATGGTCATCAGAGAGTATAGTGCCAGACAAAGAGAATAAATCTCTTGATGAAATTTAGTTCATAATAAACCAGATGTAAGCATGAAGAATCTTGTGTGTGTGTGTGTGTGTGTGTGTGTGTGTAAAGATTGTGTGTGTGTGTGTGTAAAGATACAATATAATTATCCAGGTAAGATTGCATTTAGAATTCTGAATCAACGCAAGTCAAACCCTGAACAACAATTTGAAGAACATATGATTTATTCAAGATAGTATGCAAGGAGATAGAAGACTACCTTATAGAGTACATGAAAAAAGGAATAGGCGTTGCAACACACTTACTAGATGTTGCTAAAAAATGAGGAAAGTAAGAAAAATACTAAAGGCTTCAAAATTGCAGAGCACAATCTGTAGCCATTGCAGTAAATGAGATAGAAGAAGCTGATTTGAGCATCCATATAGTAGCCACCGCTTCTCTTAACTTGAGTACAAAGCAGCAAAACTCACTCATTTAAATTTATAGAATCTTTCCAATGTCAAAAGTCCTTGGAGTTTCAAACAAACGACCACCTATATCATAGAAGAAAAGGAATCCCTGATAAGAAATGAAACTCACCGGGAAATTACAGCAACAACATCAGGAAATTTTCCAGTATTTCGCTCAGAATTTCGACTATATATCTCAACCGAACCATTCTCCAAGTAATGTATCTGCATCAAGCAAATGAAATTATATCATAAAACAAGGATGCTTAAAGCAACAAAAGAAAAGCAGTGTGACTAATTAGTATCACCTGGGCACGTTCTCCATCATACTTGTATTCACAGGAGAATTCCATATCCTGAAATTTAGTTACTATCTCAGAAACCCCTTTGGTTGGTTTTGCCAGCATAGGTCCAACTGGAACACCAGGTGTGAAGCTGCATGTCTTGGGAAGATTCCATACGCCATCACTAAGAAGAGCAGGGACTATTTTATCATAGACAGGAAGCACAGAGTAAACTTGTTTAACAATCTTTGCAGCCTGTTACATACACAGTTATATAGCACCAAAGTCAAGGAAAAATAAAATAAAATAAAATAAAATAAAAGATATAGAAAAACTGTCAAGTTTCAACCATTGGTTACATATCCTAAATGGATTCCAGCAATTACTCCAGATACCTCTTAAAAGTCATAACTACTCAACACAAACAATGACTGGAAACTTTTACATCTTATACACAAGATCCCAGTAGAAACAAACTGAAAACAGAATACGAATAAATTTATTAAGAAAGATCGAAACAAATTTACAAAAGAGAAGAATAAGGCATCCTCATGAAAAGACAACATCTTAAAAAACAAGTGCTCACAAATCGCTGAATATCAGCAAGATAAACTCCTCCAAGAAATCAAAGCCTGTATTGTATAATAGTGTTACGTAATCAAGAAGTTACAATCTCAGCAGCAGGAACAAAGCAGCAGGAGCCATTGCAGCAGCAATCCACAAGCATTTAACATGTGATGAATAAGAATTGACCAGTGTAGAATAGTTAGTTAATTCAGTTAGAGGTAGTTAGAGACAGTTAGGGAAGTTAGTTACTGCCGATAATAAGCAGAGCAATGGTTAGTTTCAAGGTATAAATACATGGTGTAGAAAACATGTAAACCAAGTCATTGAATAAGAATCTTTTTCTGTAATTGCAGAACTTCTTCTTCCCTCTATTTTTCTATTTATTAATCTCTTTTCTCACTAACAACCTCCATTGTCAAGGACCTTCCTTGACAATTTGGTGTCAAAGCTCTAGAAGATCCACACAAATACTTCTAACTCACCATGGAAGACAATAATAGATAAAAGCTCTAGAAGAGCACAATAAACGCACCAATGAAGAAATACAAAGGATTAGAATAGAGGTGGAACAATTGCAATTATAATTGGATACAGTGCTATCAACTTTGAACTCTTTCAAGGCTAATATGCTATCAAATTTTAACTCTTTCAAGGCTAACATGGATTGAGAGCATGGAAGAAGGGAAGGAACCACTCTGGAAGGAAACAATTCCTTTCACCAGAATAGCAATAGGGGAGATGTTTTAGAAATCCAAGAAGGAAGCAGGACAGGGTATAATATAGCCTTGCCAAAGGTAGACCTGCCTAATTTATAGAGAGAACCCTTGTGGTTGGATCAAAAAATATAGGAGATTCTTTAAAATGCATTTCATACGTGTTCATTAGTGGGTAGAGATTGTTGCCTTGTACATGGAAGGAAAGGCTGAGATTTGTTATGAAAGGTTCTTGGTAGGAAGGAATGATTTATCCAACCGGGATGAATTCACAAAAGCAATATGTATATGATTTGGCTGTCAAAATGATGTGGTGGAAGAGTTCAACAAGCTAGAACAAGAAAAAAGTGTAAAAGAATATGTGGATAAGTTGGAGAAAATTAAGTCTTTAATGAGTGTACTTAATTCCTCTTTACCTAAAGCTTATTATGTCCAGTTTTATAAGTGGACTCAAGGAAGACATCAAGCCTATGTTAAAGATTCTCAAGCCAACTACATTATTGCAAACCTTTGAATAGGCTAAATGGCAAGAAGAATATAATAGGGCAATCACCAAGAAGAATAGGATGTTCTCAAGAACTCCTTTGGTGATTGGCTATGGCAAATTGTCAGGTAGTTTTTAACCAGCAAGAGGGGAAATTATTGATTAACAATAAACTAGCATCTGATAATCTTTATGAACAAAGAAGGAAACTTGGATTGTGTTTTAAGTGTGGAGAAAAGTTTACTCCTGGCCATAGATGTGTAACAAAAGACTAAACATGATAGAAGGATTGGAGGATTGTAAAGAAGAATTCTTTTAAGTAGAAGAACAGGAAAATGAAAAGGCAATAAGAGAAGATGGAATCAAGGAATATGGACTGTCTTTACATGCTTTAGCTGATAGATATACTCATAATATTATCAGAATCAGGGGTGGCTGTCAAGGAAAGAAGTTGGTGATGCTAATAGATAGTGGAAGCACTCTTAGCTTCATTGATGAGCAAGTGATGCTGCAAAATTAAGGTTGTGATTGTAAAAACAACAGTGTTGGCAATTACTGTTGCTAATGGAAACATTATGAAGTGTGATGGTTACAGTCCAGGATTTCAGTGGTTCATGCAAGATTATGAGTTCCATGCAAATCTTAGAATTTTGAAACTAAGGAGGTGTGACATTGTATTGGGAGTGGATTGGTTAAGAGGGTACTCACCTATTTTGTTTGATTTCATGAGAATGAAATTTTCATTCAAGAAAAATAGAAGCAGCATTGAATTGAGAGGTATAGGAAAGGAGGCTGAATTACAAGAGATTACTGTAAATAAGGTCCATAAGAAACTTAAAGAGGTATTATATGACTTTGTTGGACAGTTTTTTATTCTGGAAGCTATGGAAGTTGCAGAAAAGGCAATTTGTCACCCTAAAATTGAAGCATTACCGCAGGAATTTCACACAGTGTTTGCAGAACCTACTCAATTGTCATCTGTCGGGAGTCTAAATCATAAAATTCCATTAATTCCAGGAGCAGAACCAGTTAATATCAGACCATACAAGAGTTCCTTCATTCATAAGGAAGAAATTGAGAAATTAGTGAAAGATATGCTCAGGAAAGGAATAATCCAGCACTGCAGTAACCCTTTTGCTTCTCCAGTCCTGTTAGTCAAGAAGAAGGATAGCACATAGAGATTCTATATAGATTAAAGGCAACTGAATAATCTAACTATCAAGAACAAGTTTCCAATTCCATTAAGAGATGAGTTGGTGGATGAGCTTAATGGTTCAGAATTCTTCTCTAAACTGGACCTAAGGTCTGGCCATCACTAGGTTAGGATGTTTGAAGGAGATGTAGAAAAGACGGCTTTAGGACACACCAGGGACATTATGAGTTCAAGGTGATGCCTTTTGGATTGACCAATGCTCCGGTCACTGATGAACACTATACTGGAGCCATTTCTTATAACATTTGTATTGGTTTTTTTTATGATATATTAGTGTATAGTTCTATACTAAAACTACACCTCAATCATCTTAGGTTTGGTCTTTGAACAATTAAGAGTTAATCAACTCTTCGCAAAACAATCCAAGTATACCTTCTGTGGGAAGAAAGTAGAGTATTTTAGACATATTATCTCTGGAAATGTTGTAGTCATTGATCCTAAAAAAACTGCAGCAATCCAAGAATGGCCAGCACTACACACAATTAAGGAATGGAGGGAATTCTTGGAGCTAGCTGGTTACTACAGGAAGTTCATCAAGAAATTTGGAATTATCAGGAAACCACTAATTGAGCTGTTGAAAAAATATAGCTTTGGCTGGAATGAAATGGCTCAAGAAACATTTGAAAGGTTGAAGGGAGCCTTGCGCACAGCACATGTATTAGCATTGCTAGATTTTAGGAAGGTCTTTGTGCTGGAAACTAATGCTTGCACTAATGGACTATGAGTTGTGTTGGGTCAGGAAGGAAGACCTCTAGCCTTTTTCAATAAGGCATTGGTACAAAACACTTGGGACTATCAATTTACAAAAAGGAGTATATAGCAATCTTAATGGCAGTGGATCAATGGAGGCATTACTTAGAGCATAATCAGTTTGTTATCGAAACAAACCATGAGAGTCTAAGGCATCTTCTGGAACAGAAGATGCATACACTCTTGCAACGAAAAGGGCTGACCAAGCTGTTGGAACTCAACTATCAAATCCAATACAGGAAAGGGAAAAAGAACCTAGCAGTAGATGCATTATCAGGAAGGCTTGTCACTAAGGATATTAATGATTCTAGCAAGATGGATGGGGTTCAACATGGAAGCTCAAGTGTAATTACTACCATTGTACCAGCTTGGCATAAGGAGATACAAGAGACTTATAAAAATGATCCTTTGGTGCATGTAGTATTAGTGGAAAAGCTAGTGAATCCCTATACTTGGCCACAGTATACATTGCTAGAAGGTATTTTGAGATTCAAAGGTAGGGTTGTGATTGGCTCAGATGGAAACTTAAGGAGCATAATAGTACTGGCAGCTCATGATTCCTATCTTGGTGATCATGCTGGAATTCAAAACTCTTATAGAAGGTTAAAATCTTCATTCTATTGGCCATCCATGAAGAAAATGGTTATGCAAGCTGTTGAGGAACGTGAAATCTATAAGCAGGCAAAGCTTGAGAGAAATGCATATCCTAGGTTGTTGCAACCTCTAACAATTCCAAAAGAAGCTTGGAGAAATTTTACAGTGAATTTCTTAGAAGATCAACCAAGGTCTGAAGGGAAGGACACTATTATGGTGGTGGCCGACAGATTCAGTAAGTTTGGGCATTTTGTGGCTACGTCTCATCCATTCACAACTCAGAAGGTAGCTCAACTATTCATGGATCATCTATACAAATTTCATGGCTTTCCAACATCCATAGTAACAGACAGAGATAAGGTGTTTACAAGCATATTTTGGAGAGAATTATTCAAGAAAACGAGTTAAATTGAACATGAGTTCTACTTATCATCCACAATCTGATGAACAAACAGAACAAGTTAATCAATGTTTGGGATTCTTAGATGTATGACAATGTATCAACCAAAAAGGTGGTTCAAAAGGTTGTCATTGGCTCAATGGTGGTACAACACAAGTTTCCATTCTTCTATCAATATGAGCCCCTTTCAAGCACTGTTTGGGTACCTACCCACCACAAAGGGAACGGACCACTCAAGAATCTAGTCCAGTAGCTGCAGTGGAGGAGGTGATAACCAATAGAATTTAGAGGACCATTTCTTACAGCAGCAATTAAAGAAGACAGCGCACAGAATGAAGCAAGTGGAAAATAAACATAGAACTGACAGGGAATTCAAAGCATGAGACTATGTTTACTTGAAGTTACAACCTTACAGCCAATCAAGTGTAGCTTTGAGGAAGCAATTCAAGCTCAATCCACGGTTCTATGGTCCATACAAGGTATTACAGAAGATTGGTTCGATAGTTCATAAATTGGAATTGCCAGAAGATGTTATTGTACACCTAGCTTTTCATGTTTCGCTCCTCAAGAAGAAATTGAGTGAAAAGGAAGTGACTACCACTACCCTACCTACAATGGATCATGCTGGGAGAGTGAAAATTGTTCCAGTAGCAATATTGGATAGGAAGTTGATCAAGAGAGACAAAAGGGCAGTAGTGATGGGTTGGTGCAATAGTCTAATATGTTTGCAGAAGAATGTTAAAGGGGGGAGTAATTGTTAAGTAATCAAGAAGTTACAATGTCAGCAGCAGGAACAAAGCAGTAGGAGCCATTGCAGCAGCAATCCACAAGCATTTAACATGTGATGAATAAGAACTGACATGTGTGGAATAGTTAGTTAATTCAATTAGAGGTAGTTAGAGACAGTTAGGGAAGTTAGTTACTGCCAATAATAAGCAAACCAATGGTTAGTTTCAAGGTATAAATACATGTTGTAGAAAACGTGTAAACCAAGTCATTGAGTAAGAATCTTTTTCTGTAATTGCAGAACTTCTTCCTCCCTCTATTTCTCTATTTCTTAATCTCTTTTCTCACTATCAACCTCCATTGTCAAGGACCGACCTTGACAAATAGGTGCCTCAAAATTTTGGTTCTTAAAAGTTTTGCTATATTTTTTTTTCCAAACATTCTAAATCACAAAAAAAATTCAAACAATCTAAATCACACAATAGAAAGCGAAGTTAAGAAAAATCTTCCAATGTTTGTGATCCCAAACTGCATGAAAATTGTCAATAACCTCCAGGCTCAGAAGGGAAGATCCATTGTTCACCACCAAAAACAAACAACCTAATCCACACATCCTAAATAATAGAACATCCTAGGAAAAGGTGTCCTAACATAATGTCCATATAAAGGTGACAATGCCCTAAACAGCCTGCAAGCTTGTACTAAATTGTTAGTTTTTATCCTATAAGGAACCATCAACCAAACCGGAATCTTAGTTTTAAGCAAGACTTGCAAATAAAGGTACCTCAGTATAGAGGATTAAGAATTTAGAACAAAGAAAGAAGGTCCTCAGTATACCTCTCATTGAAATACATATAAAAAAATGAAAATTCCAAGAAACATTGAGGCAACAAAACATACGCATTTGAAGTTGAAGCATTGTGTGGTACAGTCTCCAACCTTATCTTTGGAAGTGACAAAAAAGTCCACTTTTTGGTGGGTAAAATATTGTAGGATAACTACAACTATCAAATAACTTCATATGGAAAAGGAAAATGCTGATAAATGAATCCAATTCATTGACTCGAAAGCCCCAACCATTAGCATGCTACCAAAAAATTCAAAATACAACATAGATAATTGCTCACAAAATACTAGTAATATGCATGCAAGCTACTCATAGGGAGATTATTGTTTACCACAATCTTTAGGACATGTTGGCCATTTCCCTAAATCCTTCAAAATTTAGTTGATAACTATATGTAGGTTATAAGGAGATGACAACAACCTGTACTCTTTCCCTTTGGCATTGACTATTAGTTTACCACTGTATTGATTAGATGTCTCTAGAGTTTGAACTTTCTCAAGCCTTAGAGAGATGTCAGTCAAACTTCCAAGAAGATGAGATGTCAATGCATGAACAGACTTGATGATCATTAATATGCATTCCAAAACCACAAGGAGATGCCAGTTTGTCATTAGATCCCCACAATATATCAGTGTTGCTTGATCAAATAATGATTGCATGTTATTCCATCATATTTCAAGTTTTGGAATCTTAAAAGTAGTTTTTCATGAAACCATGTGATAACTTGTATCCAATGTGTTTAGATA
>Ga0307515_10013776_pt1 | contig 15070 bp, 8 predicted proteins | sample 17_EM_MG_FD_194513 | JGI IMG/M metagenome (GOLD analysis project Ga0307515, IMG submission 194513) | Populus trichocarpa ectomycorrhiza microbial communities from riparian zone in the Pacific Northwest, United States - 17_EM | ecosystem: Host-associated > Plants > Roots > Unclassified | place... | reverse complement strand
GCGTTAACGGGTGACGAAGAACAGATAAAAGGCCTTGAAATTGGCGCTAATGATTACATGACAAAACCATTTAATTTTGAAATACTGCTTTCAAAAATTAAAAATTTGCTAATCCTGCAGGATAACTTTAAACGTACTTATAAAAAACAAATTGATTTGCAATTGCAAGAAGTTGCCATTCAATCTGATGATGAGAAATTTTTAAGAAATATAGTTGAATATGTCGAGCAGAATATTTTAAATTATAATCTTTCGATAGAAGAAATAAGCCGGCATATGAACATGAGCCGTGTATCGCTTTATAAAAAAGTTTTAATGCTTACAGCTAAGCCGCCTATTGAATTTGTTCGATCAATAAGACTGAAAAAAGCGATGTATTTGCTGGAGAACAGTCAAATGACAATCAGCCAGATTTGTTATGAAGTTGGCTTTAACACGCCTAAATATTTTACGAAACTATTCAAGGACGAGTATAATACACTTCCCTCAACCTATCTCAGTTCAATTCGCCAACAAAAACTGGAAGAAAAGAATAGTTAATTAAATTTTCTCCGAATTTATTTTTTAGCACCTCCTCTTCTGGCCGCGTTATAACAGCCAATTAGGGTCCTCTTTGTTGTTACATAGGTCAATATTTCGAAAAAACAAATAAAAACTCGAAATAGAAGTAAAAAATATTACATAACTTATTTGTTTTCAGTTAGTTAATGATGTGGTTAACATCTCGTCTATATTCGTTATCAAACCGGCTATTCCTTTCTTTTTAACAATCATAGTTTCATCCCCCGGAATATAAGTTCAAAGTAATGTGTTTAAAAGACGTTGCTTTTGAACAATGTTCCACCAATAACCAATAGGACCAACAGTTAACTTTTTTGAATTAGTAACCATGCGCCTGACTGCACCTGAAGTTTTTTAACTGATTGTTCGGGCAGCCGTTTCATGTGAGGAAACTAACAGTAAAGTAGTTTTCAAAGGTTGTTTTGGGTATTGGGCTATCTAAAATGCGATAACAAAATAAATTATGAATGAGAGAAAAACCAATTAAGCACTAACCAAACACCAATGAACCAATTATTATCAAACCTTAAATCCTTTTAAAAGATGGATAAAAATTTACAAAAGAGAGTGAAATACCAAATTTCATTAATTATTGCGGGTATATTTCTTTATATATCTGCCCATGCACAAACCGTAAGTATTACGGGAAAAATAACAAGCGCCGACGATGGTGCGCCAATACCCGGAGTAAGCATTAAGATTAAAGGGACGGGCCTCGGGACTATATCCAGTATTGACGGTAGTTATTCCATAGCGGCTGAACCTGGCAAGGTACTCGTTTTTAACTTTTTAGGCTATGCGCCACAGGAAATAACTGTTAAGCAAGCTGGCGCAATTAATGTCAGGCTCAATTCAACATCCAGTAAATTAAACGAAGTGGTTGTTGTAGGTTATGCTAAAGCCCGAAGAAAAGACGTTACAGGATCTATAAGTTCAATATCGGGAACCGATTTGCGCCAAACGCAACCAACTACTTTTGACCAGGCCCTGCAAGGCAAGGTTGCAGGGGTTGTGGTTCAGCAAGTATCGGGCCAGCCTGGTGGTGGCGTATCTATCCAAATACGTGGTGTGTCGTCAATAAGCGGCACCAACTCGCCGTTGTACGTAATTGATGGTATTATTATTCCGCCGGTAGGTGACCCGGGTAAAGGCGGCAATCCGCTAAACGCCATCAACCCCAACGAAATAGCATCAATAGACGTATTGAAAGATGCATCGGCAACGGCCATATACGGTTCGCAGGCAACCAATGGTGTAATTGTTATTACCACAAAAAGGGGCAAAGCCGGACCACCGCAAATAACCTATGATTTCTATTCAGGATATCAGGCGATAGCGAAAAGGCTTCCTACAATGAACCTGCAGGACCATGCCGGTTTCATTAATGCCAGAGGGCAAGTATGGGGCTTTGATATAAGACCAGAATTTGTCAATCCGAAGTATTTAGGTACCGGTACCGACTGGCAGGCGGAATTATTCCGCAAAGCTCCTATGAACAACCATAACCTTACCGTGAGCGGCGGCGATGACAGAACGCAGTATTTGCTGTCAGCCTCTTATTTTAACCAGGAGGGTATAGCCATTGGATCTAATTTTACAAGAGCCTCGGTACGGTTAAATTTAGATAACAAAACTACTAACTGGCTCAAGATTGGAACCAGCCTTCAATTGGCCCGCGTTAGCGAAAATCAAAATTCAACAGCTTCGGGAGTTATTGGTTCGGCGCTAAACCTCACGCCCGATATCCCGGTGAAAAACCTTGATGGCTCATGGGGTGGTATTAGTAACACAAATGGTTGGGTGCTTTCTACCCCTAACCCTGTGGCTATGGCCGAGATCATAAAAAACCTTAGAAAAAGAAAGCAGATATTTGGCAACTTATACGCCGAAATACAATTTACCAGAGACCTGTCTTTACGAAACGAAGTGTCGGGCAATTTCGATTTTAACACGGAAGATAATTTTACACCAACGTATACCTTCGGCAAAACCGTTAACAACACTAATTATGGCTCAACATCAATGGGGCAAAATGAGTATACGGTAATACGCAATTTTTTAACTTATAACCACAATTTCAGCCGGTATTATGTCAATTTATTGGCGGGGCACGAATCGCAGGTTGGCTCTTTTCAAAATGCATACGCCTATCGGTCAAATTTCCCTTCAAATAACGTACAGGCTATTAATTCGGGTGATGGTACCACAGCCAGAAACGGCGGCGATTATGGTTCGGGTACCGCGCAGGAATCTTATTTCGGCCGTATCAATGTATCATGGGATGATAAATACCTGGTTACCGCTAATTTACGGGCCGATGGTTCATCAAATTTTTTCCACACCAATCGCTGGGTAAATACTTACTCAGGAGCATTTGCCTGGAAAATCAATAACGAGGCGTTTTTGAAAGGCGTTAAATCTATAAATGAATTGAAGCTGAGGCTTGGTTATGGGGTTACCAATAACCAGGGCATACCGGGCAATACCTTTGTAACCCAGCTTCAAACAATAGCTAATGGTTTATCAGGTATAGCGCAGTGGCAAAACAATTTGGCAAACGAAGACGTAACATGGGAAAAAACAGACTATTACAATGCAGGGCTTGACGGAGCGTTTTTTAACGGGCGGTTAAGTTTTTCATTGGATGTTTATGATCGCGAAACAAGCGGACTATTGTTAAAAATTCCGCTGCCTTTATATAGCGGTACTACAGCCGGATGGTCACCGGGATCTATGCAGGCACCATATATCAATATTGGTAAGGTGCGTAACAGGGGGTTTGATTTCAGGGTTAGCGGTACCAACATTAGTTCGAAAAATTTTACGTGGAAAACCGATGTTACTGTATCACGAAATGTTAATACAGTGCTGAACCTGGGCCCTGGCGGCGCCGACGCCAGCTTAGCCCAAACATCATACACAATTAACCAGGTGGTTGAAAAAACTGTAGTAGGCAGGTCTATAGGCGAGTTTTATGGCTATGTGTTTGACGGCGTTTTCGCAACAGCTAATGATTTTAAAACACATGCCTTGCCAGCTGACCAGGCCGGTAATACTTATCCAATCTCGCCTTCAGGCGGTGGTATCTGGTACGGCGACCGTATGTTTAAAGACTTAAACGGCGACGGCATTATTGACACGAAAGACCAGACCTTTTTAGGCTCTCCTATTCCTAAGTTCCAGTTTGGTATTAACAACTCATTCACCTACAAAAATTTCGACCTTAATTTCTTCCTGAGTGGCAGTTATGGCAACAAAGTATTTAATGAACAGTCGATAAGACAAACCAATTCGCAAAACAATACTGCCTATTTTAAAAAGGTATTAGAATACGCAAGGGTAGAACTGATCGATCCGGCCGGTTCTGCATCTGATATTGACAACGTGCATGTTACCAACCCCGGTACAACCGTTGTAGGTTTAAGAAACGACAATACCAACGACAATAACCGTTCTAATAGTTTGTTTATCGAAAACGGTTCGTTCCTGCGGTGTAAGAACATCACGCTGGGTTACCGCTTGCCCGAAAGCGTTTTGTCAAAAATACATGTAAGCAATTTCCGGATATACGGTACGGTAACCAACGCTTTTCTCATAACAAAATATTCCGGGATGGATCCTGAAATCGGGTCATGGAATCCGCTTCAGGCGGGTTGGGATAACGGTTATTATCCGCAGCCAAGGGTATTTACTATTGGCGCTAACATAACTTTTAGCAAATAAGGCAATCACCAACAAAAAAGATATTATGAAACCAATTAATAAAATATTAGTTTTCGCGCTATTAGCGGTAGCATTTACCGCGTGCAAAAAGAGCTTTTTAGATCGCCCGTCAAACTCACAGATCAGCTCTAATAATTTTTACAAAAGCACCACCGACCTGCGACTGGCTACGGCAAGCTTATATGGCGGCTCGCACTGGTTCGCATTTCATAGCCAATCCATGTTAACATTGGGCGATATATTAAGCGGTAACGCTACATTCCCATGGAATGGCGATATCGTTCAGCTTTATACCCGTACTATTACCCCCCAAAACGCCATTATATCAAACGGGTGGACAGGCTTGTACAATGTTATTGCTCAATGTAATACAGTTATCAGTGCTATAAAAAAAGCCGATCCCTCTGTTTCTACAGCTGACAAGAATGCTGCCATAGCCGAAGCCAGGTTTATTCGCGCCATAGCCTACTATCATTTGGCTGTTTATTGGGGTGCAGTACCAATTATAGAAGACAACGCTAAACTGTTGTCAGATCCCTTACTTAACCGCAATGTGGTTTCGGACGTGTATAAATTTGTTGCTAACGATCTTACTTATGCAGCGCAAAATCTCCCAAAAACCGATCAAACAGGGCGTGTTACAACCTGGTCGGCACAAGGAATGCTGGGCAAGGTATATTTAACGATGTCGGGCGTTGACAAAAGCGGCAGCCGCGACCAGGCTTTGCTTGATAGCGCTAAAAAATATGCAGGCAATGTATGCAAAAACAGCGGATTGGCGCTGTTTTCCAACTATTACAATCTTTTCAAACCGCAATTTAATGATAGCCCCGAATCATTATTCGCACTTCAATGGCAGGCCGGTACGGGTTACGCAAATGGTAATGCATGGCAAACCTATTCGCCAAGCGGTGATATCAACCCCGGAAAGAATGGCGCATGGATACCTTTTTCACCCAATTACGAGCTGTATCAGCTTTATTCTGAAAAGGATTCGATAAGGCTCAAAGCGAGTATGTTTCTCACCGGTGTACATTATCCCGAGCTGAATGCGGCAGGCGGCGGCTTTACCGCTACCATGGTGGCTATGAAAAAACACATTATTGGCAACGAGAAAGATAACAACGCGCCGACCATGGATTTTTGGTCGTCTCCGGAGCACAATTCTGTTTTAAGGTTAGCTGATGTGTATTTGATTTATGCCGAAGCTATTTTAGGAAACGATGCCTCAACCTCAAACGGCGAAGCGCTGACGTACTTTAATGCTGTTAGGGAAAGAGCAGGTGTAGACCATGTTACATCGCTGGACTTTAACACCATATTGAAAGAGCGACGGGTTGAACTTGTTTTTGAAGGACAATATTGGATAGACCTGGTGCGGTATTCTTATTACAATCCGCAAGGAGCTGTTAATAATCTTAACAACCAAAAACGGGGGACGTTTATATATGACAAGGCAACGAAGACAGCCAAAAGGGATACAACTTTTGTAGCGCCTGCGTTGCCGGCCACCATCAGTTCGTTTACGTTGCCAATTCCGGCATCGGAGATGACAGCTGATCCTAAATTGGCTCAACCACCTGTACCATATTATTAATTTAACATAGTTAAAATATATTATTATGAAAAAGATTTTAGATACCCGCCTGTTTTTTTTGCCGCTGCTATTAGTGATAGTGGCCTTACTGCCCGCTTGTAAAAAGGAAGTAACAACAAACAGCGCCCCGCCTTCCATTACAAGCGTAAGGATGTATAATGCATCACCTAAGGATACGCTTATGAGTACAGGTAACCCCGCAACTGATCCCAGCTGGTCTGGAGGAACAGGACGATATGTGGTTATAATCGGGCAGAATTTGCAAAAGGCAACTCAAATCACATTTAATGGAGTTCCTGCCAGTTTTAACCCTACATTATTTGCGCCCACCAGCGCGGTGGTGCAAATACCAAACATTCTGTTTTCAAAAGTTGATACTGCTAAACTCTATACTATAGAGTATACCACGGCAGCAGGTACTACAAAATTTTCTTTGAAATTAGGTCCGCCTGCGCCTAAAATTTGGGCCATCTCAGATGTATTTGCCAACCCGGGCGATTCGGTTTATCTTTTTGGTGCAAATTTAGTATTGGTTCAAAAACTGGTATATGGGGGCACCGATATCCCCAAATTTAACTCGAGCCTTCATGGGGACTCCCTTGGCTTTTTGATGCCTGCAACGACATCCAACAAGCTAATAACAGTAACTACTAAATCTGGTATTGCCATTGATACAATAAATGCGAAGCCGATCATTTACGGCATTTCCTACGTTAATCCCAAACTTGGTGATTCGGTTTATGTTTATGGTGCTTACCTTAAGACTGTCCAGTCAATTTCTTTTGGCGGTGCTACTATTACAAATTTCACAGAAGGTCCACGTGGCGCTTATGTTAAGTTTTCGGCTCCAGATGAGAATAGCTACTCAAGTGGACCAGTGACCATTGTTACCAGTTATGGAACGGCTTCTACTGTTAATAAAGTAAATACTCAAAATAACGATAAAGTAGGTCTTTTAGGAGATTTTGAGTGGGGTGATAATTTTGGTTTTGGCTGGGCCCAATTTGAACGTTTAACCGGGGAGTGGGAATATCCCCAATTTAATGGTCCGATGGGAAAAGATCATAGTCAGATGATGGTTATTGATTGTCCTAAAGATAATCCTGTTTTAGCTGCCGGTGCTAAGCAGGATATCCCATTGGGTAATTCTAATACGGGTAATCACTGGGTACCTGTGGCAAATATTACAGATCCTCCTTCAAGCTGGGCTTTTCAATTTGACATAAGTGTGGCTAAACCATGGAATGGAGGTACTCTTCTTATTAAAACTCGATTTGCAGGTGACACTTATGTTGCGCGTTATGAGCCATGGAAAATTCCTGGTTCAAATAAGACCGTTGCTTTTAAAACGAAAGGTTGGCAAACCGTAATTATTCCTTTAACCAACTTCAAATCAAAAGTTGACCAATTAGGGGATGGTGTATCAATTACTCAAATAAGCGATCTATTAGGGCCTACTGGTGCGGGTCCTTATGATATGTACCTTCAAAATTTCAGTAATTCGTCAATTGCAACTGGTTTTTATGTCGCTATTGACAATATTAGGTGTGTGAAAATCAAATAGCCTACAGCCCCACGGCAGTATATCGCCGTGGGGCTTTTTAATTAACTAAAATTAAAGACAAAATGAAAATTAAGTACTCTTTTGCAATATTGATATATCTTTTTACAGTTGTATCTTTATTCTCCTGTAAAAAAACGAAGAACGAGGCCCCGCAACTAACAGTTAGTGCATCCACAATAACTTTTACGGCTGATGAAAATGGGGGTGCCCAGGATATAACCGTTTCAGGTAATGCCGATTGGAACATCAGCAATCCTGCTTATGCGTGGTTGCAATTAAGCACAACATCAGGTAACAGCGGCAGCACTGTTATTCATTTAACAACAATATCGCAAAATGGAACAGGGGCAACCCGCTCTGCCATTTTATACATAAGCTCTTCCAACGGGCAGGCAAGAAGGGTGACAGTTATTCAGGCCCCTACTATATTCCCAGGTTATAATACGTCGCCCATAGCGCCCGACATGACCGGAATGAGCAGTAATGCCGTGCAACTGGCGGCAAAAATGCGCACGGGAATGGGGATAAATATTGGCAATACCATGGAACCCCCAACCGAAGCGGAGTGGGTGAATAGTAAAATTACCGAATCATATATAAAATTTTTGAAAGCAAAAGGTTTCAAAGCGATACGGCTTCCTTGTGCCTGGAACTGGGGTCATTTAAGCGATCGGGGAAAAGCGAAAATTGACCCGGCATGGCTTGCCCGGGTGAAAGAAGTAGTTGGATGGTGTGTGGCTAATGATATGTATGTGATGGTGAATATTCACTGGGACAATGGGTGGCTGGAAAATAATATTACCGAAGTTAAGAAAGATTCTGTTAATGCTAAACAAAAAGCACTTTGGGAACAGATAGCTACAACCCTGCGTGATTTTGATGAGCACGTTCTATTTGCCAGCGCGAATGAACCTTGGTGTTGGGATGCCAAGATTATGGCCATACTTAATGGTTATCACGAAACATTCATCAAGGCAGTTCGCTCTACGGGGGGCAGAAACAGTAACCGGGTGCTGGTTGTGCAGGGTCCAAGTGCTCAAAGTATTATAACTTCCCAACTGATGACTACTATGCCTCACGACCCGGTACCTAACCGTATGATGCTTGAGGTGCATTTCTACTCGCCTTATACATTTAATTTAGGACACGATGGAGATTTACCTGGGGTTAAAGCGGCTTACTACTGGGGGGCGGGGAATCATTCTACTATTGAGCCGGAGCGCAACGCCACCTTTGGAGAAGAGGATGCGGTAATTGATGAACTTGGAAAGATGAAAAAGTTTGTTGATCAAGGTATCCCTGTGATAGTGGGTGAATATGGAACCTTTAGACGGACTCCCACATCCGGCAATGGTATTCCTAAGGATACGCTGATGCACAACAGGTCTGTGGATTACTGGCTAACTTTTTCGACCAAAACTATGAGAGCGAATGGTCTTTTACCATTCTGGTGGGAGGTAGGTAATGGTTTTGACAGAAAAAATAATGTGGTTAATGACCAGCGGATGGTAAATGCCATTATTGCAGGATATAAGTAAAAATTAATGTTGGATTAAAGCTTTTTGCCGGAACAGCGGTACTGTTAACAGATTAGACAGTACCGTTTTCGGTGAGTTAAGCTTTAAAAGATTCTGTGATCCATATGGATCACAGAATCTTAAATTTAGCTTGACGTACAGGATATTGTAAGAAGTGAGAGGTTACAGCAGAGCGCGTAGTTTCTTCAAATCAAATAAATTTCAACTGCCTCATTTTATGGGGTTAACGCTTAACGTTGAATGCGTTGAGCCTAATATTTCAGTATGAAAACTTCACATTTTAAATATATTTTGGCTGGCTTATTTTTTATAAGTATTGCAGCCTGTAAAAAAACCAAGAATGAGGCCCCGCAACTATCAGTTAGCGCATCGACCATAACTTTTTTGGCCGATGGAGGTACCCAGGACATATCGGTTTTAGGTAATGCCGATTGGAGCATCAGTAATCCTGCTTATGCGTGGTTGCAATTAAGTACAACATCGGGTAACAGCGGCAGCACTGTTATTCATTTAACAACATTATCTGAGAATTCCACAGGAGCAACCCGCTCTGTTATTTTATACATAAGTTCATCCAACGGCCAGGCAAGAAGAGTGACGGTTACCCAGGCCCCCACCATATACCCGGGTTATAATACATCGCCTAAGGCGCCAGACATGACCGGAATGACCAGCACAGCCGTGCAACTGGCGGCAAAAATGCGCACGGGAATGGGAATAAATTTCGGCAATACCATGGAATCCCCAGGCGAAGGCGACTGGCAGAATAGTAAGCTTACCGAATCGTATGTGAAATTTGTAAAACAACAAGGTTTCAATTCTGTACGGATTCCTTGTGGCTGGCTTACGTATCATTCAAGCGATAAGGCAAAAGCGAAAATTGACCCGGCATGGCTTGCCCGGGTGAAAGAAGTAGTTGGATGGTGTGTGGCTAATGATATGTACGTGATGCTGAATATTCACGGGGATTGGGGCTGGCTGGAAGATAATGTCAATGCCATAAAGAAAGATTCCGTTAATGCGAAGCAAAAGGCGCTTTGGGAGCAGATCGCTACAACCATGCGTGACTTTGATGAGCACGTTATGTTTGCCAGTGCGAATGAACCTAAGGCTGCAAATGCCGAGGCGATGGCCATACTCAATGGTTACCACCAAACATTCATCAATGCAGTTCGCTCTACCGGAGGCAGGAACAGTTACCGCGTGCTGGTTGTGCAGGGGCCAAATACTGACCCTACCAGAACTAATGATTTGATGAATACGCTTCCAACAGACAAGATTCCTAACAAGTTGATGGTAGAGGTGCATGACTACACGCCTGCTACATTCACGATATTAGGTGAAGATGTAAGTTGGGGTAACATGGTTTACTATTGGGGGGCCGGGAATCATTCTACTATTGAGCCGGACCGCAACGCCACCTTTGGAGAAGAGGACGCGATTATTGTTGAATTCAAAAAGATGAAAGAGAAGTTTGTTGATAAAGGTATCCCTGTGATACTGGGTGAATATGCATCCATGAGGCGGACTGCCGGCAAGAATGTTCCTAAGGATCTGGCTATGCACAACAAGTCTGTGGATTACTGGGCAACTTATGTAACCAAACAGGCTAAAGTGAATGGTCTTCTGCCATTCTGGTGGGAGGTAGGTAATATGTTTGACAGAGCTAATAATGTGATAAAGGACCAAGCCTTGTATGATGCACTTAAGGAAGGATATAAGTAAAAAATAATGTTCGATCAAAGCGTTTGCCGGAATAACGGTACTGTGAAGAGATTGGACAGTACCATTTTTTGCTCAACGTATATGATTGGTATTGATTGTGAAAAGATAAATTAAATTAACCAAAATGAACAATATAATAATATGAAAAAGGGCTATGTTATATTTTTAGGCTTACTGTTCTTGGCGACATTGCTTTCCCTGGCCTGTAAGAAGAAACAGGTTGTGCCTCCACCTCAACTCACTGTTTCTTCCCTGCAAGTTCCTTTTGAGCCGGGAGGAAGTAGCGCTAATATCTCTATCACTGGCAATGTTAATTGGACAGCGACAGCCAACACCTCAGTTCCATGGTTAACCATAAGTCAGTCATCGGGAGGCCCGGGAAATGTTACGCTTAAATTAACCGCGAACGCTAACAACACGGGAGCTGCTCGCCAGGCGATAGTGACTATCAAAGCTCCGAATAGTGCTGACAAGCAAATTCAGGTTACACAGCCAGATATAGAGTTTAATGAAGACCTGGAAGCAAAATTCGCAAGAGTTTCGCCGAAACTTCTCACCAATAATGCGAACCCTTTATTAGATTTTATGTTTACGGCCGACCCGACAGCTGTAGAATATAATGGAAGAATTTATGTGTATGCCACGAATGATCATCAACAGTATGAGAAGGTAGGAAAGGATGGGAAAAATAGTTACGGGTATATCCGTACACTGGTCATGATGTCTTCCGATGATATGGTCAACTGGACTTATCACGGCCTCATAAATACAGCCATACTGGCACCATGGACTTTTCAGTCCTGGGCTCCTTCCATTACCTCCAGGCTGGAAGCAGATGGTAAAACGCACTTCTATTTGTATTACTCCAATAGTGGTGCTGGCTCAGCCGTGCTTACTTCCACCTCTCCCGTTGGCCCCTGGAAAGACCCATTGGGAAAGAACTTAGTCGACCGCTCTGTTCCCGGTGTGGATGTCGAAGTTCCATTCGATCCTGGAGTTGTGATTGACGGCCAGGGCACAGGCTGGCTCAGTTTTGGAGCCGGAACGCCTAAAACAAAGTATATGCCGGATAATGCCCGAATCGTCAAATTAGGAGCAGATATGATCAGTTTGGCAGGCAATATTTCTAAGATACCCGCTCCTTATTTTAATGAGGCCAGCGACCTTAACTTTATTAATGGGACCTGGGTTTATAGCTATTGTACAAATTGGGATGAACGCACTGAATGGCCTTATAGCAATATTGCTAAACCAACCGCGTGCAACATATCTTATATGACGAGTAAAACACCCTTAAATCCGGATAGTTGGCAGTATCGGGATAATTACTTTAAGAATACCGGCGACGTTAACGTGGGGCCTTTGTCAAACAATCACAGTCACGTGTTCAAGTTTAACGGGAAATATTATATTACTTACCATGCCATGTATTTACAGGATTATTTTGACACTAAGGGCGGTTTTCGTAATGTGGGTATAGAAGCCATACCGGTGGATGAAGGGAATGATGTGACTTTCCCCATGGTCAGCGCAACTTTTAAAGGCCCGTCACAACTTAACCTATTAAATCCATTCGTTCTTCAGCAAGCAGAGACCACTGCGGGCACTTCGGGGAAAATCCAGTTCGAAGATGGTGGTAGTGTGGGTAATATGGTTGCCAGAGGAACGATAGATAAACAATGCCTCATGGTGCGGGGAGCCGATTTTAGCAAACAGGTTCCTGCCAAATTCGAAGCCCGGGTGAAAGGAACAGGTAGAATTGATGTTTATGTAAATAATCTTAAAGGCCCGGCTATTGTTTCCCTTATGTGTGATGTGAAGGACTGGACTACGCTCTCAAAACAAATAGCACTGAACATACCTAAAGGAGTAGGGAATATCTATTTTGTATTTAAAGGAGAGGGTTTTTTGTTTGATGAATGGAAATTTTATTAAGTCCGGTTGCTGGTTTATTGTAAGGTGCTTGATCAGCGTATGATGGATGCCATTAATGCAGGATATAAATAGCCTGCAGGCCCGACGCCGCTGAAAAAAGGGACGGGGCTTTAAAAATGCACTAAGTTTTACGGTAAAAGATCAGAAGTAATGAAAATTAAATTAGAGAGAGTTTTAGTTGTTTATAAGTGGGTGCCTGGGGCCTTTACCGAGAGGCTCCGGCATTTTTTTAAACTCTGACAATTCTGTTTTCAACCTGACGGAAATCAACAGTGATCTATTTGAACGCATGACGATTGCCGCTGCAAATGATACCTGGTTAAAAAAAGAGAACATGGAAAATCAAATTAATTCAAAAGCGCCAGAATTAGATGAAAGTGAAATTAAAGCTTTGATAGAGGATTTTGATATGATTGGGATGTTGCTTAGGGAGCACCTTACTATTTTCAGCAACCCTATCTTAACGCCTAAATCGAAAAAAATGTGTAACGAGGGATTGGTCCTTATTAAGAAGTTCACTCAAAAATGTTTAGAACATTATGGGATTTAGAATATTATGGGATGCTCCCGCGAATTTGATATCCGGGCAAATTATACCTGGTTAAAAAAAGAGAATATGGAAGATGGAATTATTTCAAAAGCACCGGAATTAGATGAAAGTGAGATTAAAGCTTTGATAGAGAATTTTGATACGATCGGTATTTTGCTTAAGGAGCACGTTACTATCGTCAGTAACCCCATCTTAACGCCTGAATCCAAAAAAATGTGTGACGAGGGCCTGGTCCTTATTAAGAAGTTAACTCAAAAATGTTTAGAACATTACGGGATGCGTTACCTTTCAAAATAAGGTTTCAACTACGGGTTATGTGGAATCTTGAGCCGGCCTTGAAGCAAGGGCGGTTGAAACTTACAACCGCAAATAAATAGCACCGATAAGAAGAAAAGAAATAACATTTTATGAAATATACCCTTGCCTGTTTTATGGCATTTTTCGTTGCCGGCGGCGTTTCGGCACAAAATAAAAGCGAGGCTGCGCTTAAAGCGAAGATTAACAGCATCGTCGGCAAAATGACGCTGGAAGAAAAAATAGAAATGCTTCATGGAAACGCGCTGTTTTCTTCCGCGGGCGTAAGCCGTTTAGGCATCCCGGAGCTTACCTGCGATGATGGCCCCTTGGGCGTACGCGAAGAAATAAAACGCTTTGACTGGGCCTCGGCGAACTGGACAACCGATTCTGCCACGTTTTTGCCAAATGGCTCGGCCATAGCGGCTACCTGGAACCCCGTAATGGCAAATAAATACGGGGTAGTTATAGGAGAGGAAGCCAATGCCCGTAAAAAGATTGTAATGCTTGCACCCGCATTCAATATTTGCCGGATGCCCCTTTGTGGCCGTACCTATGAATATTATTCGGAAGACCCCTATTTAAACAGCCTGCTGGCGGTTCAAGCTGTAAAAGGAATTCAAAGTCAGCATGTAGCAGCCTGTATAAAACATTTTGCCGCCAATAACCAGGAGCTTAACCGCGATAGCGTAAACACCATAGTTGATGAAAGGGCATTGCGCGAAATTTATTTCCCGGCATTTAAAGCAGCTATACAGCAGGGTAATGCCTACACCATTATGTCGGCCTATAATAAGCTGAATGGCTATTGGTGTTCCGAGAATGATTTTTTATTAAATAAAGTACTAAAAAGCGAGTGGGGCTTTAAAGGAATTGTTATTTCAGACTGGGGTGGTGTGCACCATACTGTTGCAGCGGCCAACAACGGGCTGGATATCGAGATGGGATCAAGCGGGCCGTATGATCAATGGTATTTTGCCCAGCCGTTACTTAAAGCTGTTAAGGAAGGCCGGGTCCCGGTAAAAACAATTGACGATAAGGTGCGCAGGATTTTGTGGGTGATGTACCATACCTCCATGAGTACTAACCATCCCAAAGGATCAATTGCTACACCGGCGCATGCCAAAGCCGCCTATGCTATTGCCTCAGAATCCATCGTTCTGCTAAAAAACGATAACCATTTGCTGCCTTTAAAAGCAGATAACATTAAAAGCATTGCCGTCATTGGCGATAATGCCATCCGCACATTTGCTTTAGGCGGGTATGGCGCCGGTGTAAAAGCCAAATATGAGGTTACCGCGTTGGCGGGCATAAAATCAAGGTTCGGTAAAACGGCCGGCATCAGCTTTGCCCAGGGCTATAAAGCAAACTACCTGGCAAGTAATAACGATGAACAAAACCGTGGCTATGACCAGCCCGATCAAAAGCTGATTGATGAGGCTGTAGCGCTTGCAAAAGTTAGTGATGTTGCCATTTTATGTATCGGTTCCAATCGTGAATATGAAAGTGAAGCCCATGACCGTAAAAGCCTGGAACTGCCTTTTGGAGAGCAGGCACTGGTTAACGCGGTTACGGCCGTTAAT
>Ga0307515_10013775_pt1 | contig 15070 bp, 22 predicted proteins | sample 17_EM_MG_FD_194513 | JGI IMG/M metagenome (GOLD analysis project Ga0307515, IMG submission 194513) | Populus trichocarpa ectomycorrhiza microbial communities from riparian zone in the Pacific Northwest, United States - 17_EM | ecosystem: Host-associated > Plants > Roots > Unclassified | place... | reverse complement strand
TCGTGGAGATCAACCACTCATATCCATCCCTAGATTGCTCATGAACATATTCCAAACATTATCATTGTAAACCACCTGTGTTCCGTCCTGCTCATACAGAACACCTTGTGGGCCAGCGACACCTGTATTTCGAGTCGGCCACCCATTTTGGGGGGCAAGGGGTGGCGCGGACTGCGGTTGTGAATATTGGACATGACCGTTTCCATTGACAGGATAGCCAGTCGACTCGTATCCATTTTGCATGGGTGGGTTGAAGTGCCCTTGTGCATGCACGCCTTGTTGTTGCGGCATACCATACAGTGGTTGTGAAGACATAGACACAGCACTAGCAGGGCTCGTGGTGGTCGGTGAAGTCGACCAACTCCCATAGTTGTTGAGTGTAGGACCATACCGATCCTGGACAGGAGTTGTCATCGCTCCATGGTCGAACGACTGGCCAGAAGCGACAGTCATATCTGGCATCTGGTGCATGCTATGTGGGTTCTGTTGCATGCGCAAGTAGTCGTTGAACGAGTTTCCGCTAGGGTCGTTCACGCCGTTAAAGCTCGGCTGCAAGGGCGGGAGACGGAGACCTCGTGCGGCAACTTGTTGGTGCTGGTGAGCAGGGAAAGAGGAGCCGGAAATTGTGACACTGGAGGGGAACGATCCAGTCCGACGGTGCCCAAGCTCAACGTTGCGCCTTTGAGTTGGTGAAGGCTGAGGCTGAGTTTGGATCGGAGGCTGCGGCTGCTGGTATTGGGTCTGCCAGGTTGAAATCTGTGCATTCGAGGCCATTGGATAATCCGGTGCGGGCGCGGGTGCCGGTGCAAGTGCAGGAGGAATGTTGAAGCTTTGACCACCACCGAACAATGGACTTTGTGAAGCAGGGTTCGACTCGGGTGACGAAGAGGACGTGGATCCGTGGGAGCCCTTCTTAGTCACTGGCACCCTTGGTGCTCCGAGGCCAGGCATGTCGGCCGGCGGGGAGCTCTTACTCGGAGCAGGTTGCCAGTTACCCGCCTCGAATTCAGCAAAAGCTTTATGTGCGCGCTCGCTAAGTGTATTGAGTGGTGGCTAAGGTGATTGTTAGAAATTTCACCCGAAAAATCCTCTGAACCTACCAAAACTCTCCCTGCCTGTGGTCCAGTTACACCTCTTTTCAGTGTTTCATATGCTTCGTCAAACTGACACACAATAAGCAATACGTGGGAGGACTGGATAAGATACTCACAACGAGCAAAGACTCCCGAGCGAGATTGCAGTGGGGAGCCATTGACACCAGACCTCCAAGCGAAACCGCCGAGGAGAACGCATGCCCCCACCAGCCAAACAGACGTAGAAGGAGGTGAGGATGCTCATCTAAGACTTCTCTGAACCCTCTAAGGAGGTCGCGGGAGCTGTTGAAGACAGAAAGGACGGAGTGAGCGAATTTGCTCTGCAGTGGATCAGTCGTTCCCTCGAAGACTGCTCTGGCAAAGAAGCCACGATGAAGGTACATGATAGCGGATTCGCGGCACAACTAGGAAGAATTCAGTCATGACAAGCATGAGTTGGAAACTGGGCTTACGATTGCGACATAGTATTGAAGGACGGACATTTCATCGGCGGTGGCCCTAGTCTCCGGATTAAGCTTCAGCTTCAGCGGAATCGCGCACGATCGTATCTTCTGATCGAGTTTGAGAATGGTAGCGTGCGTGGTTGTGGTCGCCGAATTGTTGATCAAAGCTTGATCCAAGACATTCATAATACCTTCTGAGATGTAATGGTGCTTCCAACTGTACATCGGATCAGCGCCGCACAAATAGGCGTATCGAATGAATAAGTGGAACGTGTGACCAACCGGAAAAACTGTGGGGCATGCCCCAAACTTTCCTCCGTATCGAACGGTTGTGTCGTATCGAAATGCGGCCGAACGAGGGACGGAGGTCGCCCGTAGCCCATCGCCTGCCAACAGTCCATCGACTCGATCTCCCAGAAAATGCGACGGCGCTCAATTGCCTCTTCCTCTGGCAAATTCCACTTCTTCCCGTCACGGTGCATGCCAAGTTTTTGCATCAATTTGAATGTGAGCCCGAGGCAGCCCCAGCTCTTGCTCGGGTCCCCAGAGTCGTCCGCCAGCTGATACCACAGGGAGAGTAGGCCGAGTGCTTGAATTGTTGCGAGGGTGGTCGTTTGAAAAACGTTGTCTAATCCAAGGGCAGCTCTGGCAAGTTCACAGTAAATTGTCGTCGTTGTCCAATAGGGTTCTACCCGAATAGATTAGAATGCAGGCACGGATTCAGCAAAGTTAATCTAAGACTGACTGGGGTGCGCGTCAATGAGCGTATTGAGCGCAAAAACCATGTACATCACAGCCAGCCGGTGGGGGTGAAGAGGAGTGGGTGAAGCTGGATCATAATAAATTCGAATCCAATCTTCCAGCTGACGTTTTGGTGTAAAGTTGTATAACCAGCCAATATTGAGGAAGAAACGTTCGACCAGAAGGGAGGCTTCCTCTGGCTCCTGGGGGAGATAAGAGTAGATCACATCCCTATGCGACGGCGTGAGAGTTCTAGTGAGATTCGCTGCGAGACCAACTCCCACCTTGTTCGCTCATCGGCAACGACATTGCCAAAAGGAAACGCATGACACATAACCATAACCTTAGTTTGCATTCAGTATTTCATGAAACTGCCGCAAGGGTAGATTTGCTCACATCGGCTGGCAAACTCTTATCTTTGAGAGCCTCGGGTTGTTCGGTGGCCCCCTCCAGTTCGTCTTCGAGGAACCAGGCGGCAACTGCTGTTGGACCCAACCATTTTGAGGTGCCGTCATCATTCACAACTATCGTCCCTTGAGTAGAAATGGCGCCCTCGTCGGCTTCAGCAGCGTGGTCAGCCTGAGTTGGAGGGGCGGCGATGGCTCTGTAAGCATCATCAAGGAGAGGATGCGTGCGCCCTTGTGTGGCAGTTTCTTCATCCAAAGCTTTCTCCAGGTCCCTAACGCGCAGGGTGAGCTCCTCGATTTTCTTGTGCAGCTGTTCCGTGTCGGACAAGATGTAGCTACGCAATGGATATATATGTGAGGGTAACTCATGAGTGACTCTTGGAGGACATACCGGCTGCCTTTGCTGATGAGAGAGCCGTCAGGGCAGAGCATTGCGCATCTAGGCGGACGATCAGAGGACGATTCTTGTGTCGCGCTTGCGAGGAGCTACGGACCCTCTTTTCTGGCATGGAGTGCAAGGGATTTGTTCTTTGGAATTACAGCGAATCTTGAGGCGCCTGAGGGATCATTGGGTCATCAACTGCTCGCGGTGGAACGGGGTGAAGTAACGGACCGGCACTCGGCACTGGTAGGTGACGACGAGGCGAGTGGCAACGATCAGGATCATCACGGAATGCATTTTGTGAGTACGACAAACCAGCTCAGTGGGCCGCGCCGTGCCTTTGCACCACGGTTCACTCCTTGTTCCGTTAAAGACGGAGACATTGTCCGTCTGTCGCTCGCGTCGCGGTCACGCAGTACGGGAAAAGGGTTCAAAGAAGATGCTTAGGTGCTCGCAAGCTCACGACGCCGGGGCTAGCTGTGTGCGCGAGAAGGGATGGAACGAAGTGGGGAACAAATAGAAGCCGCAGACTGTTTATATTTGGAAAATCGAAAAACCGCTGCAGCCAGAGCGTCAGACATGACAGACCGCTCGGGGACTCTAATGCTGAGAGGTAAATACACTTGAGGATGCCTGTGTCTGACACGTCTAGACACCACACACCATTTCAACACCAATCATATCAATCATCAACTCAATATCCATATCCATATGTGCGTGTGAGCAAACTCTGCTTGCGGTTACGGCTCACTGCGCGCGCGATCCAACTCGACCCTCACACAACACAGAACACAGAACCTAGAAGGGCACCTCCCCCACGTTAATCCCTTCGTGCTTGTACTTCTTTTGCCCTTCCCCCGCACCAAACTCGCCCACGGTATGCCCCCCATCCTCCAGACTCCGCATCATATACTTGTAGATCACCAGCCCCTCCAGCCCCACTGGCCCCCGTGCATGCGTCTTTCCAGTGCTGATCCCAACCTCGGTCCCAAACCCATACCGCAGCCCATCGGCAAACCGAGTGCTTGCATTCACAAATGTCCCTGCACTGTCCACGGCCCGGCAGAACCGAGATGCATTGGCGGTCGTTTCGGTTACTATGCTGTCTGTATGGTGAGAAGAGTGCCCGTTAATGAAGGCAATCGCTTCCTCGAACGACGATACGGTCGTGACTGCCATGGTTAGGCTAAGGAACTCCGTGTGGTAGTCCTCAGGGGTGGCCAGTTTGACGAGCTGTTCTCTCTTTGGGTGAGGGGGGACAGCGTGGATGGATGTTTGATTGCATCGGAGCTCAACGCCGGTTTCCAATAGCGCTCCGGCCACCTCTGGCCATATTGAATTTATGACCGCATCGTGCACGATCAATATCTCGGCTGAGTTGCATGCAGCCGGGTAGTTTATTTTCGAGTCCAGCACGACCCTTTTCGCCTTTGCGACATCGGCGCTATCGTCCAGATACACTGTGCACAAGCCATCGGCGTGACCTATCACAGGGATACGTGTCGAGCGTTGTATGTGCGATACGAGGGCATTGCTCCCGCGCGGTATCACCAGGTCAATGTACTTGTCCTGCTCCAGAAGCGAAGAGATTTCTTCGCGGGTGTGAACGAGTTGAATGTAGTCCTCGTGTAGGGACGTCCTAGATAGCGCCGAACGTATGCACCAACCCAGTAGAAGGGCAGTCCGCGTCGATTCCTTGCCGCCCTTCAGGATGGCGACGTTTCCTTCCGACGGACCGAAGCCATGTCAGTATAAGCGCCCGCCTGGGTAATCGGGGACATACCAGACTTGATAGCCAGGGATGCAATATTCACTACAACCTCCGGCCGTGCTTCAAAGATAACAAGGAGAACCCCGATCGGGCAAGTGACTCGATATAGTTCGAGTTTGTCGTCAAGTTTGGTAGCGTACGTGACTTTACCCGTCGGGTCTGGGAGTGATGCCACATCTGAGACCCCTTGTAGCATTGCATCCCATTTTTCAGGGCTACTCAAGTCGAGCCGCCTCACCAAAGAGGCCGAAAGCTTGCCGAGTTTCACTTGTTCATTGGCAGCCTAGCACAGGGATGACCTTGTAAAAGGCGGATGTATCGTAGTATATGCAGAGACCTACCTCGATATCATTTCGATTTGCTTCGAGGATCACATCCTTGTGTCGCTCTAGTTCGGCGCGCACTTCAAGCAATGCAATCGAACGTTCCTCAGGAGTAATCAGCCCAGAAGACTCGAAAGCGTTTTTTGCAGCACGTCCAATATCTTCTCCGGTTCGCGAGCTCATGGTTGCGGGGTTCCGGGTTCAGCCTACCCATGCCTTTGTGTAATTTTCCCTTTGGGAAAGGGAGGGAATGCGTTATGCACCTAACGCCTACGCGCTGTGTGTGGGACTCCAACAAAGCTCGGCATTGGGCCTTAACGCCCTTTTGGACGTATGCCCTGTTTAAACACCCCCGCCTTTGTGTAATTTTTAACTCTCCCAAATGTTTCGATTCACAAGCACGAACGCCTCGAGGCAAGGTTATCAGTACAGTGGTGGCGGGAAGGATGTACAGGATGCCATCGATGTTGATCTTGAAATGGACGATGATGAGGATTTTGAGAGCGGGAAGCGGCTCGTGGACCCGGGAGAATCGATAGCATCGGCCCTAGATTTTATGAAGTACGTCACCTCCTCAGCGTACAGAGAGTATATAACGGTGTACTAGAGGCCACGGGACCTTTGTCGACGGGGACGATGTCGTCGCTTCAGTGTCAGGCGCCCTCCAGAAGGTGAACAAACTCATGACAGTCCGTTCAATAAGGTCGAGGTACGTAATATATAGTTGGTACTGGAATAAACCTCAGGATCTTGCGGCCAGGTACAACCCTGAAGTTGGCGATCTGGTCGTGGTCCGAATTCTCGAGGTGTGTGATATTGGGAGAATGCGGCTTCATTAATCAACAAGGTTCGAAATATAGGTGCAACCCAAGCGATGGAAGGTGGACGCCAATGCCAGACAGGACGGTATTCTCATGCTAGCTTCTGTCAACTTACCAGGCGGTATCCAAGTGAGGTCTCTATGCTCCATATGGACCACCACACTACCCTCCATACGTGTAGAGAAGGAAGCTAGAAAGCGACGAACTCCAAATGCGGACATTCTTCGAAGAAGGCGATTTGCTGGTCGCTGAAGTGCAGGCATTTATGGCTGATGGCCAAATATCATTACATACGAGATCCCTGCGATATGGAAAGGTATTTTTGGGTTTAACGCCCCTAGCACTGATTAATCTCACTCGATCTACAGCTCAGAAATGGTCAACTTGTCACAGTTCCGCCAATTCTTATACGGAGATTGAAGTCCCACTTCTTCGCGCTCCCCTGTGGGGTAGATATTATCCTTGGCATCAATGGATACATATGGGTGAGCAAGCACATCAAGGAGCATGAACAAGTCGGCGAACAGGCATTCGACGCTGAAGCCGTCTATTCCAATAAGAATGACGTATGTCCTGCTCTGTATAGGCGCTCAAGGCGGTATACTAATGATGGCCCCAAACCTCCCAGTTCATCGACGCAGCCACGCGAACAGCAATTGTGAGGGTAACTAATATCATCAAGGTCCTCGCAGGACATTATGTACCAATCACAGACTCGGTCCTCCGGCACGCGTATGATTGGGTCATGGAACAGGGTGTTGCGACGAAGGATTTATTACATGACGATGTGGCAGGGCTACTTGTCTCCGCAGTGACCAACCAGACGGAATGAGGGTATTAATCCTCTTCTTCGTCTGCTTCTGAAGCCTCCTCGTAGCTTTGTGATGCTTCGTCCTGTGTCTCCGAGCTCTCTAGGTCCTCCGTCCTAGGAATCTCGATCTCTTCGTCTTGGTCCATAGTCTGGTCGAACGCGCCATCAAAGAATGTGCTCTCAAATGTATGGTCAAATGTTTCTTGAGGGTCAGGTTCCGCTTGTTGAGCGCCATTGGCGACTTTGCGTGCATTCTCTGCTGCCGCAGCCTCCTCTTTGGCAGGGTCCCGAGGGAGGAGCAGGTCCAGGGCGAGGTCCTTCCAGTTAAGGCCAGCGAGCGGTTTAATGGCTCCCTGCGTCGAATCCTCGTAGAGCGAGCGAGCGTTTGGATTTCGTGGGCGATTCGGTTGTTGGGCGACGTGATCGGGCCTTGTAGGATCGCCAAAAGGGTAAGAGGGATGTACATTAGATGGAAGGACTGGAACGGAATGTTAGCGCAGGCCAGCTCCGACTGCAAATCGTTCCTCGCGTACTTTCTGTATCGTCCGGATCTGGTGGCACCAGGTGCGCTGGAATGTGCAGTTCTAAGAGAAGATCGTTTGAGAACCTCAAGAAGGAACCTTTGTCTAAACGACTCACCTTCGTCTGATAAGTCAAAGTCCCAGTAATCCATCTCGTCGTTCACTATGTGGTCGAGGCTGTTGATTTCGGCTTCGGTCATATGAAGGTAGCAATATGTTAGGTCCTAAATGCTAAAGTAAATTATTGTTCGGAGTGAGCGTGTCCCAGCCATTACCGTCATCGTTGGTGGTGAAGCGGAGTTACAGTCGCGTTTTCTTCTTACTCTCATCGTCGTCGATTACAACGCGTACCTCCTTTGACGATGACAACACCCCACAGGTGGAATGCTCCTATTTATGGATATCTTAATGTCCCTTCTCAGCCACCAATTGCCTCCTCAAAAACCCTGCAATGGTCAACGGATGGCCAGTTGCTCATCGTGACCGAAAGCGTCATCTACATTGTGGTACGACATCAATACGGTGACCTCCAGAGAGTCTAGTGATAGGCTACAAATAGACACCCGAAACTGGAACAAACTTGGATCGAGATCGCAAGTCTGCGAGCAAAGAGGTCCCTTTGGAATGGTCCAAAACGAGTGCTCCACTCATCGGGACGAACCTACATTGGCCTGAGATCACCACAGGTGTGAGGTTGTCCTCTCCTCCTCAGCATTCAACTCACGTCGCGCCAAAGAATGGGCAACTCTCTGTCTCGGCGCAATGGATTATCAGTGGATGGCCGCAACTTGGTCACCTACGAACTGTAGCAAGCAGGCCAGGTACGTTAGTCGTTGTGCGTGTTCAAGTGGAATAATTGCCTCCGTTAAAGCTGCCTCCTGGCTGCCTTGACAAGTAATCTTGAAGTAGTCCTTTGGTCTCCCAAACAGGACCCATATCGCGGGGAATGGACGAATGTATGAAAAATTTATCAATATTATCTGGCTCCTCTCTCACGAATGTAGATACAAACCCTTACCGGCCAGCTTCAATCCAATATGGAAGTTGTCACTGGCGCCAAACTCGATGCCCTTCTCCTAACTTTGCATTGTCAAGTGCAGTGTGCGTCCTGAGGATTCCCCCCTAACCCTTCCCCTTACGCGCAGTCGTAGGCATCGCTTGGTCAACACAACCCGAGTCTTCTGGCATACCACACGGTAGTGCGTCTTTACTTGCATTGGGCAACAGGGCTGGTCATGTCATGTTCCTGAGGTGTGGCTGACTTTCCCTCGGACCGTCCCTGTCTCATTTCAGTAGACTACAGAACAGCCAGCTAGAGTTGTGTCATACTCTGAAGGTCTCAAATAGTTGGATCACACACCTCACTTGGGCTCCATGGGAAACCTCCACAAACGGCCACAGTGTATCCTCTCGCAATCACCTCGCATGTGGAACACCGGATGGGTCTATTCTTCTTATCGGCGTTGAACAAGTATGGGATCGGTCCTCGGGCGTTTTACATGCTGCGAACTTTGAGGTCAGCGCGGAGACACCTTGTGAGCAGGATCGGGGTGGTATTACCTTGCTTGAATGGGTATCAGTCCGGACTGGACCTGTACGTGATCCTTCACGCGACCGTAGGTTCTTCCAAAATTGATCATGTAGCCAATCCTGGTTCATTGCAAACCCGGCCTCGTTTTGCTCTGGTCGGCGGAGACTTCTAGCCGGGCATGGTTCGGGAAGCGTCAGATGCAACTTGAATTGCAGGTCTCATCCAAGGCTTCTAATCACTACACGCAAGCAGCTGGTATGTATTGCTTCTCTTTATCAGATGGGTCTAACCAGGTGCCCGTTCGCAGGCATTGCTTACATCGCAAAAGAAGACATCCTCGTAATCTCACTTCTGGATGGGTCGTATCATATCATCTATAGACTCTGTGAAGACCCATCTTTGGTATCTCCCATAGCCGAGCCGAGCCATTCTTCCTCCGGTTTAACGAAAGCAGCAAGGAAGGCCTTCTTGACCGCAGAGGAAAGACAAATAATCAAGCCCAAGGACGGATCCGAGCCTCCCAAGCTTTACGAAAACCACTATGCAAAGACATTCGGAATGGACGGTTATGATGGGTACGGAGTGTTCATGTGGATACACCAGTAAGTGATACATCCTTTAGGGAACAAACCTTACCCAAATGTCTTACTGCATGTGCTTCCCTAGCAAAATCTTTACGGAAACTCTGGAATTCTTTCCGGACGCGAAGATTAGATGCATGCTCATTGTAGCTCCTTTGCTTCAGATTGCCGATGCTGATATCAACATAGTCCAAAGGTTGCAAGCGAAGCTTGAGCGCCCCGGATATCGTACATCCTCCTCTTTGAAAACCGCTCTGTCCCTAACCAGTTCTTAGTCTTCCATCATTCCCCTATCGAAACCCTTCGCGGAGAGCTAATACATCTACGACGACGCCCTGTTATCGACCATTATCAGGATCAATTACTTGACTTGCTTCAATGGGAGTCTGAAGATCGAATGAAGATCGATATAGCGGGACCCATTCCTCCCACATATCCTCAACTGGATGAAGCGTCACTAAACATACAAGATGTGGTCGAAAGAACACTGGTCCAGGTTCTTTGGGATGACTCAAGGTTGCATTCGCTTCGCTTGAGGCATTTCCTTACTAGGGTTTGCTCGGTATGCATTCTCAGGATGATGGTTTCTAATTTACCCACGAAGGCTCACTTCAGGAGGTTTCGTGCCAGTCTAACCGAGCTTTTATCGACGTTGCCCAAGACCTGGATCGGAATATTCTAACTGTTTGCCTCGGGCAGCGGCTTGAGTACCTACTGGCTCTCCCGAAGGAATTCGTACTCGGTACGCTCCTTTAGCACTTCCTTTTTCCTCGCTGAAGATCTGACGACGCTCCATGAGTAGCATCAGGCCCATCATTCGCACTCCGCACACTAGAGCAAGCACGTCTATCGCCGTTCTCAGAAGAATCCTCGATCCAAGCTCTCGCAGGACGTCTGATAGTGAGACTTTGGACAAATCCAGACGGTGTACCGCAAGACGGTCCTGAACTCTGCCCTGCGTGCGGGTCTGACATCCCTTTCACGGACCTGAATCTGGGGACATGCACAGAGGGACATGCATGGAGTGCGTTTGTACTGTACCTCTTCATTCGTTCCTTTGACCGACGGTCCTCTGTAGGTCGGTGCAGCGCTACATCGTACATCCTCAGTACTCCTTATGTGCGAACATGCATGGCCTGCGCAAAGAAACTACTGTTGCTTCCCTCTCACGTAGATTTCAACTCAGTCACAGGCAGCAAAGTTTGGCCTCCAGCCATTCGAAACGAATGGGTGGCTCGCAGTTTTGTTGGGGCTTGCTTGTTCTGTTTGAGTTGTGGAAATCGTTGCGTGCGGATACTCTAGTCTCTTGTCATCGACTATCTTCTATTATCATTAGGAGTAACGACGCCTTTCTTGCTGGGGTTGTGAAGGACATGCAACGAAAGAGATCAATAGCTCTCGTATTTGGGTACCTTCATCGGCATAGCATCCGGGTCGTCCTCTGCATCAGCGTCCTCTTGGGCCTTCTGCATAGCCAAAACGGGGTCATTGAGCTCAGCCCAATCATTCTCTCGAGTCTCTTGCCATTCTTCTTGTGTAAGGAGTCGATGCGACATCTGAATAGTATCCCACTTATCGCCATACTCGAAGACTTCGTCTCGCTGTCAGAAGCCAGTTCTCTCGTCAGCTACGGGGGGGTGAAGGCGCGGACCATAGTACGTACGGCAACTCTCCTTCGTTTGAGTCGCATCCGGCGGGCAACTTGCTGGATGTAGGCGCCCTTCGCGCGTTTGTTTGCAGGCATTTGCGAGCCGAGGACGTCGACGTGTGCAGGGAGGTCACCCTCGTCCACCATGAGCAGCAGTTCAGTCGCTCCGGGTTCTTGATAGAACAATTCATAGTCGCGGACAAAGTCGAATTCCATCTAGGAGCAAATTAGCAGACTCAATAATGGTAAAACCGAGGAGCTACGTGCATGGTTTCCATCATACATCCTTCCGGTTTGCAGTTCGAATTCCCTGCGTTCCATGTATTCGGTAGCATCTTCGTCACTGCGAGGCAGGAAATATGCCAAAAACTGTTCGTCTTCGGTTTTCATAGGTCGCAGTATACCAGAAGTAAGACGGGGATCCTCCTGCTCTATTGGCCGTTCTCCTGGGCGTTCAGCAAAGCGCAAGATGTCGTACATGTTCGATGCGGTTTCTGGGTCAGCGAATACGTCGTAAGTAGAGACAGCGCGCAGTCCCGGTTTAAGAGGGTGTGTGTATGTGGACAGGTCGACAGGAGCAAGGGATGATGGGAAAGTTTCTTGGATATCTCGAATTTGGGCCTCGCGAGAAATGTCGACGGCAACAGGGGCGTCCTGTTCGAGTCTTTTATTATGGACGTCAGTAATAATGCTCATACAAACCATTTTGACTTACAATCGTTGAGAAGAGGGCGAGCGAGTGGCGAGTTCCTGACTTAAATACTCTGTCCTTCGAAGCCACGATACTTGGGGGACAGAAGACCCCGGCCCTTGTGTACTCTGCGATAGTCTCTGAGGTTGTGAACCTCCAATAGTATCGTCCAGAAGAGCCAGATCTTCGGGGTGAGGGTCTGCGAGATTATTTGGATCGGGGTTTAGTTCTGAGAGTACTCGTATATCAGCATGGAGACGTATTTATTTACAGGCTTACTAATTACTTACCTGTTGGGTCGCCTCTCTCCTGCCAGAGGTGTCGAAAGATTGTAAGGTCAAGCGGCATGCCCATTTCCGCATCAACCACCATGGGGAAGAGCATATCATTTGCCATTTGGGCTGTATAATCAAGACTTGCATAACGTGCCGGGTCTGTTGGAATATTGAGGAGCTTGGGCGGGAAAGGCGGCGGGGCCAGCGGGTTCTGGTACCGAACGCGGACGAGAAGATCGGGTTTACTGTTGGATATATTTCAGGGACGTGAATTCGTGCTATCAACGAATGTTTCTAGCCTTTTCTTTGATGCCATTCTTGGAAACGCGTTCAAGTTGTCATATCGTTTATCTAGGCTCTGATCCTCCCACCGCGCGGACCTGAGGACAAACCGACAGCAAAAATGGCGGAGTACGTGCGTATCATTCGTGGTGGTGGTGGTATCTAAATGTAGTCCAAAGAGTGACCACTGCGACGGTACAAGATACCCCCGAGAAGCTCGTAGATCTTGTGGCGCGTGCAAAACGCGCCTTCAGATTGAAACAGTACGAACAAGCTGTAGAATTGTATGGACAGGCTCTCGAATCCTAGTGCGTCTTCAAGCTTCGCTGTCACCTGCTTGTTAACAACCCTTTGATCTTAGTGCTGGCGAGTGCAACCCACAATCCGTGGATCTATATTATCTTTATGGTTTATCTCTTCTGGAAAACGCCATTGCATCTAACAATGTTCTGGGTAAAACTGAGGAGCAACCCGCCCAAGAAGAGGAAGAGCCAGGTAGGTAATGCACATGGGTTGACGTGTTTTGCGTGTCATTGTGAACTATAGTGCTGACTCAAGTGCCTCTTTGTCTGGATATAGCTAGCAAAGCTGGAAACGCGTCTGGTGAAGGACGTTTCGTTTTTGGCGCGGATGGCGGTGACGATGAACCTGTCGATCTCCTTGCTCAAGCAGAAGCCATGCTCAAAGCTGTGGATGAGAAAACTGCTGCGGGCGAAACGGGAGTGGCCGAGAATGGCGGCGATGAAGGAGAAGATGAAGAACCCGAAGATGACTTCAATGCTGCATGGGAGATCCTCGACTTGGCCAGAAAGACGTATGAGAGTATGGATGGAGATGTTAACAGGTTGAAATTAGCGCATACATACATGGCTCTCGGAGATGTGTCGCTGGAGACTGGTAAGATTGCTGTCCTAATAATCGCTATTGTATCTCAGGCACTTCCGCAGAGAAATTTGACCAAGCAATCCTCGACGTGACATCTGCACTGGATATTCGGGCGCAGCATCTTCCACTTTCCTCACGCGACATTGCAGACTGCCACTTCCGATTATCCATGGCATATGATATGACTGTTGGACAATTGGAGAAGCAAATTGAGCACGTTGAGAAAGCTCTCGCCAGTGTCAAGGCTCGTGAAGTAAACCTGACGGGCGCACTTCCCAACGCGCCAGAGTCAAAACCAGTGGAACCCCCGGCAACAGACCCAAAGGGTAAAGGAAAAGCCACTACTAGTGGAGAGGCTGCGGAGGATCCGTTGAACTGGCTGCCAAAGGACGACAAAGTTGCAAATATGACCAAAGGTCAGATTGAATCCGAGCTGCGAGATGTCAAGGCTGTACGGGAAGATCTGGAAGCCAAGGTATGGGGACTCGATCTCTTTCTCACCTCCGAAGCTCATGTGTGAGTGTAGTTGGAAGACATCAAGGCGACTCAGGCCGATGGTGTCAGCGGAACAACCATGGATCGCGTCAAAGGAGAATTGGATCGTGAGCTTGGGTTGCTGGGGGCAGGCCCAGTCGCGCCCGATGCACCAGTGAACGACCTCACCGGTTTGGTGAAGAAAAAGAAGAAACAAGCCCCAGATGCGGCCCCGAATGCTACTTCATCCACTGTGGAAGCCACGAGCCTCGGCAAGCGAAAGGCTGAGGATGAGCCGGCTGTTGATGGTAATACTGAGAAAAAAGCTAGGTTTGAGTAGGGGAAGTTGGGTGGGCTGATCTAGCGCCTCATAGTTGGCTATGACTTAATTATTGCATTTGTCTATCTTTGCTTGATCTATGAGGCTAAAATCAAACGTCTCCACTGCTATTACAGTACATGAGGTGAAAGCTGCAACTCTTTGAATATCATCATTCCAAAGTTGACTGCGGTATGAACTAACCTCGTGATAAAACTAGCCACTTCTCCTCGAGTGAACGCGAAATTATCACCATCAATCGACGTCTTTCAGAGCCCCTATCCAATACTATACGGGCTCTGCGCACTCATTCCAGAAGGCTTGTTATTGGCCACAATCCCTCGATCGACGTACAAGACTCCATTTTCGCGCAGTACTTGGACCGTCTTCACGTTTTGGAGTGCTGCGAGTGGAGAAAACCGGGGCGGGAGCATCCAAAGTCGTTTTCAATTTGTGCCAATTCAAGCTCTGCCACAAGTATGTCCTTTAGAGATACAGAGTCCAATTTCAAGAATAAAGGCTCGCTCAGCGACCATAAACGAATTAATGTGGGTGAGGCGGGGATGTGAGGGCCCATTGCGGTAGATTTTCAGATACCCCTTTAGCAAGGCAGCGAATAATAAAAATATGGTTGAGAACTTTAGGAATAGAATGGAAACTCGTTATTCGTTGGCCTGCCGAACCAAAGGGAGTGTGCCATCCCAAGTGGAGTTCTATCACAAGTGAACCTCACTCCACCATCTCACCCACATTCCGGGTATGGCTGTATTACTTTTACGCCAACTCCAGGCTTTCACGAACCGCACCTTCTCCTCGACTTTTCCTTTCTTTTTCCTAGCCTGTCTGAGGCCTGAAACACTTGATGATGAGGTGGCCCCGTGGTCTTCAACGCAGTAGCCACCAAGTGTTACGTTAGGCGCTTGGAGTGGAAATGCATTAACTTTTAATGACATCGCCGACGTTTCAATAATTGCGGCTCATAAGATTATTATAATTGAGTACACCTGCCTAGTACTCCGTCGTTTGGGTCCGGCCCTTGTTCTCTTCGTTTGGCCGAGTGGGTTTGGCCG
>Ga0307515_10013774_pt1 | contig 15072 bp, 1 predicted proteins | sample 17_EM_MG_FD_194513 | JGI IMG/M metagenome (GOLD analysis project Ga0307515, IMG submission 194513) | Populus trichocarpa ectomycorrhiza microbial communities from riparian zone in the Pacific Northwest, United States - 17_EM | ecosystem: Host-associated > Plants > Roots > Unclassified | place... | reverse complement strand
AGTAACCTATAACGGTTAAAGTATCTTATAAGATCCTTAAGATCACCGCCTCCCTATAATGTCTCCGCGACCTATCTAGTAGTTCCCTATAGGGTCTCTATTATAGAGGGGTTATTACCTATACTAGGCTCTATACCCATCTTGCTATTAAATAGGGGTTGGATCCGATACTCCTTTAGGTATAAAGCGTACACTATTTCGCCTAGGGCTACATTCTCTAGAATATCCTTTAGGCTTATTAGTAATATACACCCTTTTAAATCCTTATCGTTCCACTATTTAAAGGCTCCTGTCTTAAAGCGTATCTTAAGATCTACTTCTATAAGCTAAGGGTATCTAAGGATAAAGTTATAGCCTACAAAGTTAGCCGCCCAGAAGGGTTGCGGGCCGACTACCTTAGTGCGGTTATATATATCGGCCACTAACACTATAAGCTTATAGGCACTATATAGCTTAATCCAATGCTTATTTAGAAAGCCTATAATAGGTTTCCGCCACCTTTACAATAGGATAAGTTTATGCTCTTTTACCAAATTATATCGTATAAGATTAATTTCGGCGCCGCTATTATATAGTACTTAGAACTAACGTACCTCACCTATAGGGAGTGTTATTTACAGCTTAATAGCGATATAGAGAGTCTTTTCTTCTATATCTTACCCTAGTTATAACCAAAAGAGGTCCGCAACTAGGGCTTTTCTTTTTTTAAATTATTAGTGCGATTATCGCCCTATTTATTTTTCCAATAAAATCTACCTCTAGAGTTTTCTCTTAACTTCTTAGAGTGTTCCTATAAAGGTGCTAAATAGATATTAGGTTGGCTATAAAAGTCTTTCCTATTATTTAAGGTTCCTAACTTTAACCCTTTTAAAGTTCTCTTTAAGAACGGCTTCTTTAAAGGTTAGGTCTGCCCTATATTACTATTAAAGTGCCTACGCTTTTAGTAAACCTCTAGCTTCCTACTAGAAGAGGTCCAGTTCCTTACTATATCTTTAGCGTTTAGAACTGCTTGTTTAAAATCCGTATATATAATAATCCGCAATAGGGCTTCTACGCGCTTTATTTCGTTACGAATTACTAGCTTAATTCTAGCCTAGATAAACCTAATCTTCTCCTTCTTACGGATACTACTGTCCTTATTTTTAAAGGGCTCTAGATTTATCTGCTAAGCATAAGTTTCTATAAAGTTTATAAACTGGCGGAAGTTATAGCGGTCTAGCTATATCCCATTCTAGAATAGCTCTATATTATTATATTATACAATATACAGATCTTAAGTCTATTTCTTTAGAAAGGGTTGCAGCTATGGCTATATAGTAATTTGCTCTTTATTAAGCTAATTAAGTACAATCTAGTTTAACGATTAGTCTTTAATCTTGCTAATAATCTAGCGTATACGCTCTTTAGTATTATCTCGTATTATTAGCATCTTAAAAAAGTTGTCTACCTTACGAACCCAATCGTCTAACTATTAGGCGTTAGGTCTATAGCGGAGTTCTAAACTACTAAAGGCCTTAGCTAGTCAGTCTATATCCTTTTTCTATTTATAGCGTAGATAACTCTCTAAGTCTTTTATACCTCCTTAGATAGGTACTAGGTAGCTCCTAAAAAGCCCTTAGCCTTAACTAGGTTATAAAAGAATTTACCTAGCTTGGATTAGACCCTACTAGATTTAGATTTACCCTTAAAGGGTTCTAATATATTTATTAGTGGCTTCCTCCTATATAGCTTCCAAGAGCCTTATAATAGCTTCCCAATATCTATCTTAAAGGAGATTAGTATAGGGCTCTTAACCTTCCGAACTCGGGCCTGGGGAAGCTCCTACTATAAAGGTAGTGTTAGTACTAGTAGCTAGTATAGGCTTCCCAATAAGGCTTGGGTCTTAAATTAGTAATTAGCTTAGATTACCTAAAGGGGTAGGCCTACTTAGCTTGTAAGCAGTCTATATACCGCCACTATACTAATTATAGGCCAGTGGTCTTCTAGGAGGGTTCCGGTTGGTTCCCTAGTTAGACGTATTAATATATTCCTCTAGTATTTCTAGCTTAGGGGAAGATCTTAGAGTTACTTCTAGCGCTTAATCTTCTAATTAGCCTAGGTGGAGCTAAAGGGGTTCTAGCTACTTTCTAGCAGTATTATAACCGTCGTAGAGGGTATCTATATTTTCCTTAGCGTTACCAGTAACCGTAGGTATACGAGAGTCTTCAAGCTCCTAGAGTATTTAGGTATTAGGGCTTATTTAGCAATCTTACCTAAAGGGTTATATTATCACAATTTCTCGCTATTAGAGGGACCTTCCTGCCTTTACGCGACGGCTTCCTATAAGGTATCCATAGAGTTTCCATTTAGATCATTGTGAGATTTTAAGGGAGGATAGTAGTTGTAAATAAAAGATATAAACAAATAATCTAGTCCTTAAAGCCAACTACCCTTCCAAAAAGAGTAGGAAGGATTTAAATGTAAGGGGATCTTGTAAATAGGGGGCTATAAGGACACGATTATAAAATAGGATAAATTGGTAAGAGAGACAAATCCTTAAGGAGGTAAGGCCTTTAGGATTGTGGAGACTATATACTACGGGTACGTACCTTCGGCATATAACCGGCGACCATCTAAGGGGCGTCTAGGGGTTGTCCTAAGGGCAACCTAAGGTGTCCGCAATAATATCCCTTACACTAAATTATTGTCTTACCGTAGGGACAGCAGCCTATTCTCTACCTATTATACTTTATTTAGGTTATTATAGACGCGCGCCAACTAATTATAAATTATATTATAATCTTATATATTTAACTTTTCTGCCTATCTAAGCTAGGGGAGAACTATTGCCTATACGCTGCTATCGAGATTTAAGTACACGTAGTAGAACTACGCGACTATATCACTAATAGCCGCACTATTAACCCGTAACTTTGCCTTAATTAATAGCAACTAAGTATTAAATTTATAAGAATGTCTATTAAACTTTTTAGGGTCTAAAAGGAAGGGCTTTGGTTAGGAGGGGGTGGTCGTTATAAAACGTAAAAATTGGACTTTAGCTTGCAGCTGTGCGACCTAGGCCTATAAGTCTGCAAAAGCCTGCATTGGGTCCATCGTAGAAGAAGATAATAATAATAATAATAATGATAATAAAGAAGAAGAAACGCGAGCCTAGGGTAAACCTAAGAGAAGCTATAGATGTCGCTCGCATATATATATAATTAGCCTATACAGAACCTAAGACTTAAGATACCGCAGCCTATGTATAACTGGGGAGCTTAATATAATGTAACGGCTTAAACTATTAAATAAATGTTTTAATAGAGACTTAAATAAATGCTTATAAGAAGAAGTAAACAAATGCTATATTATAAAGATATTAAGCTAAGGAGCAAGAGAAAGGTGGTAAGGCCACGTCTATATATATATGCCAAGTCCTAAGCAAACCCCTAACTAGGTGACGCGCCCCAGCGCCGTCACATGTAGGTTATCCCTCTAATTTATTAGTTTAGTATAACGTCTAATATCCCTTACTATTCTTTATAGCTATATAGGGCCTAAGCTCTCTATAGGGGGCTTTTTTAGGTTATTACTAACTTCCTAGGTCTTTAATGCGGGTGGCGTAATATAGGTAGTTTAGGGGCGACGTAGTATACGGATCCGTTATAAATTAAGCTATATATCTTTCTTAAAGGCCTAGTCCCTACGTAGAGCATTGGCCTAGTAAATAGTATTAATCTAGGGCCGTATAAGGTTTTCTATTATAATGCTGATTTCTTTTATAAAGGAAGGGGTTAGGGGTAGGATTTTAGGCTAAATAAGCCGTCTATTCTATACGTTAAGCTATAAGCCTAAATAGGCTAGCTATTTTCGCCTTATAATTATATTATAGCTACCTAGGTCCGTAGTAAGGAAGGGGATATTATACTACCTTCGTTTATTAACACGGAGGTAAATCCGCAAGATAGTTGTAATAGGTAGCCCTATCCGCCCGTTATACCCGCAGATAGGAATTAGTTTAGGTAGTTCTTTAATAGGTATATTTAGAAAGTTAGCTAGCTTTACGGCACACTAGGTATCTATTAAGGTAAAGGTATTTACTCCAGAGTTAGCTAAAGTAAAGGTTAAAACTTGGTATTTATTGCGGAATAAAGTATAAGGGATAGTGTAGCTTCTTCTACTAACTAGCTAACCCAGATTAACATCTAACATATTAATCCCTTTTAACCCTAAAGAGGAGTCTTCCTTTAGGGTTCCTCTTTTTTAACTCCGCGCTATTCTTCTGGATTAATAGAACCTTATCTACTTTTACGTTTATTAGGTAATTCTTTATATAGTAACCTTTCTAACCATAAGAGAAGTAAGCTCTTTAATTACTAAGGGCCTATATACGGGGGTTACTATATATAGGCCGAGCATTCGCCGGACCTATGGCAGGACTAGCCGCACGGCTAGCTACTAAATTAGTAGTAGGCTGTACAGGTAGTGCTACGGGGGTTACTAATTATACTAGGGCATTACGGGCCGTTCTTATATTGCTTATAGTCTGATTTAAAGGGTTTCTAGCTTTATACCGTTTGGCAAGTGCCTTAATTTAGCGGAGCCCTTAGTTAATAGCTAAGCACTAATCCGTAAGTTCCTCTAGCGTCTATATAGTAGTAAAAACTAATAGTATAGCTCGCTATAGGTCTAGCGTAAGCTTATTAAATAGGTCTAGTATTAGGTCTTCCTGGGGAATTTAAGCCTAGCCGGCTAGGTATAGAAAGCGGGTCTAAAAGGCTAAGAAGGTCTCTGTTGTTTTTATATTTAGGCTTTTATAATTAAGTCGGGCGTTTTATACTTTAAAGGGGTCCTTATAAATAAAAGATAGGTAGAAAATTATCTCTTCTCTAAAGAGGAAGGGATTTACTAAGTCCTATGCATATCGCGGACGTAGGTGCGTCTATACGTCCCTACCGGTACGGCTAAAGACGTAGGCCATTTTAGCCTAAGTGGTAGGAAAGTGGTCCGTATTAACTTTAAGCTTATTTTATAATTAAAGCTTCTAATTATTAAATATAGGGTTGGTTCCGTTTATAAGCAATAGGGGATCCGCAACCTTTATGGACTGCGATAATGCTAATACTATATATTAGGCTAGAGCCTTAAGGACTATAGCAAGTCTCTAGGTATCTAATAATTCCTTACTAGGTATAGAAGGTTCTCTAGCTTTAAGCAGCTCTTAAAGTTGTTTAATTTTAGTATTAGCTGCTATAAGCTCTACCTAGGAGTTTAAGTTAGTTACTATTTTACTATTAGAGGTATTTAAGGGTCCTACAGCTGCTTTGCCGGCCGCTGTAGTTCTTAGTATAGTGATACAGTTATTAGGGTAACTTTTAGTAGGATTCTATAGGGGTTTTGGTCTATACATATTCTATAGGTCTTATTTTTTTTTCTATTCTTCTAGTTTGGGTAATATTCTTTAGGTCTAATTCTGTATTCTATTCTAGTTTATAGTCCGTAGATATATTTAAGTTCCTTCTTAGGAAAAAAGGGTAGTTAAGCTTTAGATAATGTTAGCGACTTAGTTAATTAAGGCATAAGTATAGTAAAAGGGACGTGTAAGCCTATATGATTAGTAGTCTATAAACGAGGATCTAAAGCTAAAGAAAGGAAAGGAGACGGAGGGTAGTGCCGCTCGACGTTATATATAATCCTCTAGTTACGTAACGGCAACTATTTAGAACTATATAAAACTGTCTACAACTATCCGCTATAATTTACCGATATCTATTAGCTATAATATACCAGTTTTTACTAGTTTCCACTAGTTTCTACTAGTTTCCACTAGTGCCGTAATATCTACCTAGAAATTAAAAGGAGCTGCTAACTTACTAATATAAGGTAGAGTTCCTAGCAGCTGCTATAAAGGGGTATACAGATTTAGAGAATTATAGAACATTTAAAGTCGTAAATAGGACTTTATCTATTAAAATGGTACTTATTATATAGATATTTACCTATAAAATAGATACTAATAGATACTTAATAAAGTATAAAGTACGACTTTACGCAAGAGGTAATCTATAAGAATTAATTTATAAGGATATATATATTGCAGCCCTAGCAGCTAGAGTCTTTAGAGCCCTCGCAGTAATTATTATAGTATTTAATTTAGACGTTTAGTAGGGCAACGCTGTTAATATATTTGCGAACAGTCTAATTAATAAGGTAGTCTATATTAAATGTCTAAATGGATTTACTATTAAGGGTAAATGTCTACTACTATATAGAGCTCTCTATAGACTTTAACAATCGCTATATCTCTAGTATAACGACTTTAGTAATAAACTTATTAAATTAGGGCTAAGACCCATTAGTAGGGAGCCGTGCCTTTACTATAATAAATTACTAATTGTCTTCTTCTATGTGGACGATATCTATATCGCCTCTACTAAAGAAAATCGATTAAAGCTCTAGAGCTTTAAGGAAGTACTAATAAAAAAGTATAAGATAAAAGATCTAGGTAACCTATTCTAGTTCCTAGGGATTTAAATTATAAGAGATAGAAGTTAAAGAAAGTTATAGCTCTGTTAAGACTCCTATATTAAAAAAATTGCTAATTAATTTTACCTAATTAATATACGCTTAGTTAGTACACCTATAGGTACTAATAAGCTCCTACTTAATCTAAAAGAAGTTTTAAAATAAGACACCTATATATACCAAAAAATGGTCAGATCTCTACTATACGCCACCTATATTATAAGGCCCGATATAGCTAGAGCTTTAAATAAGCTATTAGAGTTTCTATAAAACCCTTTACCTCTATATAACGCTAAAGCCTATTAAGTAATTGCATACTTATATTAGACTAGGACTCTTATAATTAAATATTTAGGATAGGATATAGGAATCCAAGCCTTTATAGAGGTAAGCGATGCGGCGTTTAGAGATAATTTAATAAGTAGATGTAGTACGGAAGGATATCTATTTACCCTATTTAGAGGAGTAATTAATTAGCGCTCTACTAAGTAGACGCTAATAATAAAGTTAAGTATAGACGTAAAGCTTATAGCTCTGTCCTATACAGGAACTAAGTTAATTTAGTAAAGTCGCTTTTTTAAGGAAATTAAATTATCCTTAAATAAGGAGTAAGTAATCCACTGCAATAATCTATAGACAATTTAACTGCTTATAAAGGATGGACAAGAGCTATCTATAAAGCTTTAATAGGGGGAAATAAAGTTCTTAGAGCTATATAAAGATAAAAAGAAGAAGCTTTATATACTATAGCTAATTACATATAGAATAATTAGAAACTGGAGCTCTTGCTATATCTGGCCTAAAAAGACTAAAACTAACTAAAAGAACCCTAAAAAATACCTAGAGAATCCCCCTAAGATATATGCATCGTAGAGGAGGCATATATTAAACGACGGTGGTTTATATTCGCGCGTAACCGCTAGAGCTATGCCTAGTAATAGCCCTCTATAATAAAGATAGGCGAATACCACACTATAAAGCGGAAATACCTTTATTAAGAAGGCATCTAATAAAATATAAAGCCTATTAGACGTATCTAGTATCTAGAATTATAGGGGAGTAACTGTTAGCTATAATAATCTAATATAGCTAGTAGAATAGCTCCGCTAGTCTAGTATACCTTAGGCGCCCCTTTAGTAAACCCTTAATTAAATCCTTTAACGGCTAAGCAAAATTAAAAATAAATAAAAAAAACCCCTTACCGGCAAACCGCACCTAGGCCGCTATAGCTATACTTCTATAGTATAGGGAACCTACCCCCCTTAAGACAATAACTAGGTATATAATTATAATATAACTAAATATAGAAAAAGTAGAGGAGCTTAGGGGATAATTAGAAATAGAAGTCTTTATAAAGATTCGCAAAGAGGTCTATAACGCTATTATAGTTTAATACCTTAGGAGCGGAGATATTAGAGTTACCCTAAAGGACTAATAGGTAAAGAAATAAGCTATAAGGGTAGGGGATAGGCTAGGAGAATATATTAGTATAAAAGTACTTTGTAAGAATTACCTAGTTAAAGTCCTAGTAGTTTTTATAAGCTTTAAGGTAGAAAAGGGACGCTAGGTAGACAATATAGTAATTATATAATAGATAGTAAGATAAATAGAACGCCTTATACTAGGACTTAAGATTACCTGAATTTAATAGCTTTAATAAGAAAATGTAAACTAAGTATATAATAAGAATAATAAGAGAATATAAGGGTTGCTAAAGACTTGCTAGGGAGACGCCAGACGAACATATAGCTCCCTTATTATTAGTATATATATACTAGGAATATAAAAACTTCTTATTTAAAAAGGAATAATTATAAACGGCTATATATATAATATAAGGCTCTATAACTATAGACTACGCCTAAAATAATGCTATTGCTATATATAATAGGGACACACCTAATCTATATACGCAGTATAGGTGTGCTGCGGCTACTATACAGGCCCCTATAATATAAAATACGGCTTAAATTAAGACTAAATAAAATGCGTAAACTACTACTAAAGTATATATAAGGCGTAGGAGAGAGAAGACTGCATTAAATATAGGAGATAGAAGGTAAGGGCCTAATAACTAAGGGAATAACTATACGCTAGGTTATGTAAATAGAAATAATAGGTAATAAGCTAGGGGGACATAGGTGCCTTTTTAGCGCTTCCTACCTTTAATACTAGGGGGCTAGGCTAGCCATCCTAAGCCTTAACGGGCTAAAAGCAACGCTACGCGATATTATTAGACTAAATAGGGATATAAAGGATATAGGGGATATAAGGGAGAGGACGCCTAGTAGGAAGACCCCTATAAATAGCTATAGCAAGCTTAAGACTAGGATAATTAAGAATTAGACTTAATATGGTAAATATAATATTTATAGCTAACTTATAAAGGGTATATAGCTAACTAATAAGAATAGGGGAAGAACTAAAGATAATAATAGATTTAGATATAAAAGCGTTAGTAGGAATATAAGATACGGGAATAGAAAGCTCTATATAAAATAAGTAGCGTTTAGGGTATAGATATAAGAGATAAAAGTTTTAAATATTTTAAAGAAAGTAGAAATAAAAGAAGCGAGAAATAAAGAAGAGATAAATAACCTTTGCTAGGGGTCCGCTACCTATTTATAATATAGTATAACTGCGGTAATATAAACCACCGTCTTGTAAAGCCCCTACTAGATAGTCTAGACCTAAAGAAATACTATATCCTTTATAACGGCTCGAACCATCAAACAAATGTCTCGACAGAGACTTAAACGAATGCTTGCAAGATCAAGCGAACGAATGCTATATTACGAAGATATTAAGCTAAGGAGCAAGAGAAGGTGGTGAGGCGACGTCTATATATATATGCCAAGTCCTAAGCGAACCCCTAACTAGGTGACGCGCTCCAGCGCCATCACATCACCCCCCCCTTTGAAAAAAGCCTGCCCTCAGGCGTTATTCTCTAGTACTTATCTACCTTGTATACAGTTGTAGTTATTACTGCAGGTGGGGCAGCAGTAGTCGATGAGGTGCTACAGGCAGAGCAGCGAGGGTCGAATTAAGGTCAGCTGCAGGCGTAGCAGCAGTTGTCGGTTATAGTACTGCAGGCAGGAGCAGTAGAAGTCAATTGTAGTACTATAGGCAGGAGCAGCAGATGTCTATTTAGGTAGTAGTACAGTACTAGCGGCGGTAACGATAGTAGTTAAGCACAGAGCTCGTCTATCGGTTGTCTTGTAATAGCAGGTTAAACGTAAAGCTTAAGCTATCGATTGGTTAATAGATAGTAGGCGTAACGGCGCTATCGTTTATCTAGTAGATCGTAGGCGTAGAGGCACAATCATTGGTCGAACTATAGGCAGGGTAGTACAGTCGTTTGTCATAGCAGTACGATGCAAGCGGAAGTCATAGATCGCAGGCGTATCGGCACGATTGTGGTCAGGTCGTAGTAGTAGGCATATTAGCGCTACTGTTGTCTAGTATGTAGATCGTATGCATATCGGCACAATCAGTAGTTAATAGCAGAGTAATGCCAGCGTCGGTAGTCCTAGTCAATTTCGTTCCTCAAAGCTTATATAGCTTAGTATTAGTCGGGGTCATTCCTCACAGCCAGTGCATAGTACTAGTCTCAGTATTAACCGATTTTGTTCCTCATAGTATACGTGGCTTAGTATCCATCAAACAGGGCTATTTAGGTAGCAGTACGGTGCCAGCGTCCGTAGACGTACGGTCGGTCGGTCAGTCGGTCGGTCGGTCAGTCGGTCGATCGATCGTCGACAGATATACGCGTTAGACGCGTATTCGGTCGATAGGTCGGTCGGTAGGCACACGCGTTCGGTTGACGGATATACGCGTTGCTTGGTCGGTCAACGAGCTCGTACGGTCGGAAAGAGGTTACTGCCCGGCACGTGCTTCCCCATAGCATAGGCGGCCGTTTAGTAGAGAGAAGGGAAAAAAAAAAGAGAACAAAAACACATAAGTATAAGGGTGCCTGCGCGGTGTAGGGACTAAGCTTCTCGCAACCCAGCTACTATAGGACTTTGTGAACCTAAGACCTAAGACATAATACTACAGCCTACATATAACTGGGGAGCTTAATATAATATGACGGCTCAAACCATCAAATAAATGTCTCAACAGAGACTTAAATAAATGCTTGCAAGATTAAGCGAACGAATGCTGTATTACGAAGATATTAAGCTAAGGAGTAAGAGAAGGTGGTAAGGCGACGTCTATATACATATGCCAAGTCCTAAGCGAACCCCTAACTAGGTGACGCGCTCCAGCGCCGTCACATCCTTACTATATAAGAGCCGTATTATAATACCTATATATAATTAACATACTACCCTAAAGGATTCCAGCTCCTATATAAACTAAAAGCAGCTATACGCGTGTGCTTTATAATTAGTAAGGCTATTAGCCTGTCCTTATAGTTATAGCAGGCAGTTAACCTAGATATATAGGGGACTGGTATAAATTATTAATATATATAACCTTAGGGTTAAAGGGGTCCCATAAATAGAGAATATTATATTAGTAATAAGCTTACTAGAAAATAAAGGTATAGAGTTTATTTTATTAGGAGATATAAACCTCTATTACCTGTAGTAGGGGGGTATCTATATTACTGCTAAATAATAGGTAGAGTGTCTACTAAGAGCTATAGATATTTAGGGCCTTAAGCTAGCTACCCCTTTAGAAGCAATTATATGGCAATAAGGTACCGCTAGAAGTATAAATTAACCTTATATTTATAGATAAAGGCCTATACTAGAGACTTAAAAGGTATAACCCTAAAGAAAAATAGGCACTCGCTTTAGACTATATCCCTATCTAGATATAGCTAGATCTTAATATTAAGGCGTAACTAAATAGTAAAAAATATGCAATAAGAAAGCTTAAGATAGATAGTTTCCTTAATATAGTTAAACAACTACTTTAAAACCTAGAAGAAATCTACCCAATACTAAACGAGTAAGGCTTATTAGCTACTCCTAAGGAAATTAACTAAAGACTAGAAAGGATTTAGGTAGTAATTAAAAATAGGCTAAAAGAGTACTGCCCGGGTTTAAAACTGGGCCTCTATATACGATATATATAGTCTATATAATACGCGGTTTTTATTACTAGCTAATAATAAGCAAGAAGGAAATATATAAGTAGCTATAACCCTAAAGATAAGAGATAATATAAAGACATAAGAAACCAGTTAAAAAATACCTTAAAAAAAGAAGTAAGGAATAATTAGAGATAGTTTATAAATAAGTATATTTTTAACCTAAGTCTCCCCTATAATAAGGGCCTTTAGGCTATAGTAAAATGGGTAAAGAAAAAGGTACGGCGCCTAGTAGAAGATTTATATTTACTACCCCTATAAAGAGTAGGGGAATTATAGGACACTAATAATAATAATAAGAAGGTAAAAATCTTTATAGAAAGGTTCTTCCCCTAATTAGCTCTAGTAGACCTTAGTAATATTATAGGTAAAATACTAGTAACTTGCCTGTGGGCTAACAGCGATATAATAATAGAGGAAATGGCTAGAATTATTAGCCGCTTTTTAAATAATATAGTACTAGGACTAGATGTAATTCTAAATAAGGCCTTAAAGACCTATAGACTATTTATAGTACCCTAGCTTATAGATGTAGCCAGAGTATGCTTTATTATAGACTACTACTTATAACTTAGAAGATCTATAATAACGGTTGTCCTATAAAAAGAAGGTAAAGTAGATTACTTAATCCTAGGAAGCTACCGCCCTATTGCCTTAAAAAACACCCTTAGGAAGATCCTAAAAAGGGTAATAGCGGACTATATAGTAGATACAGCTAAGAAATACGCCCTATTACTATAAAGCTAAATAGGGACAAGAAAGAACCGCTTAATACTATTAGCACTTACGCTACTCGCTGCTACTATTAAATCTATATAGGTAATACGAAGAGACTTTATAGTATTAATGCTTAGCCTAGATATTAGTGGTGCTTATAATAATATACCCTATAAGCGTCTCCTATATATCCTTAGGGTAAAGGGCTTTCTAGAATAGATTATATAATTTATTTAAAGGTTTATAGGCTAGAAAGAAATATTACTAGTCTTTAGTAAATACTAGAGCCCCCTTATTATAGTTACAACAGGAATACTATAAGGATTACCCCTCTTGCCTATACTTTTCCTTTTCTTTATAAGCAACCTGCTTAACTTCTTTAATAAAGGGGCGACCTAGGGGATAGGCTTTATTAATAATATAAACCTAATTATATATAGGCTAATAGCCGTAAAGAATTGCAAAATACTAGAGAAAGCCTATAATACCTATATAGAATAGGCAAGATAATATAGAGTCTAATTCTTACTAGAGAAATACTAGCTAATCTATTTTATAAGAAAACGTAATTAATCTATAGATCTCTAGTATATAATTTACATCTAAGGCTTTAGGGGTTGTTATAGTACTATAATAAAGTAGATTAAATAACTACGTTATGGTATAAAGAGGGAAAGAAGGTGGAAAGGGGGTATTATATATAAATAGTAGTGCCAGCCGCTAAGTCACTAGTGGTAGGCCAGCTAATAGTAGGAAATAATACGAGACAGTATAAAATAGTATGCGTTAGGTTAGTGCCGTAATAGTACTTCTTTCCCCTAAATAGTTTGGTCCCTAAACTAAATAAATAACTTAAAAATAGGTAGTATACGGGGTTGCCTATTTTTTACCACAAAGATATTAGTTCTGCTTACCGCCCTTAACTAAGTTAATGGCGATTTTCTATACCGGGCATAGAAAATCCTAATTAGTTAGTTTAGTGAGTAAGGTTAGTAGAACTCTATACTACTACCTAAATTAATCCGCGTGGCGTTTCTTAGCAAGAATTTAGCTAATTAGATAACTTTAACCGCCGGTTAAAGTTCTATAATATTTTAACTACTATAAATTTTAATATGGTGGTCGGCTGTAACCTTAGCGTGATTTTTTCTTATCTTATACCTAGTCTAGGGGTCCTAGCTTTTTAGGGTATTGCTTATAAAAGCACTATACCGCTTATTTATAACCCTTTAGGTCTTCCTCTAGCTGCTAGGTTGTATTCTTATAATATTTCCATTTAATCTTATAAGTTAGGCCCTAGGGGTCTTTATTGTATATATTAAGGATTTTCTTAAACTCCTATTTATCTTCTATATTGCCGTTATTATCTCTTTCTGCTACTCGTTCTTGTATATTACGGCGCTCTATAGTATTAATATTTGCTTAGCTAAGGATCTCTTTAGCAGCTTAAAGGCGGACCTTAGATGTATAAAAGGATTTGTTTACTTAGATATAGTCTAGGAGGTTTACTATAACTACCCTTTAGTATACTGCGAGTACGGGGTATGGGCTGTCCTATTTCTTCTTAGGTTTGTTTATCTTTATATTTTCTAAGCTAACTATAACTATATTACCTTTATAGAATAACGCGCTCTTATCCCTACGGGTATTAGTATTATCTTTATAGCGTTGCTATAAAATCCAGGCTAGGGCCTTAAGCTATATTAATATCCGCTTAAAGCGGTTAGCTATAGAGTCTACGCAGAAGAACTCCTTCTTTGCTTATACTAATAGTGTTAGTAGGTAGGGGCCAGTAGGCTTAATTCTAAGGTAAGGGTTAAAGTTATAGTTTGTAAAAAACAGGGAAATACCTATGCTCTTATTAACTTAGTTATTTATAGCAAACTTAGTAAGTAGTAAGTAGTTAACCTAATTATCCTATATAAAGCTAATAAAAGCATAAAGGTATTTATTTACGGTAGCGTTAATAATTTTAATTTAGCTGTTTATTTTTAGGTACTAAGCTAAGCTTAGTTATAAGATTGTCTTAAGGTATTTACTTAGTTATTGCTAGAAGTCGCTAATAAATTATATACCGAGATTAGAGATAATTGTACTTAGTGCACTGTGGAGCTTATATATATTATTAATAAAGCTATTAACTAGCTCCTCTATTAAGAGTCCTATTACTAAAATAAAATATTATATTTTAGTTAGGCGGTCTATAATAATAAAGATATATTTATATATCTTACTATAGCGTTAGTATACCGGTAGCGTTATAATATAGTTAATTAAGATATTAGTCTATGGGCGGGTAGGTAATTTTAGTAATTTTAAAAAACCGGGTAGGGTAGAACGGGAGGTCTTAGTATAAAAGTATAGGGTATAGTTTTTAATAAAGGTAGCCGTAAACTAGGAGATTCCTAGCTACTAGTATATTCGGTTTAAGAGGTTAAAAGTCTTAACCTAACTAGGGTAACTAGTGGGGCTGCTACTATAAGAGTAATAGGTAACTTCTAGGCGGAGATCTAGGGCGTTAAGAATAAAGAGATATTAGTGGAAGTAGATCTGTCTGTTAATAATACTATATTCTAACTTATTATAATAAAGTAATTTCTTAATCTTTTTTTAGCTAATTAGCGAGCTTTCTAATTACACAGGGCCGCCACTATATCTCTTATAAGTTTATTCTCCTAGTATCCTAGCTAAATTAACTTATCTAGTAACTTTTTAGCTATTTTAGGGTCTAGAGCGGCTATAAACTCTAT
>Ga0307515_10013773_pt1 | contig 15073 bp, 15 predicted proteins | sample 17_EM_MG_FD_194513 | JGI IMG/M metagenome (GOLD analysis project Ga0307515, IMG submission 194513) | Populus trichocarpa ectomycorrhiza microbial communities from riparian zone in the Pacific Northwest, United States - 17_EM | ecosystem: Host-associated > Plants > Roots > Unclassified | place... | reverse complement strand
GACCGCACCCGATCCGCTCGGCTCCGTGCTTCCATTCGCAAAGAGGCCAGATCCAAATGGATGAAACATCGAAAGACTCGCTGTCACCCGTGTGCTTTCTAAGCAACATATTGTGGCGAAAATGCAACGCTTATCGGTGCGAAGTCAAGCGCTGCGTGAGCTGCGGTAAACGGAGACGCCGAGTTCACGAATTTTCTTGCGAAGCGTGTTCCTGTTCAGGCCAAGAAGGTCGGCGGCCTTGATCTGGTTGCCGCGCGTTGCCGTCAATGCCGCCAGGATCAGCGGATACTCCATTTCGGCCAGCACGCGGTCATAAAGCCCTGCCGGCGGGAGCCCGTCGCCGAAGCCGGCAAAATACTGCCGCATGTTCTCTTCCACGGCCTGGGAGATCGACATCGAACCGGACCGGCTCGACGTCTTTTCGATCGGGCTGTCAGGAATGTCGGAGCGCAGTTCGCTTTCGATGATCTCGCGGGTGATCACGTCTTGCGGGTAAAGCGCGGTCAGGCGGCGTACCACGTTTTCAAGCTCGCGGACGTTGCCGGGCCAGGGGTGAGCCTTCATCAGTTCCAGCGCTTCCTGGTCGAACCGCTTGACGTCAAGGCCTTCCTTTTCCGCCTGCTGGACGAAATGGCGGACGAGATCGGGGATATCCTCGGCACGATCGCGCAGCGGCGGCAGGCGCAGCGGCACGACGTTCAGGCGGTAATAGAGGTCCTCGCGGAACAGGCCCTGGTTGATCGACTGCTTGAGGTCTTTGTTGGTGGCAGCCACGATGCGCACGTCGGAGCGGATCGGTGTGCGTCCGCCGACCGTCGTGTATTCGCCCTGCTGCAGCACGCGCAGCAGCCTCGTCTGCGCATCCATTGGCATGTCACCAATTTCGTCGAGAAACAGCGTGCCGCCTTCCGCCTGCTCGAAGCGTCCGGTCGAGCGGTTCTGCGCGCCGGTGAAGGCGCCCTTCTCATGACCGAACAGTTCCGATTCGATCAGGTCGCGCGGGATCGCGGCCATATTGATCGCCACGAACGGTCCGTTGCGGCGTTTGCCGTAGTCGTGCAGCGCCTTGGCGACCAGCTCCTTGCCGGTGCCGGATTCGCCGGTGATCATCAGCGTCAGGTCGGTCTGCATCAGGCGGGCCAGAACGCGGTAGATTTCCTGCATGGCGGCGGAGCGGCCGACCAGCGGCATGCCGTCCTGCGGATCGTCTTCGAGCTTGACCGGCTTGCGCTTCGGCTCGGCCAGCGCCCGGCCGATGATGGCGATCAGTTCCGTCAGGTCGAAAGGCTTGGGCAGGTAATCGTAGGCACCCTTTTCCGACGCCTTGATCGCCGTCATGAAGGTGTTCTGGGCACTCATCACCAGCACCGGCAGATCGGGACGCGCCTTCTTGATGCGCGGCAAAAGATCGAAGGCATTCTCGTCCGGCATCACCACGTCGGTGACGACGAGATCGCCATCGCCCGCCGATATCCACCGCCACAAGGTAGCCGCGTTCGAGGTGATGCGGACGTCGTAACCGGCGCGGCTGAGCGCCTGGTTGAGCACGGTGCGGATGGCAGCGTCGTCGTCGGCGACGAGGATAGTGGCGCCAGTCATCGGGATTGTCCTTTTATGATGGTCAGTGGCTCGCTGTCTTCGGCCGTCGGTCCTTTCGACGCGGGCATCAGAACGCGAAATGTCGTGCGGCTCGACTGGCTGTCGCATTCGACGATGCCGCCATGGCCGCCGATGATCTTGGCGACCAAAGCAAGGCCGAGGCCGGAGCCGTTGGTTTTGGTGGTAATGAACGGGTCGAACAGATGCGGCACCAGATCAGACGGCACGCCCGGTCCGTTGTCATGAACGCAGAATTCGAGCGGCAGGGAGATTTTCTCACGCGTTCCGGCGACCGACAGGCGGATGCCCGGCCTGTAGGCGGTGGTCAGCATGATCTCGCCGTCCGGCTTGTCGGCGACGGCCTCGGCGGCATTTTTGATCAGATTGAGGAAGACCTGGATCAACTGGTCGCGATTGGCATAGACCGGCGGCAGCGACGGGTCGTAATTCTCGGTGATTCGGATCTTGCGGGCGAACCCGGCCTTGGCGACGGCCTTCACATGATCGAGTACCGAATGGATGTTGACCGGATGACGATCGACCGGCCGCTCGTCGGAAAACACCTCCATGCGATCGACCAGAGAGACGATGCGGTCAGTCTCGTCGCAGATCAACCGCGTCAGCGCCCTGTCTTCATCGTTGACGGATGTTTCCAGAAGCTGGGCGGCACCCCGAATGCCCGATAGCGGGTTCTTGATCTCGTGGGCCAGCATCGAGGCGAGACCGGTCACCGAACGGGCTGCGGCCCGGTGGGTCAGCTGCCGGTCGATCTTGTCGGCCATCGAGCGCTCCTGAAAGACGATGACCACGGAGCCAGGTTCAGAGATAACCGGCGCAACGTAGAGATCGACAAGCTTGTCGGCGCCGAGACGCGGCGAGCTGAGATCGACGCGGTATTCGTTGACGGCGGCGCGGCGCTCGCGGACCTGTTCGATCAGCGTCAGCAATGGGCTTCCGAACGGAATGAAGGCGCTGATGTCATGGCGGGCGAGATAATTGGCGCTGGCGCCGAAAAAGACCTCCGCTTCCCAATTGGCAAAGGCCACGAGACCCTTTTCATCGACAAGGATCACCGGGTTCTGGATGGCGTTCAGCACCGCCATGGGCAAGGAGTCCGCGACCTTCCTCTCCTCTTCGTGTGTTTTCTCGGTCATGCAGCGTCCTTTTCGTCTTCACGCCCTGTTTCGGCGGCGATCGCTGCGATTGTGCCGGAAAGGACAGCATGCGCGTCGGTGGACGTCATGATCGCTGCCTTTTCCTGTGACGCCAGATGCGGCGCGAACCGGTCGAGATACCATCCGACATGTTTGCGCGCATGTCTCAGGCCGATGTCGATGCCGTAGAATTCGAGCATCATGCCGTAATGTTCGCCGACAATGTCCGCGATTGCCGCGGAATCCGGATGTTCGATGCCCCCTGCGAGCACCCCGGCATACCAGGGCCGCCCCTGGCTGGAGCGGCCGATCATCACCGCATCGGCGCCGGAGCGCCTCAGTATTTCATTGGCGTCCGCCGTGGTGGCGACATCGCCATTGGCGACGAGCGGAACCGAAACCACATCCCGAACCGCGCGGATCGCATCCCAATCGGCTCTGCCGTTGTAGAACTGCATGCGCGTGCGGCCGTGAATCGTGATCATCTGGATGCCCGCCTCTTCCGCCCGTTTGGCGATCACCGGCGCGTTGATAGAGTTCTCGTCCCACCCAAGGCGCATTTTCAGCGTCACGGGCACGCCGACAGCCTTCACCGTGGCCTCGATCAGGGACAGGGCATGGTCGGGATCGCGCATCAGTGCCGAACCGGAATAACCGCCAGTGACCTTCTTGGCCGGGCAACCCATATTGATGTCAATGACATCGGCACCGTTGTCGGCGGCAATTTTCGCCGCTTCGGCCATCCAGTGCGCCTCGCGCCCTGCCAGTTGAACCATATGCGGATCGATGCCGGAATTCTTCAGACGAGCCCAGCTTTCCGACGCATTGCCGACAAGTTCGCGGCTTGCTACCATCTCGGTCACGACCAGTCCGGCGCCGAACCGCCAGGCCAGTTGCCTGAAGGGCAAATCCGTCACGCCCGACATCGGCGCAAGCACGACGCGGTTTCTAAAGGAGAGCCGGCCAACCCGGAACGGGGATGACAAATCCGGTATCTGCAAATGATTATCTTTCGGGCACATCTTTATTCTGCACTATTTTTAGACATACTTGGCAGGCTTGCCAAGCGATTTCAGAGCTCTACGACAAAATTCCCTGGACAACTGGTAAAGCCGCAACCTTCGCGGTAAATCACCACGGCGATTGAGGCACCGCGCGCCGAAACGGCGCTGGTTCGTTGTTTTCGCGCGATGACTGGAGCGTGATCGCCGATCGAAGGATCGTCATTGACGCCCCGGCGGCAAACCATTTGCGGGAACCCATATACAAAATGCAGGCAAAAGAACAGTTTTCCTGTGGTATCGTTATCGTCGCTGCGGGCCGGGGCGAACGCGCCGGCTCCCTGCGTGACGGACCCAAGCAATATCGCCCGATCGGCGGCCGGCCCGTTATCACCCATACACTTGATGTTTTTGCGACATGGCCGATGGAAAAAAAGATCGTCGTCGCCATCCATCCGGACGACGAAGCCTTGTTCGATCATGCCCGCAGCCTCGTATCCGGCGACACATCCGTCATCACCTTTGCCCATGGCGGGGCGACGCGCCAACTGTCGGTGCTTGCGGGACTGAAGGCGCTGGAAAAATCCGGCGTCACGCATGTCCTGATCCATGACGCGGTCCGGCCATTCATCGACCACGCATTGCTCGACCGCTGCTTCTCGGCACTGATGGAAGGCGCGGATGCCGTTCTGCCCGCCGTCGCCGTCGCCGACACGTTGAAGCGCGGATCGGCGGATGGAATCGTCGTCGAAACGGTGCCCCGAACCGGCCTCTTCGCGGCACAGACACCCCAGTGCTTTCGTTTCCTGCCGATCCTTGAGGCCCACGAGAATGCAGCCGCGTCAGGCCGCTCCGACTTCACCGACGATGCCGCAATCGCCGAATGGGCAGGCCTGCCGGTCTCGCTGATCGAAGGACTGGTGGACAATGTCAAACTGACGATCAAACGGGATATTGCGATGGCCGATGAAAAACTGAACCGGAACGCGCTTCCTGACGTTCGGACAGGCAATGGATATGACGTCCATCAGCTGGTAGAGGGCGACGGGGTGACGCTCTGCGGCATTTTCATTCCCCATGACCAAAAGCTGCTCGGCCATTCCGACGCCGACGTGGCCCTGCATGCGCTTACGGATGCGCTGCTGGCAACGTGCGGCGCCGGCGATATCGGCGACCACTTCCCGCCTTCCGATCCGCAGTGGAAAGGGGCTGCTTCGCGCATCTTTCTCGAACACGCAGCGAGAATCGTCAGGGAAAACGGCGGCACGATCATGAACGCGGATGTTTCCCTGATCGCCGAAGCCCCGAAAGTCGGCCCCCACCGCCTGGCGATGCGCGAAAACCTCGCGGAAATGCTCGGCATTTCGCTCGATCGATGCTCGGTCAAGGCGACGACAAACGAAAAGATCGGCTTCGTCGGAAGGCGCGAAGGCATTGCCGCGATCGCGACGGCAACGGTCGTCTATGCGGGAGGCGGCAAATGAGCGGCTGGCCGGACGACATCGAAAACAAGGCACAGGCCTTGATCACCGCATTTTCCAAACGTGGCCTGATGGTTGCAACGGCCGAATCCTGCACCGGCGGATTGATCGCGGGCGCGCTCACCGAGATCCCCGGTTCCTCCTCCGTGGTCGATCGCGGCTTTGTCACCTATTCCAACGACGCCAAGATGCAGATGCTCGGTGTCGATCCGGCAACGCTCGCCGCGCATGGCGCCGTATCGCGCCAGACGGCGATTGAAATGGCGCGTGGGGCGCTCACCCATTCGAAAGCCGATATCGCCGTCGCGGTCACGGGTATTGCCGGCCCCGGCGGCGGGTCGAACGAAAAACCGGTCGGGCTCGTGCATCTGGCAACTGCGAGCCGGGGCGGCAACGTGCTTCACCGGGAAATGCGCTACGGCGACATCGGGCGCGATGCTGTCAGGATGGCAACGGTGCGCACGGCGCTCGACATGTTGGATGAGGCGGCGGGAAGCTGACACGGATCAGTTCGGCGGGCAGACGCGATACACGTTCATTGCCTCCTCGTCCGGCGGAAAGACCTCCCGCTCCCAATAGGCGCGGCCTTCCGTCAGGAAAACAGTCGTCATCAGCATGTCCGAACCGTCCCTTTGGCGTCGTGCATTGGCTTCATAACCGGGCGCAGCCCTCTTCTCGCGAAGGCATTTCGTAAACTCCGGCACGACATCCGCCCGGATCATGTAGTCGATATAGAAATCGCCGGAACTCAGAGCCTTGCCCATGGAAAGCGCGGCAATACGCGCACCTTCGTCGGCCGAAACATCCATGTCCAGGGTTTCTATATAGACGCGCTTGCCGAACTCAGCGGTCTTTTCGCTGAGATCATATCTTTCGATCGAATAGAATCGGTTGATCAGATCGGTCCCCGACAATGTCGAAGCCAGAACGCCCGTGAAGCTGAATTTCAACGGTAATTCTTCCGGCGGGGGCCTTACGGTCAGCGGCCCAAGCCAGTCGGTGCGCCGGACAATGCGCTCAACCTGCCCGATCTTTAGAGTCAAGGGATCAGGGGAATAGCTGATCTTTGCATTGTCGAAAAATGTCATCACCGCGCGACGCTGCGGAAAGAACTCACGGTCCAGGAAAACCGGTTCGGTTGGATAGCCGCCCGCCCGCCCGCGAACCGTGATCTTCAGCGCCGGTGAAAGCCAGTAGGCTCCAGCCACAGGCTTGCCCGCCTCGTCCAGCAGCAGAACATAGGTGCCGGCTTCCCCAACCTTCGCCGGCTCGGCGGCAAGCATCGGCACAGAGCCAGGAAAGGACAGAACCGCACAAAGGAGAGCTTGCTTGATCATAAAACGATAACGCCCGTGACCGCAGGAATATTCGCAGCGTCCGCTGAAGCGAATATTTCGCCAGGCTCAAATATCGATCAAAAAGCGGCCGGCAGCAAGCCGGCGTCAGACCGTCGCGTAGATGGTATCGGCGCGCTTCTCGAAGGCTTCTGAAAACATCCGGAAGGCACGGTCGAACATCGAACCCATCAGGGCGCCCAGGATGCGGCTCTTGAATTCGTAGTCGATGAAGAAATTGACCGAGCAGCCGCCCTCGCCCGTTTCTTCGAAGCGCCAGCGGTTGTCGAGATATTTGAACGGCCCGTCGATATATTTGACGTCGATAATGCGCTCGGCCTTGTTTAACAGCACCTGCGTCGTGAAGGTCTCGCGGATCGCCTTGTAGCCGACCGTCATATCGGCCAGCAGCAACTCCTTTCCGTCACGCTCCTTGCGCGAACGGACCGTTAGTCCTTCGCAAAGCGGCAGGAATTCGGGGTATTTCTCGACATCGGCGATCAGATCAAACATCTGGTCTGGCGTGTGCTTGACGGGCCGGCGGGTTTCGAACTGTGGCATGGCGTTCAGATATTCAATGAGGCTTATAAAAACAAGATGGCACGACAGCGCATGGGTCAGACATCGACGGATGGTGCGCCTTGCGACAAGCGATCAAGCATGCGCCGCGTTTCACGGTGCGATCTCAACACGAGCACCGGTACGGCAGGACCATAATCGGCCAGTTTCTGTTCGATCTCCGGACTTTCCGTTCTTTCGAAATTCCAGATGTAGGACAGGAATTCGGGCGTCAGGCGCTCGGGGCAGTTTTCGGCCATTTCAGGCCGCGTCCTGCCGCGATATTTCAGCCAGCGGGTGACGACGCCATACAGTGACACGCGGCGCGGCGGCCGCATCCATATAACGAGATCCGTGCGCGGCAGGCGCAGAGGCAATGTGCCGGGGCTCGTCCCATCCATGACCCATCGCGGTTGTGCGACCGTCCGCTCGACGATCTCCAGTGCCTCGGCTCTTGGCCGCTGCGTCCAGCCAGGCAGCCAAAAGACGTCGCGATCCATGGAGACGTGGGGAAGCTGAAACATCTCGGATAGTGCCATCGCAAGCGTACTCTTGCCGCTGCCGGAGCAACCGATGATCAGCACGCGATCGGCTTTGGAAAGCAGTCCTGCCGCCTCGGCGATATCCGCCAGATATCGTGCCATCCCCTTCTCCCAACATAAAAAGGCCGCGGTGTTTTCGACCGCGGCCGTTCAAAACATGCGTAACTCTTACTCCGCCGCGGCCAGCAGCTTCTTTTCCCGTGCCGCGCGCAGCCGGGCGAAATCGTCGCCGGCATGGTGCGACGAGCGGGTCAGCGGGCTGGAGGCGACCATCAGGAAGCCCTTTGTATAGGCGACCGTCTCGTAGGACTTGAACTCCTCCGGCGTCACGAAGCTCATCACCTGATGATGCTTGCGGGTCGGCTGCAGGTACTGGCCAATGGTCAGGAAGTCGACGTCGGCAGTGCGTAGATCGTCCATCAGCTGCAGCACTTCGTTGCGCTCTTCGCCGAGGCCGACCATGATACCGGACTTGGTGAACATCGTCGGATCGAGTTCCTTGACCCGCTGCAACAGCCGGATCGAGTGGAAATAACGGGCGCCGGGACGCACCGTCAGATAGTTGCCCGGCACGGTCTCCATATTGTGGTTGAAGACGTCGGGCTTGGCGGCGACGACACGCTCCAGCGCACCGGGCTTCTTCAGGAAGTCGGGCGTCAGGATTTCGATGGTGGTTGCCGGCGACGCGGCGCGGATCGCCCAGATCACCTTTTCGAAATGCTCGGCGCCGCCATCGGCCAGATCGTCGCGATCGACCGAGGTGATGACGACATGGGACAGGCCCATCTGCTTGACGGCCTTGGCGACGTTTTCCGGCTCGGCCATATCGAGCGCATTCGGCTTGCCGGTGGTGACGTTGCAGAAGGCGCAGGCGCGGGTACAGATCTCGCCCATGATCATGAAGGTGGCGTGCTTCTTGTCCCAGCACTCGCCGATATTCGGGCAGCCGGCCTCTTCGCACACCGTGACGAGCTTGTGCTCCTTCACGATCGACTTGGTTTCGGCATAGCCCTTGGAGGTCGGCGCGCGGACACGGATCCATTCCGGCTTGCGCAGCATCTCGGTATCGGGCTTGTGGGCCTTTTCCGGATGACGCACGCGCTTGGCGTCGAGATCGATCGTTGTGCGGTCGAGAATGGTGACCATCGTGACTTCAACTTTCCTTCAGGCCGGAAATGCGGCCCGCCTTCAGATGGAGGCGAGCCCTAGCACAATCAAGCGTTCAGTGCACGCCCATAGGCATCAAGCACGCTTTCCTTCAGCGTTTCCGAAATGGTCGGATGCGGGAAGATCGTGTGCATCAGGTCTTCTTCTGTCGTCTCGAGGTTCATGGCGACGACGAAGCCCTGGATCAGCTCGGTGACTTCGGCGCCGACCAGATGCGCGCCCAGAAGTTCGCCGGTCTTCTTGTCGAAGATGGTCTTGACCAAACCCTGGTCCTCGCCGAGCGCGATCGCCTTGCCGTTGGCAACGAAGGGGAAACGGCCGACGCGGATATCGCGGCCTTCGGCCTTCGCCTTGGCTTCCGTGAGGCCAACCGAGGCGACCTGCGGGTTGCAATAGGTGCAGCCCGGGATCTTCAGCTTGTCCATCGGATGCACATTCGGCAGGCCGGCGATCTTTTCGACGCAGATGACGGCTTCATGCTCGGCCTTGTGGGCGAGCATCGGCGGGCCGGCAACGTCGCCGATCGCGTAGACACCCGGCACATTGGTCTTGCCGTATCCATCGATGACGATGCAGCCGCGATCGGTCTTCACACCCAGCGCTTCGAGCCCGAGGTTTTCGATGTTGCCCTGAACGCCGACGGCCGAAATCATCCGGTCGGCGGTGATCTTCTCAATCGTGCCGTCCTTCTTCTCGACATGGGCGGTGATCGAATTGGCCGATTTTTCGACCTTCGTCACCTTGGCGTCGAGGATGATCTTCATGCCCTGCTTGTCGAACTGCTTCTTGGCAAAGGCGGAGATTTCCGCGTCCTCGACCGGCATCACCTGCGACATCAGTTCAACGACGGTCACATCGACGCCCATTGTCCGATAGAACGAGGCAAACTCGATGCCGATGGCGCCGGAACCCATGACCAGCAGCGACTTCGGCATCGCATCCGGGTTCATCGCCTCGAAATAGGTCCAGATCAGCTTGCCATCCGGTTCAATGCCCGGCAGCGCGCGCGGGCGGGCGCCGGTGGCGACGATGATGTGCTTGGCGGTATAGGTGCCCTCACCCAGCGTGTTCTTGGGGATCGGTCCCTGCGGCTGGACGATGGTCTTGGTGGTCTTGGCAACGACGATCTCGTTCGGCTTGGTGAGTTTCGCCTCGCCCCAGATGATATCGACCTTGTTCTTCTTCATCAGGAAAGCGACGCCGCCGTTCATGCGCTCGGCAATGCCGCGCGAACGGGCGATGATCGCCTTCAGATCGGGTGTTATCTTGCCTTCGAGTGTCAGGCCATAATTCTTGGCATGCTCGGCAAGGTGCAGCACTTCGGCGGAGCGCAGCAGCGCCTTGGTCGGGATACAGCCCCAGTTGGAGCAGATGCCGGCCAGATGCTCGCGCTCGACCACAGCGACCTTGAGGCCCAGCTGGGCTGCACGGATGGCCGCGATATAGCCGCCGGGACCGGAACCGATAACGATGACGTCGTAGGAATTTGCCATTCTTGTTTCCTGCCTCTTGACTAGGTCATGTTGCGGGCCAGCAAGACCCATTCATGCCTTTTGCTGTCTTCAAAGAGCGGCACGGCTGGAAGCCTTGCCTTCTCTGCAAATCCGTTGGCCGCATAGAGCGCCAGCGCCGGTTCATTGTGGCTCTCGGTGATCAGGCTGACCTGCCTGCCGTTCGCCTTGTCGATCTCGTGGGCAAGCAGCGCCCGCCCGATACCCTTGCCGCGATGGTGCCGGTAGACACCGAGGCTGTCGATGAATCGGCTGCCGACCACCAGCACCTGCAGGTCCAGCAGCGGCTTGATCACCGGATGCGGCGCGACCATGTCGCGAACATTCTCATCCAGATCGTAGCCGATCGACACACCGGCAACCTCGCCGTCCCATTCCGCAACCGTCGCATCTTTCCAGGCGCCGGGCTCATCATCCATCCGCAAACGCGACCGCCCCTGCTCCATGGCGGTGTCCGTCTCGCCGCGCTTCACCGCGCCGTACCAGAGCCAGGTGGCGAAACCGTGCGAGGCGATTTCGACCAGCACCGCCAGTTCCGCCGCATCCCGCCGTTCCGCTGCCCGCAGACGCAGAGCCGTCGTCATTCAGAGCCCGAGCATCATCCGGACCATCGGCTCGAGGCCGCGTCCGATGGCGCGCGTATTTTCCGTATCCAGATGCACGCCGTCGAGCGGCGTCGTTTTCGCAACCGATCCGGCATCGAAGAAGCCGCACCCGAGTTCATCGGCGAGATCGGCATAGAGCGAAGCCAGCATCGACGACTGTTCGATCGCACCGGCAAACATTGCCGCAAAATTTGCATTCGCCGTCTCGCAGATCGCCGGCGGCGCCACGATCAGGATTTCGGGAGCTTCGGCCTGAACGCTCGGCCAGCTATGATGCCAGACAAGATTGATCAGTCTCTCGATGCCCTTCACCGCACCGAAAGCGGTGCCGTGCACCAAAGGCTTCATATCGTTGGCGCCGAGCAGAAGGATCACCAGATCGATCGGCGCGTGGGTTTGCAGGATGGTCGGCAGGATGCGCACGCCGTTGCGGTCACAATCGGCCAGGTGATCGTCATAGGCTGTGGTGCGGCCGTTCAAGCCTTCGGCGATCACATGAACGCCATTGCCCAGTGCCTTTTGCAGTACCGATGGCCAGCGGTCTTCCAGCGCATGCCGACCGCCGGTCTCGGCGTCATATCCCCAGGTCAGACTATCGCCGTAGCAAAGGACTGTTTTCATGGCGTCAATCCTGTCCCAGCAAGCGGTCGATATCGGCCAAGCCGCCGACATCCGCCGGCAGTGCCGCCTTCATGCGTTCCGCGTCCAGGAGGCCATACGGGTCGCCGTCGCGGGCGTCGCGAATGCCGGCCTCGACAACGTCCAGGCCGTCACACAGTCTGAGGTCTTGGGCCATACCGATGTCAGCGCCCTTGAACAGCAGGCAGAGAGACCCGGTGCCCTGTTCGCCGTTGCTCGCCGTCCAGACCACCGGCACAACCTTGTCGCCCAGTGCCGCCGACCAGACGACACCGGTGCCGTCGGGTCGAAGATATTCGAGCTGTGGAATCCGGTCGCTGTCGTTGCGAAACAGCAGCGTTTTGCCCGTCATCTGCTCGATGCGCTGCGCGACCTCATCGTTCAGATCTTCAGCCTGTGCCGCCGTGGCGATCAACAGGGGGAACACAACAGCGACGGTTGCGGCGCAGAAGCGCCGCAATGTCCTTGTCGTTTCAGCTGCGTTTCCCACCTTGGAAGCCATGTCGCGACGCTCTTTCCCGGTCAGACCAGCATGCCCATCGGGTTTTCGATGTAGCGCTTGAAGGCGCCGAGCAGTTCGGCCCCGAGCGCACCATCGACGGCGCGGTGGTCGGTCGACAATGTCACGGTCATGACGTTGGCAATGACCATCTGGCCCTTCTTGACCACGACGCGCTCCTCGCCTGCCCCGATCGCAAGGATCGTCGCGTGCGGAGGATTGACGACGGCGGCGAAGTTCTTGACGCCCATCATGCCCATGTTGGACACGGCGGTGGTGCCGCCCTGATACTCTTCCGGCTTCAGCTTGCGGCCCTTGGCGCGCGCGCCAAGATCCTTCATCTCGTTGGAGATGGTCGACAGGCTCTTGGTTTCGGCGCTGCGGATGATCGGGGTGATCAGTCCGCCGGGGATCGACACGGCAACGCCGACATCGGCGTGCTTGTGCTTGACCATGTTCGTATCGGTCCAGGAGACGTTGGCGTCCGGAACATCGCGCAGGGCAAGTGCGAGTGCCTTGATCACCATGTCGTTGACCGAAAGCTTGTAGACGGGCTTGCCGTCTTTTTCCGGTGCGGACGAGTTGATCTGGGCACGCAGGGCCAGAAGCGCATCCAGTTCGCAATCCACAGAGACGTAGAAATGCGGGATGGTCTGCTTGGATTCCTGCAGGCGCTTGGCAATCGTCTTGCGCATGCCGTCATGCGGCACGAGTTCGTAGGAGCCTTCTGCGAAGTTCTTGAGAACGGCCTCTTCGGAAGCGCCCTTGGCAAGTGGTGCCGGAGCAGCGGTGGTTGCGGGCGCAGCAGCCGCAGGGGCAGCCTTCGCGCCGCCGCCAGCAACTGCGGTTTCCACATCCTTCTTGATCACGCGGCCATGCGGGCCGGTGCCGGAAACAGCCGAGATATCGATCCCGGCGTCCTTGGCCAGACGGCGGGCCAGCGGCGAAGAGAAGGTCCGTGTGCCCGAAGACGCCGGAGCAGACGCCTGCGCGGCAACCGGAGCCGGAGCAGCGGCAGGCGCTGCCTCGGCCTTTGCCGGTGCAGCTTCGGTCTTTGCAGCTTCAGCCTTGGCGGCAGGAGCAGAACCGCCACTGGAGGCCGCAGCCGCGACATCCTCACCATCAGCGGCAAGAATGGCAATCAGCGCATTGACCTTGACGCCTTCGGTGCCGGCGGCAACGACGAGCTTGGCAACAGTGCCTTCATCGACGGACTCGACTTCCATGGTCGCCTTGTCGGTCTCGATCTCGCAGAGAACGTCGCCGGAGGAGACCTTGTCGCCTTCCTTGACCAGCCACTTGGAAAGGTTGCCCTCTTCCATCGTCGGAGACAGGGCCGGCATGGTGATGTTGATAGGCATATCTCAGTCCCCCCAAACTTTGGCAACTACATGCGGGTTGCTGCCGCATGTAAATGTCCGACTCTGATCTACAGCATTTAGCTGCTTCGAGATTTTCAGCTCGCTGCGTGTGCCGGTTAAGCATTCACGAACTTCATACGGCTCAAGTGCGGTTGACTGTAAACACCTCATCGCCAGCTCTATCTCAGCGTCGGTAGCGACTGAACTCAGCTCAAAATTCAGAATTTCTTCTGTACCATCAAAAAAGGATACTTCCGCCTTCATCGGAATCTCCTACTTGTAGCAGACGGTCTTCACCGCCTGGACGACTTCACCGACATTCGGCAGGGCCAGCTTTTCAAGGTTGGCGGCGTAGGGCATCGGCACGTCCTTGCCGGCAATCGTCAGGACCGGCGCATCGAGATAATCGAAGGCCTGCTGCATGACGCGGGTGGCGATTTCGGTGCCGATCGAGTTCTGCGGATAGCCCTCTTCCACCGTCACCAGACGGCCGGTCTTCTTGACGGACTCGATCACGGTCGGAATATCCATCGGACGCAGGGTGCGCAGGTCGATCAGTTCGACGTCGATGCCTTCCTTTTCCAGTTCGGCGATCGCCTTGATGGCATAGGTCATGCCGATGCCGAAGGAGACGATGGTGACGTCCTTGCCCTTGCGATGAATACGCGCCTTGCCGATCGGCAGGACGAAATCATCCATCTTCGGCACGTCGAACGACTGGCCGTAGAGGATTTCGTTTTCGAGGAAGACGACAGGGTTCGGATCGCGGATCGCGGCCTTGAGCAGGCCCTTGGCGTCGGCCGCAGTGTAGGGCATGACGACCTTCAGGCCAGGGATCTGGCTGTACCAGGTGGCGTAGTCCTGGCTGTGCTGGGCGCCGACGCGGGCTGCAGCACCGTTCGGGCCTCGGAACACGATCGGCGCACCCATCTGGCCGCCGGACATATAGAGCGTCTTGGCTGCCGAGTTGATGATCTGGTCGATTGCCTGCATGGCGAAGTTGAAGGTCATGAACTCGACGATCGGCTTCAGTCCTGCCATCGCAGCACCGACGCCGACGCCGGCAAAGCCGTGCTCGGTGATCGGCGTATCGACGACGCGGCGGGATCCGAATTCCTGCAGCAAGCCTTGGGTGATCTTGTAGGCGCCCTGATATTCGGCGACTTCCTCACCCATGACGAAGACGTCTGGATCCCGGCGCATTTCTTCGGCCATCGCATCGCGCAGCGCTTCGCGAACGGTGGTGGAGACCATTTCGGTGCCGGCCGGAATATCCGGATCGGAGGGAATGTCGGCCTTCGGCTGCGCTGCGACCGGAGCAGCGGCAGCAGGAGCCGGCGTCTCGGACTTGGCGGGCTCGGCAGCAGGCGCTGCAGCCTTCGGAGCGGCAGCGTCGCTGGCACTCTCGCCGTCCTGCAGCAGGATCGCGATGACGGCGTTGACCTTGACGCCTTCGGTGCCAGCAGCAACCAGCAGCTTGCCGATGATGCCTTCGTCGACGGCTTCCACTTCCATGGTCGCCTTGTCGGTTTCGATTTCGGCGATCACGTCGCCGGAGGTGACCTTGTCACCTTCGTTTTTCAACCACTTGCTGAGCGTGCCTTCTTCCATCGTCGGCGACA
>Ga0307515_10013772_pt1 | contig 15073 bp, 14 predicted proteins | sample 17_EM_MG_FD_194513 | JGI IMG/M metagenome (GOLD analysis project Ga0307515, IMG submission 194513) | Populus trichocarpa ectomycorrhiza microbial communities from riparian zone in the Pacific Northwest, United States - 17_EM | ecosystem: Host-associated > Plants > Roots > Unclassified | place... | reverse complement strand
GGAAGTTTCCGATGGACAGGGATAAAAATGTTAATTAAATGCCATGACCACCAGTGGTCGGCCGGCTTATGGTAACTTAGCTGGGCACCCCTTCGGGGTGAATGCAAAATGATTACAAACAAACCCAATGGAGATTGGCAGTACATTTTGGATACCGGACATACCTCATTGGTGGCGCCAACAGGAGGAAACGCACTCAAAATACGCCGATCTCTCCAATGTGGCTCGCGACATATTCTTTATCATACCACATGGTGTCGGAGTGGAGGCCAGTTTTTCCCTTGGACGAGATGTGATTGGGTGGAGGCAGTCAAAAACCACAGGCAAGACCCTTCGCGAAAAAGTTGTTGTCAGGCAGTTTGCTCGAGCCAATAACGGGATTTTGGCAGGCACTGGCCGTGAATTGGATACCCCACACACAGAAAACGACTCGGAAATGAAGAAAGAGGCGGAGGAAAGGAAATTGCACAGAATGGCCAAGGTTCACAACTTTTTGGAGGTGTGGCAGGGCAGCCAAAATCTACGTGCGACCTAGAAGGAATCTCGCGCTCAAAACAAGCAGATGACCGCTGTAGGATACATTTCGGACACTGAAGAGAGTGTTAAAGCATCCTGGTCACTCTTTCAACATGATGGTGCGGCTGCATTCAAATTGTCAGAAAGATCACCTTTGCCACCAGCGTTGTCTGCAAAGGACCTCCCTGGAGGACGAACTCAGATCTTAAATGTCCGCCAAATGCGGAGAATCAACCGTCATCCAGTCGAAAGCGATGGCGATAGCGCACCTGAATGCATTTCGGACACCGATGATTGGCTGAACTGGAATGGCGAGTTGGATAATACACATAACAGCGAAGATGATTGTGCAGCAGACGATGAATCCAATATAGGCCCCAACAATGGCATTGAGGATCCAGGATTCCCAGAGCAGCAGGATGTGAGCGCCGCGCCAAATGTGCCCAGATTGGTTCGGCCGACACGGAAGTCAAAGAGACAGGCTGAAAAGGTGTTGGTGACGGTCAATGCAGTCGAAACACGGAGAAACAACGGAGCGAAGAACAAGTAGGACAGAATGGGTCAATGGTTCACCAGCCTTATGTAGCTTGACCGAGAGTTTCAGTTAGAGATATATTATGGGCGAATGGTAAGAAGTAGATCGTGAATATCGGTTCATAAATAGATGTATAGCAGGCGCAATGAATCTTTGGGCATGATACATCATGTTTAGTCGTGTGAGAGTGAACAGTGCAAGATTATTATGCCGCTCGGCTTTGCCACAGGGCTGAGTCTCAATCAGGCAGAATAACAGCCGATCAAGTCAAATCAGGATGAAATCAATTGTCGACAGCAGCAGATGTTGAATGGACAATACATTAAGATGAGCATCAACAGAGCGTCAACGACTTTTGGCCTTGCATCTTGGAAATTGCATGGGCTGTGCGGCGACATTACGCCATAATCGTGCTATCGGCCGCCTTTCTATGCAAAACCTCGTGGCACAACATTGCTACTATGTCCTAAAAATGAGCGTCAACGGAGCGTCAACGACTTTGGGCCTTGTATCATTGAAAATCCTAGTGTTGTGCGGCGACAATAGGCCATAATCAGATTATCGGCCGCCCTTCTAGGCAAAAACAGTAGCGACGACATTGCTACTATGTCCTAAAAATGAGCGCCAACGGAGGGTCGACGATTTTTAGCTTTGCATCTTCCGTAAGTTATGTTCCGATTAGTTGTAGACATCCATTTATGCGATATTGGCAGCCTTTACAGGCAAAAACAACAGCGAGATGCTCCCTGCGGCATCCTGAAAATGAGCGTGAACCGAGCGTCACCAGTTTTAGGACTTGCATATTTGGTAATCAACGCATCGCGCGGATCTTTGCGTGCGTAACTGTATTATTGACCGCCTTGCTAGGCAAAAGTAGCATATATCTAAGGTGAAACACAGATACCAAATTAATCGATATTACACACTCCTCAACAAGCAAAAGCACATTGTTGGTTGCTGAAATCGCGATTTTGATCAGATACTATTAACACACTGCAAATACAACAGCCTTATATGAATCTATAAATGGACCCGCTGGGTGACCCGCTGACAACCCGCCCAATTCAGACGGGTTGGGAGTTTACCATGAAACCGTACCCGAGTGGGCAGTTCGGGTGTGTTGACGACCCGGACACCCAATTCGGCAACGGTTCAGTTTGGACCCGGACCCGGACCCGAACTGACGGTCCGGACCCGTTGCTAACACTAATCAAGAGCTCCCTTCAACTGTACGGCTAGCCTTGCTCCAGTACATTGACCCTGGACCTATCATCTGTAATCAGCTTCTGAAATAGGAAGAGAATAGGCAACCAACCTCATTGAATGCGAGTTGCACTTGTCGCATTGCCCACTTTTGATCTATATAGTACGCAATGACTGATGGTATACCTGATGTGTTCATTGATGTCCAGCTGTCTAAAGCTAAACTAACTTTATTCAGTGACGGCAATTGCTTCTTAATTGCATCCCCTGTCAGTAAGTATTCCCTCCCGCAAATGTTGCTTAGGGTGCCGGTGGATGGTAGCCCCAGCTTACTTGGTAATGCATTATATGACTGTCATACCTCTAAGTTTGTTGGAGCGGTCCATGGAATGTGAGCCAAATCGAATCCTAACATCAGGTAGCGATTTCAGGTGTATTGGGGAGAATTGGCAGCTACAAAGTCCCTCGCTGCCAGTTTGGAGCATTTTGTCTGTCAATTCCATCAATATGGATACAACCTAAATGTCTACTACGAACTTCCTTAGTGAAGTTACAATTGTAATGCCTGGACTTCCTTGTCTCTTCAGTATGGCCAAAGCTGTTTCATCAACTATTGAACTACTCAATTCATTAACTTCCGACATGGTTAATTCGTTCAACTTTGCAATGTGCGCTTTTGCCAGCACGTTTTTCCCCATTGAGCTGGTCCCATGTTCTGATGGATGGCAAAGAACTTGATGACAAACGATAAATATAATGCCAGGGCTGCCAGTCTCCTCAATTCCACAGTGCAAATAGAAATGCCATGCAGGCACATGTGTAGAATAATTCCAAGCAATGGAACGCTTTGAGCCCAGATACATAGAGGCCAACCAAGTATCCAATATACTTTGCAAAGGAAGGTCGCTCAAATCACGAATCAAGACACCTTCATTTTTGGAAGTCATCATAACCTCTAACAATGAGGTATCTACAGATTTTGAATCCCACATCATGGTGGCAATTTGGAAGCTGGGTCATTCGACTTGAGAGATTGTCAAAGATACGTTGTAGTAAAGTAGAAAGCTGATTCTCAAAGATTGTCTCTAGAGCTATGAGCAAGAACAAGTAAGACCTGTGAGACATTGCATTCATATTTGGGAAGTTGTATACAAAGACATATTGAAAAGACTGACCATTGAAAACTCAATTTAAAAACAATGCAATGCAGTTTGTTGCTGTGTAGCTTACTGAACCCCCACAAAAACTGTTGATGCTGTGTTGCCATTCATTATTAGGAGGCGGTGGCAATATCCTCACTAGTATCTTTGCCCATAAAGGCGGCCAATACTTTGATTTTGGGTAAATGCCATTGTGCAGCCCTTGAACTATCTGAGTTGCAACACCAAAAAATCTTTGACGTTCTGTGGATGCTCATTTATCGGAGGTGGCTAGTGATAGCTATGGTTCTGGACCGTCGCTTCTGGTCCGGGCATGGGTCAGAACTAAACTGGCGTAAAGGTGGCGGACCGGGACTTCAATAGACTTGAGGCGTTGAATCAAGTACCGCGGAATAGAAATCTCCCTACCCGTCTGAATTGGTCGGGTCGTCAGTGGGTTGTCCAGTGGGTTCATCTGTGAATACATATAGCGCACTTCCCTTTGCTATTTGATAATAGTACTCAATTAAAATCGATTATTCGACATCCAGGAATCACATTGTGCCTGTTTTGCAGGTTGTGATATCAATAATATTTGAATTTGTGTTTTTCATTTGATAATGTGTATTTCTGACCATGGAGGAGGTCAATAGTTCTATTATAAGCTCAAATATCCATGCAATGCCTTCATTACCCAATATGGATCACCAGAAAATGATGACACTCAGTTGACGCTAGATTGACGGTCAATTTCAGTATGGGCCCATGACCGTGACACTTTCGCTTTTGCCTATAATCGCTGCCAAGATGTTGGTTATGGATAACAGCGAGCAAATCACTTACTAATTACTTTATGGAGAAGTCCAAAAATCGTTGAGGCTCCATTGACGCTCGTTTTCAGAATGGGGAAGTGACTGTGTCACTTGCTCTTTTGCTGATATAGGCTGCCAATATGTTGGTTACTCCTAACAGCAAGCATATCCCTTTCCAACTACCTTACTTACATTACCAACAATCATCGACGCTCTGTTGACGCTCAGTTTAAGGTTGTAGTGACATCGACACTGACCATAATGCGAATAAATGCAGCCAATCCTCGACTATGGGTAAATACCGTAGCACAACCGATGGATTATACAAGATGCAATGCCCAAAATCATTGAGGCTCTGTTGACGCTCTGTTGAGGCTCTGTTGACGCTCAATTTGAGGTGTAGCGATATTGACACTAACCATATTTCCCATAAAGGTGGCCAAACTTCGATTATGGGTAAATGCCATAGCACAGACCTTGGATTATACAAGATGCAACACCAAAAATTGTTGACACTCTGTTGACACTCTGTTGACGCATTGTTGACTCTCTGTTGATGCTCTGTTAACGCTGTGTTGACGCTCTGTTGACGTTCATTCTGAGGTGTAGTGACATTGACACTAAACATATCGCCCATAAAGGTGGCAAATACTTCGATTATAGGTATATGCCGTAGCACAGCCCTTGGATTACAGCAGATAGAATACCCAAATTCGTTGACGCACCGTTGATGCTCTGTTGACGCTCTGTTGACGCTCTGTTGATGCTCTGTTGATGTTCATTTTTAGGTTTAGCGACATGGACAGTAACCATATTGCCCATAAAGGTGGCAAATACTTTGATTATGGGTAAATGCTATAGCACAGCCCTTGGATTATACAAGATACAACACCCAAAATCGTTGACGCTCTGTTGATGCTGTGTTGAAGCTCATTTTCAGGTTTAGCGACATGGACACTAACCATAGTGCCCATAAAGGTGGCCAATACCTCGATTATGGGTACATGCTGTAGCACAGCCCTGGGATTATACAAGATGCAACACCCACAATTGTTGACCCTCTGTTGACAGTCTGTTGATGCTCTGTTGACGCTAATTTTCAGGCATAGTGACATTGACATCAACCATATTGCCCCTAAAGGCGGCCAATACTTCGATTATGGGTAAATGCCATAGCACAGCCCTTGGACCATACAAGATGCAACACCCAAAATTGTTGATGCTCTGTTGACGCTCTGTTGACGCTCATTTTCAGGTGTAGCAACATCGACAGTAACCATATTACCTATAAAGGCGGCCAATACTTTGATTATGGATAGAAGCCATACCACAGCCATTGCATTATGCAAGATTCAATACTCAAAATCGTTGACACTCTGCTGACGCTCATTTTTAGGTGTAGTGACATCGACATTAACCATATTGCATATACAGGCGGCCGATACTTTATCACAGGTGAAAGCCGTAGCAATGCCCTTGGATTATACAAGATGCAACACCCAAAATTGTTGATGCTCTGGTGTCACTCTGTTGACACTCATTTTTAGGTGTAGCGACATCAACATTAACCATATTGCCTATAAAGGAGTCCAATACTTCCATTGTGGGTAAAAGCCATAGCACAGCCCTTGGCTTATACAAGATGCAACACCTAAAATGGTTCACACTCTGTTGACGCTCATTTTCAGGTGTAGCGACATCGACATTAAACATATTGCCTAAAAACACAGCCAATACTTCGATTATGGATCAATGCCATAGCAGAGCCATTGGATTATACAAGATTTTACACCCAAAATCATACTCGTTCTGTTGACGTACTTCTTTATGTGTAGCGACAACGACATTAACCATATTGCCAATACAGGCAGCCAATACTTCGATTATTGGTAAACACCGTGGCATAGCTCTTGGATTATACAAGATTCAACACCCAACATTGTTGACGCTCTGTTGCCACTCTGTTGATGCTCTGTTGACGCTTATTTTCAGGTGTAGCAACCTGGACACTAACCATATTGCCCATACAGGCAGCCAATACTTTGATTATGGGTAAGTGCCATAGCACAGCCCCTGGATTATACAAGATGCAACACCTGAAATCGTTGAAGCTCTGTTGACGCTCTGTTGACACTCTGTTGATGCTCTGTTGACGCTCATTTTGAGGTGGTAGCGACATTGACACTAAACATATTGTCCATAAATGCAGCCAATACTTTGATTATGGGTAAATGTCATGGCACAGCCCTTGGATTATACAAGATGCAACACCAAAAATTGTTGATGCTCCATTGATGCTCTGTTGACTCTCCTTTGAAGCTCATTTTCGGAATGGGGCTGTGACCATGTAGCTTTCTCTTTTACCCATAAAGGCTGCCAATATGTTGATTATGGATAACAGCGAGCAAATCGCTTCCCAAATAACTTACTTACAAGACCAAACATTGTTGACCCTGTGTTGACGCTGATTTTCATAATGGGGCTGTAACAGTGTCACTTTCTCTTTTGCATATGAAGGTTGCCGATGCGTTGCTTATGGATAACAGCAAGCAAATCGCTTGCCAATTAACCTACATATAAGACCAAAAATCATTGACGCACCATTGACACACATTTTCAGAATGTGGTTGTTACCGTGTCGCTGTCTCTTTTGTCTATGAAGGCTGCCAATACATTGAATATGGATAACAGCGAGCAAATTGCTTCCCAATTAAGTTGCTTACTGGTCCAAAAATCGTTGATGCTCCGTTGACACTCAGTTTCAGAATGGGGCTGTCAGCGTGTCGCTTTCTCTCTCGCCTATAAAGGTTCTCAATACGTTGGTTATGTATAACAGCAAGCAAAATGCTTCCCAATTAACTTACTTACAAGACTAAAAATCATTGACACTCCGTTGACTTTCATTCTCAGCATGGCGCTTCAACCCGGTCACTTGTTCTTTTGCCTATCAAGGCAACCAATACGTTTGTTATGAATAACAGCAAACAAATCACTTCCCAATTAACTCACTTACAAGACCAAATATCATTGACACTCCATTGAAGCTCACCATAAACATGTCCTAACTGTTGTTGTATGATTAATAATATTGTACAAATAATCATATAGTCATTATCGACAGCCAATGTATAACTAGTATGAATACTCAGTTTCATCGAAACACTTTGTGGCATCGCAATTTCTGATCCACTGATGGACATGTTCTCTGAGCGATGGATAATGTAGCGCTGTCACATTCCAGCGCTTTCAGCTGCCAATTTGCTGGATGTAGATCCATACACTAATTTTTCATTAATACAGCCCAACGTCCTCACTTTGCTTTATGCAGTTTCTTCTCCTTGATTTCCATGACCTACCATAAGCAATTTTCAAAATGTTGACCATGTGCACCAGGTCTGAACACAGAGTGATGTAGTTGGATGTATAGATGAATGCAACTTGGTGGTGGTCATTCATACAGATTCCCGTTGCGCATTGACCGCACCTTCAATGACTCGTATGCCATCACGGACTCAAATTGTGTTACTGAACTTTCTCTCCAATTTAGATTGCGCGTTGTCACTCAGCTGTAAGAGGCAGGACGATATCACATTGATCAATCATCAATCACCTTGGTTTGGAGTCTAGAGCCTTCGTATGACCTGTATGACCCTTGCACATGCACAGACAAAGTATCATGTCTCACAATTTGGTCACCGAAATCAAAAAAATGCTGACACATAGCAAAATAGATACACCACTTACTTTTCACGGAGATATGTCGTCATTAATCACGATTTGTCCAGGTAGTTTACAGATGACAAATGAGCCATCACAATATGTTCATCAAAATCCAATTCCTGAATGGTAATCAGCTAGGGAGGTTATATGCAGGGGTAAAAGCTTACAGGTTTAACAGGCATCGATTTCTTAATCAGTGACGGATTGGGTACCGCATCGGGCATGAGAGCCGATATACATGTGTGAGAGTGTGGTTTCCTGGATGCTAATCTCATATGGCTACTTTCTCCACGTGAAGGTCCTTACGGCATTGCCATTGGGGGTGGGCTCTTTTGAGTAGCGGGAAGTGGGAGAGACGACTTTGCCTAGGAGAGAGATTGGGAGTTTCAATGGCCTTGTGCCCTCCTGGTTGAAGACCGAGGACGTTTCGGGGATTGGGGTTAAATGCCATGACCACTAGTGGTCGGCCGGCTTATGATAACTTAGCTGGGCACCCCTTCGGAGTGAATGCAAAATGATTACAAACAAACAAACGGCATTGCCATTTTCCGCTGACACTAACAAGTATCTCCGTCAGCTCTCCAAATGTTGTCGGCTCAGTAGCAGGTGCAAACTGATCCATGTGCGGCTTAATAACTGCCTGAACTGTCAATATGGCCGTTCTATACCTCTATTCTTACTCATGATGCAAGACGAAAAATCGTTCACACTCAACTTCAGGATGTAACAGGGAGCATGTCTCTGCTTGTTTTGATTATAAAGGCAGCCAATGAAACAAACAAAGACATTGATGTACCAAAGTTAATATTTCGCGCATGACAGTATGATATCTGAATGCGACCATAAAGAGAAAACCCCGAAACGAGAGCCGGAGATTGAAACTGATGGGTCTAGTCAAACCTGGGCAAATCTGCAGGTTGACTGCAAAGGGAACGGGTTTGGCCCGCCAAGACACTGCGTGTCGGGTTTTTGGACCAGTCTGGAACCAACCTGAACCGTTTTTCCAGTCCAAACCCGGACCGCTGTCAGGTTACCCAGACCCGTTGCTCACACCAGAGGTGGTAGTGATATTGTCACAAGTTTCAATGCCCATAACGGAGGCCAAAACTTTGATTATGGGTTTATGTCATTGAACATCCCTTCGATTATCCAAGATGTACTTCGAAGAATCATTGACACTCAGTTGAGGCTAACATTTTTGCCTATAAAGTTGGCCACTCCATTGATTATATATCACAGTAACCAAGTCTTGTTCTTATTGTCAGACTTACAAGACCAAACATCATTGATGCTCCATTGCTGCTCATTTTGTGGATGATGCAACATGCATGTCGGTTTCCTTTATGCCTATAAAAATGGCCAATACTTTCACTTTGGAACGATGTGAGTATGCAGCCCTTTGATTGCCGAAAGTGTAAGACTAATCATTGTTGATGCTCCATTGACGCTCACCTTAAAGACATACTAACAGTCATTGTACACTCAACAATTGTATGCAACAATGCATATGGTCATTATTGACAGCCAATATATCGTTTCAATATATCATCATTTACATCCAAATACTTCGAGCAATCTCGATTTCCGATCCACCACTATCCATGTTATCCGAGGGATGATTGAGGTAGGCCTATCATGTGGCAGCGCTTTCGGCCGGCAATTTGCAGCATATGAATCCATCCCCCAGTTTTTGATGTATATAGCCTAACTTCCTTGCCTTTCTCCTTCCAGCTCCTTCTCCTCGATTTCCATTACCTAGCATAAGAAATGTTCGAAATCTAAACCATGTGCACCAGGTGTGAGAGGAGTGAATTGCAGTTGGATGAAAGAATGAAGGCAGCATGACAGTCGTCGTTCATACATGTTCGCATTGTGCAATGACCGCTCCTTCTATAACTGGTATGACAGTACTGACTTAACTCTTGTTAATAAATTTCATCTCTAATTTGGTTTTTACTTTCTCACTTAACTGTAACTGGCAAGACGATATCGGGTTTGTTGGAGGTCTACCAACTCGATTTGGAGTCTAGAACTTTCGCATGGCCAGTACAACCTGCGCACATGCACAGACGAATTATCACGTCCCACAATGTGGTCACTGAATTCCCAAAAATGCTGACACATAGCGAAATAGGTATACAAATTGCTTTTCAAAGAGAAATGTCGTCAAAAATAGCAATTTTGCATAATAATCGCCGGCGACAGGCGAGCTGTCCCCATTTCCTCATCGGAATCCAAGTTCTATATCGTACTTTTCTAGCGAGGCTACTTGCAGGCATGAAAGCATATGTGTTGAACAGGCTTCGCTTTTTTGGTCAGTGATAAATCGGGCACCTCATTGGGTGGGTGATATGCTATGTATTGGTGTGTCTGTGGTTTGCTGGAACCTAGCCGCATATGACGCATTCCGGATCAAGAAGTCCATTGCGCCATTTGCAACGTTCCGGGGATGATATCAAGAGTCTCCATAAGCTCTCTGAGTGTTTTCTGTGCAGTTCTGGTTGCAACATTTTCTGTTTGCAGCTTAATGACTGCCAGCACTGTCAATTCAGCTGTCGCGTACTTCTTATCTCTCTCACAGAAGTAGTCGGCCACGTCCCCCCATTCTGGTTGTGTCCATTCATCAAGCCTCATCTGCTTCTTGCCAAAATCTTTCCATGAACTGCTGTACCATTTTGGAGAGTGTGCTCTTCACCCAGCAGGGTTTGTCATCTATGCTCAACTTGCCCAGCTTTGTATCTTCTTCATCATATTTCTCATCTTGCCCAGCGTCCTCATCATTGGAACATCCAGGATTGCTCAGCCTGTCTCTGATCACATTCTACATCCCCTCAAATGTGTTTTCTGGCATTCTGGTTTGCAATCCCGCGTTTTCAGCATCTCTCATATCTTCTTACTGTTGCTTAATTGCTCTCTCTGCATCTTCAACTCGCTTTCTTGCCGCAGCGGTTTCTCTATCCACGTAATCATTCATTCATTTCTCATTCTCTTGATTGCTTAAAAAGTGTGTTTCTTGTCTTTTCTCCGCCGCAAGGTTTATTTTAGATCGTATGGTGAGCACTGCCTCAACGGCGCGGACACTTTCTGCGTCCAAGGCGCACTTCCCTCCATTCGTATGATGACGTCGTCATGTGGATCCCGTTGTCAATTTGCCTCATTTGCCAGCCAGAAGCGGCGAAAGGTTCTTTTTCAGAGCATTGATCATGGTATTTTGGGTTGACTTTGTTGTTGGGCGAGATGTTGGATGTTGCAAGATATGGACCACATGGAGGCAAGCTGCATCTTTCATGTCAAGGTTGGTATGTTTGATCAACTTGAACAAAGCAAAATCTGGGTTTTGACTGTCACTACATTAGGAATAGAAATGCTAATCGTACAACATGACACGATTCTTAGCATCTGTTTCCTTTATCATCCTGGGGATTTCTTGAGTCAGACATCACTAGATGTCCTTTCTGTCAAGGAAATTCCTGTTGGTATATTACAAACAGGAGATTTTGGCTGTCGTTCACCTTTGCTCATCCCGGTGAACAAACTACCAACCTTGAATCCACCTCCTGCAAATTGCGGGACCGTTGGAAACTCCTGCAACCTGCAGCTATACACTGTATGATTCATCTTGAGTAGAACGCACAAGTTGGCTGTCACTCATTCCATTTTGAACTGAAGCTAACTATATATTCCTCAGGACTTCTCACTTCTTTTCATTATCATCTTCCTCTCCTTTCGCACACCAGCAAAGCATGGCTCCACAAACACCTCAGCAAGGTGAGGGCGGATCTGAATCAAGCCGACCGGCAGCCGCTTGACCCTGTGCGCTTCCCACTGGGACACAGCTACAATGCAGACACCATTTAGTCCACTGTGACGCTGCTGATGCTGCGACCGAAAATATGACCCTGGACACCCATTTATAACATGTTCATAAAACCAGTAGTAGCAAGAGATAGAAGCAGCAGGCGATAGGATGTGAGTAAATCCATATCGAGGATTACACCAATCAACTAACTATATAATGTATAGCTAGTATACCTAGAGAGCTACATGACCGATTTATAGCTACCCATAATGTGAAACCTCTAGGGTTAACTAAGGCATATGTCCTCTTAGTTGGTGAAATCCGATATTGTGATGTTGTCACACCTGGGATCTTTGCGCACAAATTTTTCGATAAGCATACCTGAGAGCGGATGAAACCAACATTAAACACCTTGGACCACGCTACGGAAGCGTCTATGGTAGAGGTAATAGCCATATCGCATTTTTAGATGCAGCAACTAATTTCTTGTAGGTATTCAACATGTCTGCTGCTATGGCAATGTAAGGAGGTCGGGTACAGCTAGACTAGTCTGACCTGGTCCTTGCCTTGAATATGGGCAAAATAGGCAAAGGAGGGTGTCTGCGCACCACAATAGAGGAAACACAATACCTGATCAATCAACATCACTCCAAAGTCTGAGAAGAGAGGAAGCAGGGAGTCGAGTTTCATTGATATAGCAATGTGAAGGCTGTGATTGAAAAACTTCCAGCTATGGTTCATGAAAATCAAACAGATGGCTGCCTTCTTGCCAAAATGGAACAGCAATAAATGCGCAGAAGTGCTGGAGGCGCAAAGTAATGGGTGCACCTCCACCAGACCAATGGAGACAGCCAACACCAGACTCAATGCCACCTCCGCACAGAAAGCAACAAGAACCCACCGGTGATAATGTGAGAGGTCAGAGTTCCCAAATTGAAGGTGTGCCGCCCGGATATGTGTATATACATACTCCTCTTCTGAATGCTCAGTTTTTCAATCTTGATGCATATGGCGAGGACAGCAAGCACAATTAAGATTTCATTCCAGACTTGCTGGCTGCTGAAGGAACATCCACTGGTTAGTGCACTATCTGCTGCGTGGTAATGCAGCTGACAACTATGTTGCAGACGAGAGCAGCCTATTGAGCGAACCTGTAAGTGGAGACGAGCATTGATTGAAAGGACAGGCTTTTTGAGTGTATTATTATCTACAATTAGCAGACACTTTAAAGTATCTTTTAAAGGATATATTCATATGTCTTATTAAAGTACAATGTAGTGATAAAGGAGAAAGTACATGAAGATGATAGAAAGGCTGCCAGAACACCATTGATGATAGACTATGCCAAATGAAATGGTTGCATATTGTGGATACGCCCGTGACACAATGAGTGTCAAAGCAGCGTCAATGATTTTTGGTCTTGTATGTCAGGTAATTCAAAAGTGATTTGGTTGTTGTTATAGATAATCAAAGTATTAGCTGCCTTTAAAGGCAAAAGAGAAAGTGACACGCTCCCTGCCCCATCTTGGAAATGAGGGTGAATGGAGTGTCAGGGATTTTTGGTCCTGCGTTTTGGGCAATCTACGTGGCGCTTGATCGCAGACATCTATAAACAAAGAGTTGGCAGCCTGTATAGGCAGATATGTAAGAGATATTCCCACTACAGCCTCCCAGACAGTGACAACTTATTTCAATTACAAAGCTGGAACTAAGTGTTCATGAGTGTTTTAGCGTATAAAAAAAGTCAAACTTCGTATATAGACAATAACGGCAACATCCCACTTTGAATAACCATGATGCCAGGCCATAAATTGTTGAGGCTCCATTGACGCTCATTCTCAACATGGGGCAGGAAGCGTGTCACTTTCTCTTTTGCCTATAAAGGGGGCCAATACTTTGATTATGTATAACAATGACCAAATCACATATTCATTACCTGACTTACAAGACCACAAATCATTGATGCACCATTGACGCTCATTTCTAGGAGATAGTAGCGATTACCCTCACTGGGGTTTTTCCCCATAAAGGCAGCCAATACTTTCATTATGCATCACAGGGACCAAGTCTCTTATTACTTACCTGACTTACAAGACCAAAAATCGTTGACACTCTGTTGACACTGATTTTCCGAATGGGGCAGGCAGCGTGTTGCATGCTAATTTTCCTACAAAGGTGGCCAATACCTCATTTATGAATGTCTGCACCCAATCCCCACTCAGATTACCGAAGATGCGAGACCAAATATCTTTGACACTCCAGTGACGCTCATTTTCATGATGGGGCAGGGAGTGTGTCTCTCTTTTTTGATTATAAAGGCGGCCAATACATCAAAAAATGACAATGACGTACCAAAGTCAATACTTTGCGGTTAACAGTAGGATGTCTGAATGCGACCATATATAGAAAAACTGGAACAGCAGAACCAGAGATTGGAACCGACAGGTCAATCCAAGCCCAGCAAAACCTGCGGGCTTACAGGTACTGGTAAGGGTTTGGCCTGCCAAGGGGCGGTGGGTCAGGATTTTGGATGGATCTGGGACCCAACTGAACTGTTTTGCTTTCCGAACTTGGACTGTAGGCAGGTTACCCGGACCCCTTGCCAACACTAGTCATGCCAGTGGTTGGTAATTGGTTATGCTGGAGATGGTGATATTCAGTGCAGTCATCAGCATGGACCGGGAGATGAACAGTACAGTATGGTGGTTAACTTTTCTTAGGATCATAGGAGTGGGAAGCTCAATATATACCTGGAGGGGTATCTTTACCAGTTCCTTCTTCTTCCCATCTCTATGTGATACCCAATTGCCCTAGTTTGCTGTGCTCATATCTCTTCACACGTTCCTTGCTTCTTCCACTCGTCTTCCCATTCTGCTACCTTGCTGTTGGGCATAACATACTTGTCAATCCTGTTCTCAGTGGTGAATTTTCTTCCCACTTCTGCAATTGTTATCGCCTCAAGTATCTTGAGGTAACTAGAGGACTAGGGGAGAATGGTTGGAATTTCCAGCGTAATGAGGGTGTGATTCGGCCAATAAGAATATTCATCCCCCTTCATCTTGCAAATTCTGGCAATCTTGTGGTTGCAATAGTCTCCCACCATCTTGCAACTCCGCTCAATTGCATGCCTTCAGTATCCTGAACTCTTTTCATTATGGTCCATGCAATGGATCTCCTTCTACCCCCCTCTTCCCCCCTCATCTTCCCCATCATTGGTTGGACAGGTAGTCTGCCGGTACCAGATGTGGGGTGTTCCATTTATCCACTAGCTCTTTACACCCCACCATATCCTCTGCCTGTACCCATGATCATTTCTCTCTGTCTTTCCACTGGACTATATACTGCACTC
>Ga0307515_10013771_pt1 | contig 15073 bp, 20 predicted proteins | sample 17_EM_MG_FD_194513 | JGI IMG/M metagenome (GOLD analysis project Ga0307515, IMG submission 194513) | Populus trichocarpa ectomycorrhiza microbial communities from riparian zone in the Pacific Northwest, United States - 17_EM | ecosystem: Host-associated > Plants > Roots > Unclassified | place... | reverse complement strand
CTCAGTTAAGTTCTTGCTATAGATCAGAATGTCATCAAAATACACAACCACAAACTTACCTATGAATGCACGCAACACATGATTCATTAAACGCATAAACGTACTAGGTGCATTTGTAAGTCCAAACGGCATTACTAACCATTCATACAAACCATGCTTAGTCTTAAATGCTGTTTTCCACTCATCACCTTCTTTCATTCTAATTTGATGGTACCCACTTTTCAAGTCGATTTTAGAGAAAATACAGGATCCATGTAACTCATCTAACATGTCATCAAGCCTAGGAATGGGGTGTCTATACTTTACCGTTATGTTGTTGATGGCTCGGCAATCAACACACATCCTCCATGTTCCATCCTTCTTAGGCACAAGTAGCACGGGTACAGCACACGGGCTCATACTCTCACGAATGTAGCCCTTTTCCATCAGCTCATCAACTTGCCTTTGAAGCTCCTTCGTCTCCTTGGGATTGCTTCTATAGGCTGGTCGGTTAGGATTTGAAGCTCCGGGTACGAAATCAATCTGATGCTCTATCCCCCCTCAATGGTGGTAATCCGCTAGGAGTATCGTCGGGGAACACATCATCAAACTCCTGCAACAAAGAAATAGCAACACTAGGCACAATATGATCAAGATCATTAGTATTAAAGTAAGCCTCTTTGTACCCAAGTAAAATCATTGGCTTGTTATTGAAAAATGCAGATCTGACCTCACCTTCTCTAGCATAAAAATTGGGTTGTTTCTGTAGTTTTTCCGCACAATTTTCATCACCCTTCCTGACTTTATTCACTCCTCTTGTCTTACCTCCACTCTCGGCCAGATTTGGGTGTTTTTGAGTTGTGGTCGAATGGTTTGATTTGTTTGGAGTGTTGGCCGAATATTTATTTGTGTTTGGATGGGTGGCCAAATAGGTTGTAGTGGTTTGGGTTCTAGCTGAATATGATGGTCTTCTCTCCCCTTGTTCCTCGCCATTATCTCTAATCATCATGATTATCTTGTTTGGACACTCTGAAGCATAATGTCCATGTCCCTGACACTTGAAACATTTAACATCACGGGTACGTTTAGGTTGAGTTTCAGATTTACCTTTGGCATCAGTAGGGACATCAACTTTTAGCCTTTAGTGGTTCAGTTCTAGAAGGAATAAAGGATCTCGACCGAACAATACCCTCTCTCTTTAGATTCGGCTTCCAAGATGATGAAGAACCCGAATTAAACGCTGGCCGAGCATGTCCCTTCCGAAGTTGTCTCTCCACCTTCGTAGCCATGTGAACCATGTCCTCTAGCTCCGCATAATGCTGTAGTTCAACCACATTGGCAATGTCCCGATTCAACCCATTAAGAAATCTAGCCATGGTGGCTTCTCTATCCGCAACATTGGTCGTTCTTTCTAGGCTGGTCCACATCACTTCTAGTAGTAGAACTCCAACCATACTGTATGAAGACAATACTGCATTGATAGCTCAATTAAAGGGAGGATATATCAAAGGAGATAGGACAAATCACATCTCACCAAAATTCTTCTTCATACATGATCTTGAAAAGTGTGGTGATATTGATGTTCAACAAATTTGCTCAAAAGATAATCTAGCAGATTTATTCACTAAAGTATTACCAACTACAACATTTGAAGGATTGCAATGCAATATTGGAATGAGACGACTTAAAGACATGAGATGATATATTCATGCGGGGGAGTTAATACGCACTGCACTTTTTTTTCCTTGGCCTAGGTTTTATCCCATTGAGTTTTCCTGACAAGGTTTTTAATAAGGCAGTTTTCAATGTGTATGGCTGTACAATAGACATCCAAGGGGGAGTGTAATAAAATCATGCATTGTATGTGGATGTCTAGATGCCTTCCTACACCCCTTCTTTATTATATTCATTCATCATCATCAAGTTCATTTGAATCTCTCCAAGTTCATTTGAATCTACATCTTTTTATGACCTTTGACCTTACAAATATTTATGTACATATGCCTATAAATAGGAGCATTGTTGAGAGAATAGTATACACATATATAACTATAAATTCATATGAAATAAAAGTGTTCTCTCTTCATCCCTTTAATCTCCATTGTTCTTATATATTCTATTTACTCTTTATTAATTATGTTGTTTTATTATTGTTTGCTTCTTGAAACATAGTTTTATAACATGTTATCGGCACGGATAAAACACGAATTGCTCCTCGCTTTCATCTTGATGCAGGCAATCATATTTGGGAAGAAGTAGAAGCACAAATTTCTCTTTGCTTTCGTCTTGAAGCAAATAATCATATTTGGTTTGTTGATAAGAAGTGGAAGAAAATGTGGATTCACATCATGCTATAAATAAGCCTAATATCAGTTGTGGAGATATATGTTTAGCAGATAGTGCAACAACACATATCATTCTCAAGCATAAACAATATTTTTCAACTATGAGAATGATGAAAGCAAAAGTGAATACAATATCAGGTTCAACAGACTTGATTGAAGGCTCCAGAAGAGCGAAATATAATGTTTCCTAATGGAACAAAATTTATTATTGATAATGCTTTTTTCTCTACTAAATCAAGGAAAAATCTACTAGGTTTCAAAGATATATAACTTAACGGGTACCATATTGAGACTGACAATGACAATGGTATAGAATATCTTTACATCGTATCAAATGTCTCTACTAGAAAACAAATATTGGAAAAATTACCCGTTTTTATCTTCAGATTTGTAGTACACAAGTATTAGTACATTCAAAGTCAATGCAATAATGAACTAGAAGTTCAATATACCAAATAATTTTATTATTTGGTATGACTGGTTGGGCCATCCTAGTTAGTAATGTTGCGAAGAATTATCGAGAATTCACATGGTCATCCATTAAAGAACCATAAGATTCTTCAATTTAAGAAATTCTCGTGTGTTGCTTGTTCTCAAGGAAAATTGGTCATTACACCATCACCAGCTAAATTGGGACTAAATCCCTAAGATAGAAAGGAACATATTGAAGGTGATATTTGTGAGCCCATTCGCCCACCATGTTGACCATTTAGATATTTTATGGTTTTGGTTGATGCATCTACAAGATGGTCACAATTGTGTTTATTATCAACTCACAACCTAGCATTTGCGAGATTACTTGCTAAAATTATTAGATTACGAGTAAAATTTTCAAATTATATAATCAAGCCTATTCGTCTTGACAATGCTGGTGAATTCACATCCAAAGCATTTAATGATTATTGCATGTCATTTGGAATAAACATTGAACATTATGTTGCCCATGTTCATACTTAGAATGGTCTTGTTGAATCACTTATTAAACGCCTCTAGTTAATTGCAAGACCATTACTCATGAGAACAAAACTTCTTGTCTCTACTTGGGGGCACGTTGTTTTACATGTAGCAATCCTTATACGCATTAGGCCAACAACATTTTCCATCTAAGAATATTTGGTTGTGCAGTATATGTTCCAATTTATCCGCCACAATGTACAAAGATGGGTCCTAAAAAGAGGCTAAGAATATATATTGGGTTTGAGTCCCCATCAATAATTAAATATCTTAAGCCCTTAACAAGTGATTCATTTACGGCATAATTTTCAGATTGTCATTTTGATGAGACTATGTTTCCAACATTAGTGGGAAAAATTAAACAATTGGATAAAGATAATACATTGAATGCATTGTCATTATTGAATTTTGATCCTCGTACAAAACAATGTGAACAAGAAGTTCAAAAGATACTTCGTTTGCAAGACATTGCAAATCAGCTACCGAATGCATTCACAGACTCAAAACGAGTAACCAAATCTCATATACCACTTGTAAATGCTTCAGCCCGGATTGAAGTCCTAGTAGGATAATCCACTAAAATTATAGCAAATGAGTCTATGGAATGCCAGAAGCGTGGTAGACCAACTGGTTCAAAAGATAAAAATCCTCGGAAAATAAAAAGAGCAAATAATAAAATTGGCATTATTGAGAAAGAAAATATTCATGAGGAGATAAACATAATTGATCATAAAACCTCATAAGAGGTTCAGGTACCTGAAAACAGTAAAAATGAGGAGATCTCGATAAGTTATGTTTCTACAAATAAAAGATGGAATTGAAATAAAATAATTATTGAGAATATCTTTTCATATAATATATCGCTTGATCATTAATGAAAATGAGGATCTTGAGCCTAAATATATCGAAAAATGTCGACACATAAATGATTGGTCAAAATGGAAAGAAGCAATCTATACATAATTAAATTCACTTGCAAAACATGAAGTTTTTGGACTTGTAGTCCAGACATCTGAAGGTGTAAAGCCAACTAGATATAAATGGATATTTGTGCGAAAACAAAATGAGAAAAACAAAATCGTAAGATATAAAGCACGACTTGTGGCATAGGGGTTTTCACAAAGACCTAGCAATGATTATGATGAAACATATTCTTCTATAATAGGTACAATTATATTTCGGTATCTCATTAGCCTAGCAACTCATTAAAAGCTAGATATGTGTCTGATGGATGTAGTCACAACCTATTTATATGGGTCAATTGATAATGATGTTTATATGAAAATCCCCGAAGGATTTAAAATGCCTGAAGCATATAATTCAAATCTCTAAAAGGTTTACTCAATCAAGTTACAAATGTCCTTATATGGGTTAAAGCATTCAGGATGCTAGTGGTATAATCATCTTAATGAATATTTATTGAGAGAAAAGTATAATAATGATCCTATATGCCCATATGTATTTATAAAGAAGTTAGAATCTGATTTTGTTATTATTGGTATGTATGTTGATGATTTAGGTCGCGGGGTGTGAGCATCGCGACGTCGTCTAGCGACGGCGGAGGCTCTTGTTGTGCCTCCTGTGTGAGGTGTGGTGTATTGGGAAGAGTTTTTGGATTTAATCATAAAATTATGATTATTGTTCAGGAGTCGCCACCCAGTATTATGGTCGCTAGGAACCTATGGTCTGCGAGAGTCTGGGTAAGCGACTGGTTGCGCAACGGGGAGACGCATCACCCCTACTGCACCCTACCTAAGGTAAGCTGCATTGTTATTTGATTGTTTTTCTAGGTCGGGTTTTTATTCGTTGGTCTTTTCTGAGGTTTAAGGTAGATCTCTCTTCATGACAAAGTTTCTACCTTGACGGGTTAAATCCTAACCATTCTAAAGTTTTAATTTTAGCATCGCATTTATTTACACCTTGTATCTTTAATACCTGAGGGTGCACTTTATCGTGTAATTTTACACCCCATAAATATTAAAGTCTACATCTGGATCTTAAAAAAATTGAATTTTTTTTTGATATTTTAGCCAAACCCTAATAGATGATCATAAACCGGTTATGATATCTATTTTTTTGGATTTTCAAAGCATAAATGCTTTGAAAAGGGCTGCCTGAGTAGACCTCTTCAGGCCAGCGTCGGTGTCATGTTAATAGGCCTGGATGGACCATACTCAAAGATAAAGGGATGTCAGGTGACCATTTTGGTGCATGTATTGTCAATTTTGGTGGACATATGAGGCATCAAATGCACCTTAAAAGTAGCTCCCTAAGCTGTCATTTTCGGACAAAATCGAGGAAGACAATGAACAGTGACGAGACGACGCGTCGTCTGGTCCTCTCTGTTTTTTTTTTAAATTAAAAACGGCGTCGTTTTGGTCTGAATTATGGATTTTTTGTCGATCTTCAATTTAGTCCTCCCACTTTCGATTTAATGCAATGGTATTTCTAATTAACCCTAAACTTTCGATTTAATGTGATTAAGCCCCTGATGAACTTCAATGGGAACCCCGAAGTTACGCGCCTGGTGCGATTTGGTCCTTGGTCTCGGATTTATGCAATTTAACCCCTAATTGACCATTAAACTTTCAATTTCAACCCTGTATTTCGTTAATTAAGCCCCTTTAGTTTGGCCCCATTTGCAGATGAGTCCTTGGCTGCGAATTTTGTTAATTTAACTCCTAATTGACCCTAAAACTTCAAAATTCTTGCGATTTTGCCACTGATTTCAATCAATTAACTTGGTAAAAATTAAATTTGATCTCTTAAAATTCCAATCTTCTCAATTACGCCCAAATTAGGCCCCCAAACTTAATGTTTTACCCAATAAACCCCAAATAAAATTAATTTGACTCATTTAAAGTATAATTAAGTTCTTGCACTTAATTAAATCCTTCAATTGGACCCAAATTAATTCTTAAACATAATTAAAATTTAATTTGGCCCATGATTAAATGAAATTGGCCTGTTAAAAATTTAATTATATCCTTGAACTTGATTTTTATGCAAATTCATCCAATAATCATTCAATTTGGCCTTGAATTTGCATTTTTCTCCATTTTTTTGGCATAATAGGGTACAATTATTTCCTCTAAAATTAATGCTTAATTTCCTAGCCTGCTTTCTTCACGTTGCCAGCCTTTATTTTATTTTTTTTATTTATTTATTTTGAAAAAAGTGAATTTTAGGGAATAACCTAGAATTGGGTATGACAGTTGCCCCCTCTTTACAATGTTTACGATAAAAAGTCTCGTAAGACACTTTAGATTGTAAGCATTGTAAAGAAAAAAAAGAATGAGAGATGATGGACTCATCATATTGAGAAATGATGAATCCTTTTGAGGGCTAAAAAGTGCACTTAGAGTAAAAACTGGAAGATTTTTCTTTTGAAAATTTAAAGATTTTGAAGTGGTCGAATTGTCATGGGTGACCTATCTAGAGAAAATAAAAAAAAAAATTTAAGGTGGTCTTATTGTAATGGGTGACCTACCCAGGTGAAAAACAGAGATTTTTCAAAATTGTGAAAAATGCAGAGATTTTTCAAAATGGTAATAAATGCATAGATTTTTTCAAAGTGGTCTTATTGTAATGGGCGACCTGCCCAAATGAAAGGTTTTGAAGGTTGTGAAGATTTTTCAAAGTGGTCTTGTTGTAATGAGCAACCTGCCCAGGTGAAAAACACAAATTTTTCAATGAGGTGAAAAATACGAAGATTTTTCAAAGTGGTCTTGTTGTAATAGGCGACCTGCCCAGATGAAAAACACACAAATTTTTCAAAGAGGTGAAAAATACAAAGATTTTTCAAAGTGGTGAGAAATGCAAAGATTTCTCAAAATTGTTTTATTGTAATGGGCAACCGACCTAGATGAAAGATTGTCAAGGTGGTGAGAAATACAAAGATTTCTCAAAACGGTTTCATTGCAATGGGCCATTGGCCCAGATGGATGATTTTGGAGGGGGTGAGAATTATGAGGATTTCTCAAAATGGTTTCATTGTAATGGGCAACCGGCCCAGATGGAAGATGAATAGAGTTTTCGAAGAGGTCTGATTGTGATGGGTGACATGCCCAAGTGAAATAAAATTAAATAAACTAAAATGTTTTGAAGAGAAGACATGATAGGGCTAGAAGGCACACTATTCAAGAGACGGGAGCTCAAAGAAGCATTCGAAAAGAGATTTGACTCAAAGGGGAACGAGGGCTGAAAAGCGCACTCGAAAAGAGGTAGGATTAGAAAACACACTACACAAGAGATGAGGGCTCAAAGGCGCACTCGAAAGGAGGTATGGTTAGAAAACGCACTATCCGAGGGGTGAAGGCTCGAAGGGGCACTCGAAAGGAGGATAGGGCTGGAAAGCACAATATCGAGAGTTGAGGGCTCAAGGGTGCACTTAAAATGAGGTAGGGTTATAAGGCGCGCCGACTGGGATGGTTGATGGCTCGAAGGCACCCTCAAAGAGAAGGAAGATAGGGCTAGAAAGCACACTATCTGAATGATGAGGGCTCAAAAGCCGCTCAAAAAGAGGTGATGGGAAGACACTGATATGTCAAGGATGAAAGTAATGCATCATGATCAATATACATGTATACTTACCTGAGAAATATAGGTCCCCTTTTCTTCATGGAGTTTTCCTTTTCTCAAAAGTTTGAGTCTCTAATAGTAAGTTTTGATGGCTCTTTCCGCTCTTGCTTACTCGAGTTACATCTTGTGATCTTGACTTCTAGGAGGGATATGACATCAACATAGATCTTATCCCACAAACCTTTATCTGAAGAGGTTGCCAACTCAGCCCAACATTTTCTACTTTCTTAGAAGGGGAATCATGGAGTCAGCCTTATGTGTTTTGGTGGACTGCCTTCCAGTTTGATCATGTCTCCAAGTATTCAATTTGGGTTTTCCTTTGGGATGAGGCTATGTGGAAGAAGATTCGGTTATTTACAAGGAGTTGTTTTCATGAAGAATTTTTGGAATTTCAAAGCTATTCCGAAAATTCATTTTGATGTTTATTCAAAACAAACATGTTCTGAAAAATTCAAGCAATTATCATGGATAGGTTTGCATGAGTGTTGAAAACTTTTGTTTTGCTTTTGGTGAAGTGAAGTGATGTTTGATTGGTCAAAGCTGTTCCAGATCCAATCTGAGGGTTTTAAAGAATCCGTTTTCAAAGTATTCATTTTGCTTGCATAAATAATGACTTGTTTTGCATGGGAAAACAATGTCTACTGATCCAGAATGCCTGCCTTTGATCAGAAAAGGCTTGATTGGGCACGTAATGTAGGCTTTGGCTCTTGGCTATGAAGAAAATGATATTTATAGGCTCAAAAGGTGTTTAAGGGACTTTAAGACTAAGTATCACTAGTGCTTATATCCCAAACTTTGTTTTGGTCAATGAATTTCTGAACCTTGGAATTAATTTGCAAAATGGTCCACGGTGCCCCCCATTGTTGGGCATTTTCTTCTTTTGGTTTTGAGCATCATTATATTAGTGATTTTTGTGGCACGCTCAAATCTTTTTGGAACTCTTTCATGCCCCCCAGCTTTATTTGAGCACTTTTGATTATTAAGGATTTTCTTTCATGCCCCCACTGATGTTTGGGCACTGTTATCGTTGGGGACTTTTTCATGCCCCCAGTGTTGTTTGGAACACTTTTGGTCATTAAGGATTTTTTTTGCATTTGCCCCCCAGTGTAAAGTGTGATCCTAGACAAGGTTATTTTTCAAGAAAAATGCATTAGGCTCAAAAACGGACGGCAAGGGATTTTTTGAATTTGTGAAAGAATGATCAAAGATAGTCTTTCTTCATTTCAAATGCATTCATTCAAAATCGACAATCTTCGCTTTCTCACATGCGAATATGCAAAATGGTTTCTCATTATTCATACAGTCAAAACTCATATTTGCAGTTATCTCATGGTGTTCGGGTTGATATCACTTGAATTTTCAGAACGTGTTTATTAGAACAAACACCAATTTGATTTTTATTTTGTATTAAAACTTTGATTTCCTAAAAATCCTTGTGAAAACATGGGATCATGCATTTTTTTGGAAAAAAAGGAAACACGCCAAAGAATTCTTGGTGTAGTGATTTTGTGAGTGAAGGGTGTGCCCAGGTATTATTTGCACGAAACAACATAAAAAATGAAGGCATATCATGAACACAGAAAACACATGATTTTATTAACAAGAAAGGCTTATTTAACAGAGAAAGTTTTGTGGCATTATGAGCCAGACAGGTTGAAACAAACATGATTAAGCAAAAGACAATAATTGGGCGAGCTTCATCCTCCCATTTTGTGGCAGAACTTTGTCCTCTGTCCTCGAGAATGCACACTGCCTTCTTCACACCTTACTCTTGCCATCGGTGCTTTGAGGTTTTCGGAGCATTCCGCCTCTAGTGCATTCACCGATCCAGTACATAAAGCATGATTAGGTAGAGAGTTTATACTCACGTTTGGAGTTTTTTCAAATGTTATCCACCCAGCTTTGATCAAATGAATGAGCTTTTCTTGAAAGCACTGTATGAATGAATGTTATGTCCCACAGCGCCAGTATGGTACTCGCAAGTGAGATCTGACTTATACCAATTAGGGTAAGGTGGTTGCAGAGGTGTCAAGGGTTTTGGAGCTATATGCCCAATGCTTAGTAGCTTTTGGTACATCTCATTTAAGGGTAGCAGTAATGCAGGTAGTTGTTCTTGGACTATTTGGTATTTGGTTTGAGGCTTAGGTTTTCTGGCAGGAAATGTAGGATTGAGACTGATGTTGGAAATTTAGGGTGAAGGGGATGAAGTGTGATAGTTTTGGAATGGGTTCTTCCTACCCCTATAGCCACTTTCAACATAGTCGACCTCCTTTCTTTTACCCTCAAAGCCTCTTTTCTCAGTGGACGGAAAAATTCTACCACTTTTGACTCCTTGCTCTATACGCTCAGCTACTGTCACAACGTCAGTAAATTGCTGGGTCGAACTACCCATCACTTACTCGCAATACGACGCTTTGAGCGTGTTGGCAAACAAGGTGACCATCTCTTTGTCTTAAGGTGGGGGATGTACCTGTGCAGCTAAATCTCTCCACCTTTGGGTATATTCCCCCATGCTTTCCTTGTCCGTTTTCTCTAGATTTGACAAGCTAGTTTTGTCAGGAGCAATGTCCATATTGTACTTGTATTGCCTCACAAAAGCATCCATCAAGTCTTTCCATTTGCAGATCTTTATGTTGTCAAATCTCATATACCAGCTCAATGCCACCCCACTTAAGCTATCTTGAAAAAAGTGCATCAGTAGCTTTTCATCATGTACTACTTCTGCCATCTTGTTGCAGTAGGATTTGAGATAAGTCATGGGGAATTGTGTTCAGGAACACGAAACTTTTTGATGAATTCAGGAACACAAAACTTTTTCGGGACAACCACATTTGGAACCAAACACATTTCTACTGCCCGTACTGGATCATATAAGTTTACCCCTTCAATTGCTCTGATTCGGGCTTCCAGCGCCGCTATCTTATCTTGATCAATGCCATCAGATGACTTGGTCTTGTAGGATTTATTGGCAACTGGATCTATGACTGCTGGGGCTGGTGTTGGTGGCGTTGAGTGCACAAATGTTGGATTGTGTGGAGGTTCTTGACCATATTCACTCATTGTTTCTTCGGGCCGAGCCGTTGTTGGATTCTGGACAAAAATAGCAGGCTAGTTGGAAGGACCTTCACTAGAGACATTTCTAAGTGTTTGCTCTAGTAAGCTTGTGAGGCGAGCCACACTTGCCTTCAGAGATTCTAACTCTTCTTGGAAATGGGCGTCACGGTGAGCACACTCTTCATCTTCCATGTTTCTTACTCGGAGTCGGGTGTTGTAGACTCTTTGGGGACCTATATTTCAACTTGTTGCATGTGTATATGTTATTTATAATGGATTGATATATGTGTATAGATGCAAATGTATGTACATGCACATTGGGTATGAATGACAAAAACCCATGCACAATGAATATTAAGGGAGTTCATGCTCTAAAGGAAGGTTCTAGGTCATTACATGATGGGTAGGCTTTCTACCTGGTCTCGAAAAGGTCTATGAATTGCCTAGTGACCACCTTGTGTGAAGGCAGTATAAGGGTTTACAAGAAATGGTTGGGGCACAGTGTGACTGCCATTACCAAGTAAACACTCAGCTCATAGTTGGATGTTTCACGAATCTGAACCCCGACTGAAAGTCATGAGGCAGACCGCTACTCCCCACATAACCTAGAATTGAGTTTTAAAATGCATGCTAAAGCAGTAAAAATGCGAGCTAAAATTAAAGACCAACAAAAGGCAAATAATCAAACAGGCAAAGTTTAGTCCAACCAGACAAGGTGATCCCAGTGGAGTCGCCTTCCTGTCGCAGGGTGCGAGTGCCGCGACGTCATCTGACGACGGCGAAGGCTCTTGTTGTGCCTCCTGTGTGAGGTGTGGTGTATTGGGAAGAGTTTTTGAATTTAATCATAAAATTATGATTAATGTTCAGGAGACGTCACCAAGTATTATGGTCGCTAGGAACCTATGGTCTGTGAGAGTCTGGGTAAAGGACTGGCTGTGCAAGGGGAAGACGCATCACTTCCAGTGCACCCTACCTAAGGTAAACTGCATTGTTGTTTGATTGTTTTTCTAGGTCGGGTTTCTATTCGTTGGTCTTTTATGAGGTTCAAGGTAGATCTCTCTTCATGAGAAAGTTTCTACCTTATCGAGTTAAATCCTAACCATTCTAAAGTTTAAATTTTAGCATCACATTTATTTACACCTTGTATCTTTAATACCTGAGGGTGCACTTTATCGTGTAATTTTAGACCCACAAATATTAAAGTCTACATCTGGATCCTGAAAAAATTGGAAAAAAGGTTTTTGATATTTTGGGCAAACTCTAATAGATGATCATAAACCGATTATGATATCCATTTTTTTTGTATTTTCAAAGCATGAGAAAGATGCAATTTTTTTAATGAAAATATGCAGTGAAAATTTTTAGGATTTGGCTGTATGCATGAAAACAAAATATTTTTTTTTTTTGAAAAGGGAAATTAATTCAAAAGTTTTTTAGACTTTGTTTTTGAAAATGTTTTGAAATTTGTTTTTAAAAAAATATTTCGGAGAAAACCAGGTATTTTGATACCGGATTTTTATTTTACAGTGTAAATATACAACCCGATATTATGCAAAATTGGTAGAAAAATATTTAAGAAAATCACAATTTTTTTGAAATGATATTTTGAATTTTTTTGGATTTTTTTTAAAATAATATTATAATATTATATATATTATATAATATTAAATATGTGGGCTGGGCCGAGCCCAGGAACTTTGGGTTGGGCCGATCTCGGCCCAACAAATCCTTTTCTTTTCTTTTTGGGGTCGGGCCGGACCCAAATGGTCTGGCCTAGGCCCGCATGGTTGCTGGCCCGACCCAGCAACTTGGTTAGCAGCAACGGAGGGGCCGCGCTACTTGACACTGGAGCGCCTAAATGGAGGCCTGGCTGGTTGAGACGGGGAGGGGCTGACGTGAGGACAGTGGCTGAGGCTGTGGTAGAGATGGTGGCCTGTTGTAGAGCAAGATGAAAGGAGAAGAAAATCTGCAACGGGAGAGGGACCGGCGGTTGCGGTGGTTGTTCTGCCACTGGTGAAGATTTGGCTTCACAGGGAGGATGCGTTGCCGTCTGTTGGTGGAGGAGAAAGGCGTCTGTGGGGGTCTTCAGGGGCTGAAGAGACGGTGGAGAGAGAAGGGAGGAACGTTGGCTGGAAAAGAAAACAGAGGAGTAAGCTGATTTTTGGCAATTTTTTGACCCCTTTTCCTCCTTGCTTAGGCCATGAAATGCACCCCTATTTAAAGGAGGTGGAAGAGGGACATTTTGTCTTTAATGGTGCCCAATCATGGCCTTTGGTTTGGCCAGGAAACATCCCAACCGTTGGTTCAAAGTGTGCGTTGTGAGTTGTCAAATCTAAAGGAAAACGGCTGCCTGAGTTGACCTATTTAGGTCGGCGCCGGCGCCGGTGTCATGTTAATAGGCCTGAATGGACCATACTCAGGGATAAAGGGATGTCAGGTGACCATTTTGGTGCATGTGTTGTCAATTTTGGTGGACATATGAGGCATTAAATACACCTTAAAACTAGCTCCCTGAGCTGTCATTTTCGGGCAAAATCGGGGAAGACAATAAACAGTGACCAGACGACGCGTCATCTGGTCCTCCCTGTTTTTTTAAAAAAAATTAAAAACATCGTTGATTTGGTCTGAATTAGGTATTTTTTGTTGATCTTCAATTTAGTCCTCCCACTTTCGATTTAATGCAATGGTATCCCTAATTGACCATAAACTTTCGATTTAATGCGATTAAGCCCCTGATGAACTTCAATGGGAACCCCGAAGTTACGCGCCTAGTGCAATTTGGTCTTTGGTCTCGGATTTATGCAATTTAACCCCTAATTGACCATTAAACTTTCAATTTCTTCAATTTCACCCCCGGATTTCGTCAATTAAGCCGCTTTAGTTTGACGCCTTTTGCAAATTGGTCCTTGGCTGCAAATTTTGTCAATTTAACCTCTAATTGACCTCAAAAATTCAATTTTCTTGTGATTTTGCCCCTGATTTCAATCAATTAACTTGGTAAAAATTAAATTTGGTCTCTTAAAATTTCAATCTTCTCAATTAAGCCCAAATTAGGCCCTCAAACTTAATGTTTTACCCATTAAACCCCAAATAAAATTAATTTTACCCATTTAAAGTTAAATTAAGTCCTTGCACTTATTTAAATCCTTCAATTGGACCCAAATTAATTCTTAAACATAATTAAAATTTAATTTGGCCCATGATTAAATCAAATTGGCCTATTAAAAATTTAATTATGTCCTTGAACTTGATTTTTATGCAAATTTGTCCAATAATCATTCAATTTGGCCTTGAATTTGCTGTTTAATTTCTCAGCCTGCTTTCTCCACATTGCCAGCCTTTATTTTATTTTTTTGATTTTTTTATTTTGAAAAAAAATGAATTTTGGAGAATAACCCAGAATTGGGTTGTGACAATTTAAATATTATTGGAACTCATGGAGAGATACTAAAGACAACAAATTATTTTAAGAAAGAGTTTGAGATGAAAGATATGGGAAAAAAAAAATTTTGTTTTGGCCTACAAATCAAGCATTTAGCAAATGGAATTCTCATTCATTAGTTAACTTACATAGAAAAGACCCTTAAAAGATTTTATATGGATAAAGCAAATCCATTGAGTACATCAATGGTTGTTCAGTCACTTAATGTGAAAAAGGACCCTTTAAGACCTTGTGAGGATAACGAAGAATTACCAACTACAACGTTTGAAGGATTGCGGCGCAATATTGGAATGAGACAGCTTAAAGACTTGAGATGATATATTCATGAGGGGGAGTTAATACGCACTACACTCTTTTTTCCTTGGCCTAAGTTTTATCCCATTGAGTTTTCCTGACAAGGTTTTTAATAAGGCAGTTTTCAATGTGTAAGGTTGTACAATAGACATCCAATAGGGATTGTTATAAAATCATACATTGTATGTGGATGTTTAGATGTCTTCCTACATCCCTTTTTATTATGTTCATTCATCATCATCAAGTTTATTTGAATCTACATCTTCTTATTACCTTTGAACCCATTAAGAAATCTAGTCATGGTGGCTTCTCTATCCTCAACATTGGTCGTTCTTTCTAGGCTGGTCCACATCACCTCTAGCAGTAGAACTCCAACCATATTGTATGAAGACAATATTGCATTGATAGCTCACTTAAAGGGAGG